>OHAJ01001048.1_pt1 | contig 20624 bp, 13 predicted proteins | sample 1577101 | NCBI WGS metagenome assembly OHAJ01 (sample SAMEA3541531, study PRJEB24748) | human gut metagenome | biome: human gut; feature: human-associated habitat; material: faeces | place: China | collected 2012
ACCAACACTCTATACCACCGGAAACTTTCTCCGGAGTGATCCCAAGATCCTGAAGAGTCAGTTCACCACTCTTCACACCTTCGTCATAATTAAAATAAGCAATGTAATAAGCGTCTTCCGTTTCTAAAGTAAACAGGTCGACCGAGCGGTTAGAACCGAATACTTTATGACCATAAGCCGGTCTGAACGTTTTACCAAGATTGACAACTGCATTGATCCGGTCGTTAACAGCGAATTTCTTCACCTTTTCCTGTGACACCTCTGTTCCGATATAATTTCCTTTAGTCGATAAGTTATCGCCAATCATGAAATAACCCGTCACAGCTCCACTTGTGATACGAGACATATTTTCCGCTTCGCTCCGGTCTCCCATCACAAGATGGTCAGGATCATTATAAGCATATACGCGATCCAGCCACCATCCGAAAGACAAACTGTTCATCATGTAATTGGTGTGCCACATTTCTCCCCAGGCATCACAGCTGATACGACGGGCATTCGCATACTGATAAGGGAAAAGGGGAGCGATCGATTCGACAATAAACATTTCGTCTCCACAGCGTTCACGCAGATATTTCATCCCGTAGTTAAAGGCTTGGGTACCTGTTGTTATATCCTTATTATACCATTTGTCTGCCTCAACCATACCGGCAGTAAGAAAATCCAGTTTGAGATATTTAAAACCGGCTGCTTTAAATTTATCAATGAAATAATTAATTCTCGACAGTGTAGCCGGGGCTGTAGGGTCCATACAGCCGGCACCATATAATTTCCGTTTCTGACCGTTCACCTTTAAGTGTGATTGGCTGTATTTATAGCCATTATTCCCTTCAATATCACGTTCATTGTCCGGAAACCAGTCATTGAACGGAGTCCAGTAAATACCCGGCACCTGCCCATTGGCAATACAATGCCGAGCAAAATCTTCCAGTTGCTCCCAATTCAAGTTATCCCAATAAGAATCCAAACCGACAAAAACAACTCCGCTTGCGCCAAAACCGCCTTTCCCCTGCAAATACTCTTTCACAAAATCAGAAGCGGAAAGCACTCCTTCATAATTCACATGCGTACTCATACCCCCCCATCTTTTGATTTTGTCGCGGATGCAAAATCCGGATTACGAATTAAATGTCGAAGTGTTAAATGTGATTGCCGTGGCACAGGATGCGATGCGTGGAATGCGTATTCTTATGCAGGAGAAAAAATTGACGGGCAGTGTTACCTATGACGACGAATGTTCCCTAATGAAGGGAGATTACGACAGAGTCCGCCAGTTGTTTACCGTTCTTTTGCAAAATGCCGTAAAATATTCGGACGAGGGAACGGAGATTACCATGCATGTTGCAAAAGAAGAAGGGTTGATTGTGACGACGGTGCGCGATTTTGGGATCGTTATTCCGGAGAGTGAATGGGAAAATGTTTTTGAAAAATTTTACCGGGCAAGCAGCCACGGTGAAAAAGAAGGCTCCGGACTTGGACTTGTTGTGGCAAAGAATATTGTGAGCCGTCACGGCGGGCATATTTTTGTTCGAAGCGATGAAAAAAATGGAACTATTTTTACGATAGAATTTCCAGAAACTTCTGAAAATATTTCTTGATATATTTCGCTGTTTTCAGTATACTAATAGTATCAAGAAACGAACATCTCCTGGAGTGTTCGATACCTTCTGAATTTTTGAACCTACAATACTTTAAACGGGATTCTTATATCTGTAGTTGGATGTCGGGCCGTCACTGCCGCAAGGTACTATGGTGACATAGCAACGGAAGACAGAAGGCTGCATGCGGTTGCCCACCTAGCCGATAGCTAGGAGTCAAAAATCAGAAGCCGGCATTTCGGGTATTTACGAAAGAGTTGGGCAGCGATTGGTCGCTGCCCTTTTCTATATGTGGAAAAAGAAATGAGGAAAAAACGATGAAAAACGGATTTTTAAAAGTAGCGGTTACGACACCGGATTTGCGTGTGGCAGACTGCGAATATAATAAAAATCAAATGGTTGAAAAAGTGAAAAAAATGGCAGGCGAAAAAGTCTCTCTCGTTTGTTTTCCGGAATTTTCTCTGACCGGATACACGTGCGGTGACTTATTTTTGCATGACACCTTAGTGGAGGGCGCAAAAGATGCTTTGGCTGCATACTGCGAGGAGACGAAATCGTACGAAATCGTCAGTGTAGTCGGACTTCCGCTTGACCATAACGGAAAACTTTATAATGTGGCAGCGGTTATTTATGGCGGTAAAATTCTTGGGTTTGTGCCAAAAAGCTATCTGCCAAACTATAGTGAATTTTATGAAGCGCGTCAGTTTGTAGAAGCACCGGCAGAAAACGGAGAGCATCTCTGGAAAGAGGGTGAGAGCGTTCCGTTTGGTGCCAATCTGATATTCACGCACAAAAAATACCATCGTTTTTCCTTTGGGATTGAATTATGTGAGGATTTGTGGACACCAATACCGCCATCCGGTGAACTTGCTATGGCGGGAGCGCATATTATTTTGAATTTGTCGGCGAGCGATGAGTTGACCGGCAAGGCGGGATACCGCAGAGAACTTGTGAAAAACCAGTCAGCACGTACACTTTCGGCGTATTTATATGCGGATGCCGGTGAGGGAGAATCCACGATGGATATGGTGTTTGCCGGTCATAATCTGATTGTGGAAAATGGTGTTGTTTTAAAAGAGAGCAAACCATTTGCCGGGGAAAAGGATTTAATTACGGAAATTGATTTGGGACGACTTCACAATGAAAGACGGCGTATGACGACCTTTACCAAAGGACAGAAAAAAGACGATTTTACGACAATTTGGTTTGATTCAAATGTGCCGGAAGAAACAAAACTTACAAGAAGTTTTGAAAAGACACCATTTGTTCCTTCGACTCGTATTCACAGAGAAGAACGATGCGAAGAAATTCTGGCAATTCAGTCGTATGGGCTTGCCAAACGTCTACGCCACACCGGCTGCAAACATGCCGTAATTGGGTTGTCCGGCGGTTTGGATTCGACCCTTGCGCTGCTTGTGACAGTCCGTGCTTTTGATACGTTAAATTTAGAAAGAGAAGGAATTGTCTGTGTCACAATGCCATGTTTTGGAACAACAAACCGAACTTATGACAATGCGGTTCAGTTAGCAAAGCAGTTAGGCACGTCATTACGTGAAATTCGGATTCAGGATGCGGTTATGCAGCACTTTAAGGATATTTCACATGATCCGGCGGTGCAGGATGTAACATATGAAAACGGACAGGCAAGAGAGCGCACACAGATTTTGATGGATATTGCCAATCAGGTCTGCGGTATGGTAATTGGAACCGGCGATATGTCAGAACTTGCACTTGGCTGGGCGACATATAATGGAGATCATATGTCGATGTATGGCGTGAACTGTTCCGTGCCAAAGACGCTTGTCCGCTATCTGGTACAGTTTTTTGCCGACACCTGTGAAAATGACATTTTGAAAAAAGTTCTCTACGATGTGTTGGATACGCCGGTCAGTCCGGAACTGCTTCCTCCAAAAGAGGGCGAAATCGCACAGAAAACAGAGGATCTTGTGGGACCTTATGAACTTCACGACTTTTTCTTGTATTATACATTAAGGTTAGGTTACGGACCGGAAAAAATCTTCCGTCTGGCCTGCGTGACGTTTGAAGGAGCATATGACAAAAAAACGATTGCCAAATGGCTAAATACCTTCTTTCGCCGTTTCTTTGCACAGCAGTTCAAACGGTCGTGTCTGCCGGATGGACCAAAAGTTGGTACGGTATCGGTATCGCCGCGCGGTGATCTGCGTATGCCAAGCGATGCCAATAGGGCACTGTGGCAGACGGAGTTAGACCGGATTTGTGACCGCCTTGTTTAAGGCGGTGCGGATGCCTTCAATTAAGAGTGATTCGGTGTATTTACTTTTGTCCGAGAGAGGAACATCCTCCAATTTAGTGCCGGCAATCAACTCTTTTTCGATGGATTCCAGTGACGGCTTCACAAGTGGGTACATGGTCGTTACCGATTCTTCCAAGTTGACTAAAGCAACACTTTTTACCTGGTCGGCATCCACGGCAACTTCGAGGTTTAATGTGGTATCTCCAAGTTTAATCTGTGAAGTATAAACACCGGGCGTATAAATCTGCTTTGTGGAACCGGTCTTTTCTTTGTTTGATTTGTCCGGAAGAAACATAATAATAAGCAAAACGATGAGAAGTATACCAAGGCCGGCAAAAATTGCCGTATAAATTAATTCTTTCATTTGAATGACTACAATTTTAGTTTTTGCCATGGAAAAACCTCCTTATGGATTTTGTGCTTGCGTGTGCTTACTGTTAATATATGAGCGGCATGCTGCCGCTATGCATTCTATTTTTGAGAGGAGGAGTTTGTTTGTCATTGCACTTTATTTTAGGCGGGAGCGGCAGTGGAAAAAGCACCTGGCTGTTCAAAAAAATTCAAAAAGACGCGTCAGAAAATCCGGGTATCAATTATCTTGTCTTAGTACCGGACCAGTTTACATTAGAAACCCAGAAAACATTAGTTTCCCTCAATGGAAATAAGGGGATTTTAAATATTGATGTACTCAGTTTCCACCGTCTGGCATACCGTGCCTTTGAAGAGGTTCCGGCACTGCGTCGAACGGTTTTGGAAGATATGGGAAAAATCATGATTTTGTATCAGGTATTTTCCAAAAAGAAAAAAGAAATGCTGTATTTTAAACGTGGGTTAAATGCAGCGGGATTTTTGGATGAATGTAAATCCCTTTTGTGTGAACTGGCGCAGTATGATGTTTCGGAAGAAGCATTGGAAGAACTTACGGAGAAAGTCGGAGAGGACTCACTGCTTGGCTTGAAACTGCATGATATCCGTCTGGTGTATCAGGCGTTTACAGAGCGGATGGGCGATACGTATATGATGGCAGAGGAACTGGTGCCACAGCTTACACGGGTAGTTTCCTCACTTGAGATGATGAAACACTGTGTGGTCTGTTTAGATGGTTTTACCGGTTTTACACCGACACAGTATGAACTTTTGCGCGAAATTTTAGGGGTATGTGAGGATATGTACATAACGGTAACAACGGACCGCACCGGACACAGAGACCGTGTGTTTTCCATGAGTGCTGATACGATACGCCGTCTGACGCAGATGGCAGGAGAACGAGGTGTCCTTGTAGAGGAGCCGGTTATTACAGGGGCTGGTAGGGAAAAAATTCCTTACCGGGTAGCGAAAAATGAGGAACTTGCCTTTATGGAAGAGCGGTTATTTACCCATGGACTTAAACCGTGGGAAAAAGCACCAGAGTCCATTCACATTACGATGTGTCACAGGGAGCGTGATGAGGTTTCCTATGTGGCGAGACGCATTTACTGGCTGATGAAAGAAGAGGGGTATGAGCCGGAAGACATTGCGGTTGTGACGGCAGATGAAGCGGCTTATGAGCCGCTTTTAGTGCAGGAGTTTGAAAAACTTGGAATCCGATACTTTTTGGATAGCACGAAAAGCATCGGGGCAAATGCGATGGCTGAATACCTCTTAGCCTTTATTCATATGGCGCAGCAGAGACTTGATTATGAGAGCACGTTCCGTTTTTTACGCTGTGCCCTGTCACCGCTTACAAGAGAGCAGACAGACTGCATGGAAAACTATGTGATAGCTAGAGGATGCCGGGGGATGGCAGCCTATCAGAGTGAATGGGAGTATGCTGTTTCCGGACTGGATTTACTGGAAGTCAATGAATACCGGAGAATTTTTGTGAATTCCATTGCGGAGACGCTGCAGGCATTAAAAGGCGGTAAAAAGAGTGTTCGTGAATTTACGGAAATTTTCTATGGATTCGTTGAGAAGAACGGAATTTATGAGCGCCTTCTTGCCATGAGCGAGAATTTTGAAAATGATGGAAAGCTTATTTTAGCGAGAGAATATAAGAGCATTTACCGTCTGATGATTCATCTGTGGGATGAATTTGTGGAACTTCTCGGAGATGAAATTGTCACATTTAAAGAGTATACACAAATGTTAGAGGCCGGAATTTCAGAAGGAATTGTCGGGTTTATTCCACCAACGGCAAAGCAGGTTATGATTGGCGATGTGACAAGAAGCCGTTTGAAAAATATTAAGGTTCTTTTCTTCCTTGGTGTCAATGATAACTGTATTCCGAAGGCGAAAGGGGCACCGGGACTTTTGACTGAGCGTGAGAGGGAGCGCATGGAAAAAGAGGGCGTGACGTTAGCACCGGATGCGGAAAAAGAATCGTATAACGAGCAGTTTTACTTATATTTAGCGCTTACGAAAGCGTCTGAGCAGGTGATTCTAACCTATTCGGTTATGACGTCAAAGGGAGAGAGCAAAAGACCTTCCTATCTGATTAACCGCGTCAAACAGGTGTTTCCAAAGCTTGTTGTGGAAAAAGAGGAAATGGATACTTCTTATGAAAAAATCATAGGAAGTGACAAGGGAAAGAGTTATTTAATTTCGCATCTGGCGGACGGCACTTATGCAAAGGATGTTATCTGGTGGGAAATTGCATCCCATTATGAAAAGAAAACGCCCGGTATTTTAAAAGATTTGCTGCGGATTCGGGAAAAACGTGCAGGAAATAATTCACTCAAAAAAGAAGCGGCAAAGCGGTTGTTTGGCGATGTTTTGTATGGAAGCGTGACAAGATTTGAGCAGTATGTGCAGTGTCCGTTTGCATTCTTTGCGCACTATGGACTTTTACTGAACGAACGACAGCAGTACGAAATCAGCAGTCTTGACCATGGAAATTTATTCCATCAGGCGATGGAACATTTGTCACATGAACTGGAACAAAGGAACAAAAACTGGCAGGATTTAAGTGAAGAAGAAGCTGTTTCACTGGCGGCTGAGTGTGTCGATGCCGTGGCGGAGCGCTACCAGGGCAGAAAATATTTTCAATCGAACCGAGTGTCCTTTATGTTAAAGCGGTTGAAAAACGAGGTGGTTCATTCGGTCTGGGCGATGTGGCATCAGATGCAGGAGGGGGACTTTGTGCAGACTTACACGGAAAAAGGATTCCGGGGCAATGATAAAGAGTGGGAATCGATGTGTATTCCGTTTGGTGAAGATGCAAAAATCTGTCTCAATGGTGTGATTGACCGCGTGGATTTATGTTCTCTTCCGGGAGTGGAATTGATTAAGATTATTGACTATAAGAGTAGTGACTCGCAGGATTTGTTGTTAGCAAAGGTATACTATGGATTGCAGATGCAGCTTTTGACCTATCTGGAGGCGGCAAAAGAAATGGTTGAAAAGGAGCATAAGGGCAAAGAGGCGGTTCCTGCGGCGATGCTTTACTATGCCATTAAAGAGAAAAATTTGGATTGGAAGCCGGAGAGCGAAGAAGAATACGAAAAACGTGTTCTCGACAGCATGAAGTGCAAAGGGTATGTGAATGAGGAGCCGGAAATTATTGGGCATCTTGACAAGTCGGTAGTAAATGGCGGTGAGCTCATACCCGGACAAAAATCCGGTGTGGTTCCGGTGGCTGTTGACAAAAAAGGACTTTTGAAAAAAAATTCCGGAACACTTTCCACAAAGGACTTTGAAACATTGATTGCTCACACAAAGGAAAAAATGAAAGAATGTGGAAAAGCTATTCTAGACGGTAAAATCGAAGCTATACCATATGTGTATGAAGATAACGATGGATGCACCTATTGCCCGTATGGAAGTGTGTGCGGGCATGAGTCGAAAAAAGATGGTGTGCGTGAAATGAAAAAAATGAGTGATGACGAAGTATGGGAGGCATTGTATGGGGACGATTAATTGGACAAAAGACCAGCAACAGATTATTGATATGAGAGGCTGCAATATTTTGGTTTCGGCGGCCGCCGGTTCCGGTAAGACAGCCGTGTTAGTGGAGCGCATTTTTAAGCGGATTACGGACAAAAAAGACCCGGTAAATGTGGATCAGTTTGTTGTCGTGACATTTACGAAACTCGCGGCAGCCCAGATGAAAGACCGCCTGCGCGAACGTATTGAAGAAGCACTGGCAGAAGACCCGTCAAATGAACATTTGCTGCGGCAGGAGGGGCGTCTTTCGCTTGCACACATTTCTACCGTACATAGTTTTTGCAGTGAAATCGTAAAGCGGTATTTTCACCGGATTGGTCTTGACCCGGCTTTCCGCATGGGAACCGAGGCAGAGACAAGACTTCTTATGCAGGATGTTTTGGATGAATTGTTAGAGGAGGAGTATGGAAAGGGTGAAGAAGATTTTCTGGAACTGGCGGGGATGAGTGAGTTTAACCGCCGTGATGATGAACTGGGAAATCTGGTTGGAAGAATTTATAATCAAATGATGGGACAGCCGTTTCCGCTCCGATTTCTGGATGAGATGGAGGCATTTTATGATGTCAAGACGGTGGACGAATGGGAAAATTCAAGATTTATGAAAAATTTACTGGCTTCCACGAAAAATTTTCTTCAGGGAATACTTAAGGAATACAAGGCACTGAAAGATATTTGCCATGGACCAAACCAACCGCTGTTTTATGAGCCTTATCTAGATGAGATGCTGGCATTTTTGTCGGATTTGCCGGAGAACTCAGGATATGAAGAGTATCGCGCTTATTTTGGCAGACTTCCGAAACTTACAATCCGTGCACCAAGAGGCCTGACGGAAGAGGAAAAGGTAAATAAAGAAGCCGTTCGTTTAAGCTGCAAGGATGCTGAAAAACGCATGGTGGAATGGAAAGAACAGTATTTTGATAAAGAGGCAGAGGAACATCTTAATGATTTAAAGAATACGAGCCGGAAGATGAGGGCGTTATTCCGCCTGACCAGAAGGCTGCATGAACTGTTTGTGGCAGAAAAAAGGGAGCGGGGGATTCTCGACTTTAATGACTTAGAGCAGTTGACGATTTCGATTCTTTTACAAAAGGATGAGGAGAGCGGCGCATATGTCCGAACGGATGCAGCGAAGGAACTGGCGAATGAATTTGTTGAAATTATGATTGATGAGTATCAGGATAGTAACTATGTGCAGGATACGATTCTTCATGCGGTTTCGAGAGATGGGCTTGCCGGTGAAATGCCGAATATTTTTATGGTAGGTGATGCCAAACAGAGCATTTACCGATTCCGTGGTGCACGTCCTGAATTGTTTGCCGAAAAACTTTTATCCTACAATAAAAAAGAGGGAACGTTATACCGCAGAATTGATTTGCAGAAGAACTTCCGAAGCAGAGAAATTGTGTTAGAGAGTACGAATGAAGTATTTTCCCGTATGATGCATACCGATATCGGCGGTGTGGAATACGACGATGAAGCCAAACTGCATTTGGGAAGTGATTTTGAAAATACAGAAAAAAAAATTGCGAAAAATGTGGACGTCTATGCGATTTTAGGAAAGCAGAATATGGAGGCGGAGGGCACACTTGCAGCACTGAAAATTCAGGAAATGGTATCGGGGGAAACGCCGCTTTATGTGAAGGATAAAGAAGGGTACCGAAAGGCTGAGTATGGGGATGTTGTCATCATCGTCCAGACAAATTCACAGGGACAGGCGTATTTCGATGCACTGAAGGATTATGAAATTCCGGCAGTGATGGAGAAAAAGAGAGGATTTTTTGATACGAGAGAAATCGGTCTTATGGTTTCCATGCTTCAGGTGATTGACAATCCGCATCAGGATATTCCTTTGGCAGCAGTGTTACTTGGACCAATGTTTTCCCTGACTGAAGATGAACTTGCTGTTATCCGCATGGAAAATCGCACGGCAGATTTGTATGATGCCATTTTAACCTATGACAAGAGTGATGCTTTGTATGAGAAATTGCAGCACTTTCTCGAGACACTTTCATATTTTAGGAAGAAGGCGTCTTATGCGGCCGTCGGGGAAATTGTGCAGGATATTTATGACCATACAGGAATTTACGAGGCGGTCCGCCTAATGCCAAATGGTGTGCAGCGAAATGCGAATATGGACAGTTTGATGGCGATTGCCTGGGAATTTGATGGGACGACCTATCACGGATTGTATTCGTTTGTTCGTTATCTGGAAAAAATTTCACAGCAGACCGAGGAGATGGGCGAAGTAAATCTCTCAGGAGAAGAAGAAAATGTTGTGCGGATTATGACAATTCATAAAAGTAAGGGACTTGAATTTCCAATCTGCATAATCGGCGGCATGGGGCACGCAATTCATGTTCCGGATAAAAGCATCCTTACGATTCATCCGGATATTGCGATGGTAATGCCGGTTGTGGATAATGAAAAAAGGACAAAGAAGAAAACGATTTATACCCATTATCTCAAATACGTAAACGCCCAGGATGAACTTGGCGAAGCGATGCGTAAACTTTATGTTGCGATGACGCGTGCAAAGGAAAAATTGATTTTATTGGGATGTGCAAAGAATACGGATTCAGCGGCGGTAACCGGGGAAAACAGGCAGAAAATAAAGACCTTTTTCAATATGGTCTTGCCGGCGGTACATATCCGGACGGATTTATTTCATCTGGTAGAAGTCGAGACGGATGATTTGATTTTACAGGTGGAACATGGTATGGTACAAGAGACGGTAAAGGAGCAGGCTCTTTATAATTTTGACACAACCATCTGCTATGATAAACCTTTACAGGAGATGTATGAATGGATGGATGCGGCGGATGAGCCGGAGCCGGAACCACTGCCGGTAAAAGTGTCGGTATCCGATTTGAAAATTCAGTCGATGGAAGAACTGGACATGGAAGATTTTACCATTCTAACACATGAGGAGAAGGAGGAAGAAAAGCCGGTTCCTGCATTTATGCAGACAGAGACAAAAGAAAAATCGGCAAACCGAGGTGCTTTATACGGAACAATCTGGCATCAGGTGATGGCGGTAATTGATTTTGTAAATACGGAAGATGAGGCGCAGATTCGTAAAGAAGTAAAACGGTTAGTTGAGACCGGCAGACTTTGCGAAAGTGATACCGAGGTGTTAAATTATAGACGGCTGTCAGCTTTTTTTGACTCGACGTTAGGAAGAAAAATGCGACAAGCACAGAAGGAAGGGCGTCTTTACAGAGAGCAGCCGTTTGTTATGGGGTATCCGGCACGTGATTTGTTTGATGAACGCGGGGAAGATGAGACAGTTTTGGTTCAGGGAATCATTGATGGATATTATGAGACCGATGACGGAATTGTGCTCATGGATTACAAAACCGATTCGCTTAAGCCCGGGGATGAAAAAGTGCTTATATCGCGTTATCGGAGACAGATGGAGTTATACCGGGATGCACTGGAAAAAATGACAGGAAAAAAGGTGGTAAAATGCCTGTTGTATTCTTTCTCACTGAGTGAGACAATTGAATGTTAGGAGGATATTGAGATGATGTATGAAGGATTTGCTAATGTATATGACCATATGATGAATCATATTCCCTATGAGACATGGTTTGAAAATCTTTTGCAGTATTTGCATGAGAAGGGCGTTTTGAACGGAAGAATCTGTGAACTGGGATGCGGTACCGGCGTAATGACGGAGAAATTTGCGGCTGCCGGATATGACATGATTGGTCTGGATAAATCGGTGGATATGCTTGCGATTGCGAAGCAGAAGCAGGAAGAGAGCGGTTCCGATATTTTGTATCTGCATCAGAACATGGAAGAAATGGAATTGGACGGCCCGGTAGATGCGATGCTCAGTGTGTGCGATTCCGTGAATTATCTGCTTCATGAGGAGGAAATGAATAAACTTTTTAGCCGGGTGAAAACGTATGTTAAACCGGGCGGTTATTTCATTTTCGATTTGAAGACGGCGTACTGTTACCGAAACATCATCGGCAACCAGACATGGGTTGAGCAGGATGAGGAAGTCAGTTATATCTGGGAAAACTATTTTTATGAAGATCAGGATATTAACGAATATATGCTCACAATTTTTAGAAAACAGGCAGATTCCGAACTGTATGAGCGCACGGAGGAAGCGCATTACCAGCGTGCCTATGATATGGACACATTAAAACGACTGATTGAGAAAAATGGGCTTGCGTTGGTTTCTTTTCTGGATGAAGATATGAAACAGATGCCAAATGAAACCAGCGAGCGCATTTATGTAATTGTACAAGCATGAGAAGGAGAGATTCGATGAACCGGAAAGTCTTTTACACCATTTTAGGAATGACAATTTTATGTGGACTGGTGTTTTTTCACAGCGGTAATTCACTGGCGGCAAACCAGACGGGAATTGTGACGGCATCGTCATTGAATGTACGCACGGGGGCAGGTACTTCCTATGATATTTTACAGTATAACAATGCCAATGTTTTGTTGGCGAAAGAAGATAAAGTGACTATTTTGGAGAAATTGTCAGGCTGGTATCAGGTTAGTTTTGTAAAGGATAACACGACTTTGACAGGCTTTGTCAGTTCCAATTATATTGCGATTGAACAGGCGTCGACTGCGGTACCTGCACCGACAGTAACGCCGGCATCTACATCAGAACCAACGATTACCTATCGCTATGAGACATCCTACCAGCCGGTTTCAGTGGGTGCAAAGGTGCTGAAAAAATCCAAGCTTTACAAAGCAAATGGAAAGAGTGTTTATAAGGTTGGCAGGAAAAAAATGTCCCTTGCAAAGGGAAAGAAAATAAAAGTAATTGGTGAAAAGACGCTGAAAGGGAAAAAATGGTTCCATGTTTCTTTTACATATAAAAAGAAAAAAAGAAAGGCATATCTGCAGAATAAATATGTGAAACTGACAGCGGGAAAAGGTATATATGCACAGATTTTCAATGTGAAAAAGGCGGCGAATATCCGTAAAAAGAAAGGAACCGGTTCAGCATATAAAAAGGTAGGCGGGAAAAAAGTATCCATTGCCAAGAAAGCGGCAGTTACGATTGTAAGTGATGTGGCAGTAAAGAGTACCAGATGGTATAAACTGCGTTTTAACTACAAGGGAAAGACTTATACCGGATATTCCAATGCGAAATATGTAAAACTTGCAAAGAAACCGGTGACGAAAAAAGTTGCGGTAGTTGCCATGAGCGATGCGCAGTTTGAGCAGGCAATGAAAAACGAAGGATTTCCGGAATCGTATAAACAGAGTTTACGTGCACTTCATTCGGCATATCCGTATTGGCAGTTTAAAGCCTATAAAACCGGTCTTGACTGGAATACGGCTGTAACGGAGGAATCGAAAACGGGTGTGAACCTGATTTCCAATGCGAGAGCAAAGGCATGGAAGTCAACCGAAAAAGATGCATACGATGCATCTACCGGCAAGTGGAAGGTATTTGACGGAAGCACATGGGTTGCTGCATCGAAAGCTGCGGTGGCATATTTTATGGATCCCAGAAACTATTTAAATGATCGAAGTATTTACATGTTTGAGTTACTGGAATATCAGTCGCAGTACCAGACAAAATCCGGTGTCAATACAATTTTGTCCAACACACCATTTTATAACAAGAAGTTTTCCTATACGGATGTCAACACCGGTGCGGCGAAAACAATGTATTATGTGACCGCATTTATGGAGGCAGCGAAGATTAACAAGGCAAGTCCTTATCATCTGGCCAGCCGTGTCAAACAGGAAGTCGTGACAAGTGCGACAACAACGAGTACGGCAGTTACCGGTACAGTGTCCTCTTATCCGGGGATTTATAATTTTTATAATATTGGTGCGACCAGTAGCAGTACACCGGTGTTAAACGGACTAAAGTGGGCGAGTGATAAAAAGGCGGGTACTTATTTAAGACCTTGGACCGACCCATACCGTTCGATTGTCGGCGGCGCACAGTACATAAGTTCCGGCTATATTGCCAAGGGACAAAATACGTGTTACCTTGAAAAATTTAATGTAACAAGTTATAAACGTTATTCCCACCAGTACATGACAAATGTGGAAGCAGCTTATGAAGAATCGATTAAGACGAAAAAGGCATATGCCGGTATGATGGACAAATCTCCATTGGTATTTTCAATTCCGGTTTATGAAAATATGCCGGCGGCAAACAGCCCAATGCCCAAATAAAAAGGACAAGAAAGGGAAGGGACGATACGATGAAAAAAAGAATGACAGCAGGAATTATTTTGATACTTATGATGGCATTTTGTCTGCCGGTTACGGCAAAGGCGGCGAGCGGTTCGCTGCAGTTATCGGCACTGTCAGAGACGGTAAGCAAGGGAAGTCAGGTGACGGTAGTATGTCAGGTGGCATCTACCGAGTCCTTTGCGGATGTTTCATTCCGTCTTTCCTATGATGATTCGATTTTAACTTTTCTTTCCGGTGGCAAAAAGGTAAGCGGCGGAAATGGCATGCTGGAAATTGCCTCCACGGGAAATACGGTCGAAGTGCCGAAAAAGACCTTTTCCCTGCAATTCAAGGCAAAGAAAAAAGGAACCACGATAATCCGGGCAGACGGAGATATATCGGTGACAAATGCAAGCGGCGAAAAATTTTCCATGTGGAGTAACCAGGTGGCGGTTTCGGTTGTGAAAAAGAAGAAAAAGACGGGAAATACTGAGGTACAAACTACACCGAAGGCAACAAATGTTCCGGTAGTGACGGCACCGCCGGTAAAATCCAAAGAAAATCGTCTGAAAACGCTGAAACTTGACGCTGTTTCGATGACGCCGGAGTTTTCGCCGGAAGTTACGGCTTATGAGGCGACAGTAGATGCGAATTCGGATTCTTTGTATTATTCGTATGCGCTTCAGGATGAGAAAGCGAGAGTTTCGGTGCGTGGCGGCGAGAATCTTTCGGAGGGAAATAATGATGTATCGTTTGTTGTGACGGCGGAAGATGGCAGTGTGAGAGAATATAAAGTGATGGTTACGAAAGAAACAAAGGAAGAGACCGAGAGCCGGGAAGATGAGGCAGATACAACGCAGTCCGTTGGATTTGTGGTCGAGCAGAAAGGGGATAAAAAGATTATCAAAAATTCTTATGAATTTGAGGTTGCAAATCCCGATGATTTAGAGCGGGTGCCGGAAGGATATATTCAATCGTCCGTTGTGCTTTCCGGTGTTACTTTGCCGGCTTTTACGATGGAACATGATTTGGATAACAATTATCTGCTTTTGTATCTGAAGCCAAAAGGCGGTGATGCGGCACTTTACCAGTATGACCGCACGGAGCAGACGATTCAGAAATATACCGGAACGATGGTAGAACGTGTGAATAAGGGCGAAACGGCAGATGACAGTGGTTCATTTCCGATTTCCACGACAGTCCTTATGGCAGTGATTATTGTTTTGATTGTTACGGTATTGAGCCTTTTGATTGTCATGCTTAAGATGGCGATGAAGCGCCGGGATAAAAAAGGGAAGGAACTTGATTTTTAAGAGGCTATCTGTTATACTGCGGATAGAACAAAGGAGGAAATAAAAAATGTATATATCCATTGATTTTAACAGTGATGAAGCATTGTATCTCCAGCTTAGAAATCAGATTGTTTATGCGATTGTTAAGGCAGAGTTAAGAGAAGGGGAAAATCTTCCCTCCGTCCGTGATATGGCAGAGACGGTTGGGATTAATATGCACACGGTAAATAAGGCATATGCGATGCTCAGACAAGAAGGATATCTGCAGCTTGACAGGCGTCACGGGGCAATTGTGGCGGTTGATGTGGATGAAATTAAAGCACGCATGGAACTGGCGCAGACAATGGATTTGATTTTAGCACAGGCGATTTGTAAAAATGTATCGCGTGAAGATGTACACAAGTTAGTGGACGAAATTTATAACCAATATGAAGGATATCGAAATGGAGAATCATTATGAGTAGACAGTTTACTACGGAAGCAGAAAAAGCATTGAATAAAGCTGCTAAATTTGCCATTCGTATGGGACAGAGGATTGTTGGAAGCGAACACCTTTTGTTTGGGCTTAGTGCGGCACCCGGTGTGGCAGCAAAAGTTTTAAAAGAAAATGGCATGGATAAAGAGCGGTTAGACATAGAAGTTCGTGAATACTGCGGTATGTCGGATGTTGTCGAAATAGAGCCTTTGCGGGGTGAGACTTCGCCGAAACTGGAGGCACTTTTACTGGCGGCGGCAGAGGAAGCCGGGAAAATGCAGTTAAAAGAGACCGGAACCGAGCATATGCTGTTAGCAATTTTAAAAGACACGTCATGTGTGGCATATAAGATTTTGCTGGCGTCAGGTGCGCCCATTCAGAAGCTTTATACAGACATTATTCTCACGACCGGCGGTGATATGGTACAGGCAAAAAATGAACTGATTGCCAGCCGTTCCCGCAACAAGAAAAATTCGGGTACTCCGACATTAGACCAGTATGCCAGAGATTTGACGCAGTATGCAAAGGACGGAAAACTGGATCCGGTATTAAATCGTGACGATGAGATTGAGAGTGTGATTGGAATTCTCAGCCGGCGCATGAAAAATAATCCGTGTTTGATTGGTGAGCCGGGTGTTGGTAAGACGGCAATTGTGGAAGGACTGGCATCCCGTATTGTGGATGGTGCGGTGCCGGATACATTGGAACAAAAAAGAATTCTTACATTGGATTTGTCCGGCATGGTTGCCGGTTCGAAATACCGTGGCGAATTTGAGGAGCGGATTAAACGTGCCCTTCGCGAGACGAAAGTGGCAGGAAATATTTTACTTTTTATCGACGAACTGCATACCGTTATTGGTGCCGGCGGCGCAGAAGGAGCAATTGACGCATCAAATATTCTGAAACCGGCGATGGCGCGTGGTGAGATTCAGGTGATAGGTGCGACAACGAGAGAAGAGTACCGTAAGCATATTGAAAAAGATGCTGCCTTAGAACGCCGTTTCCAGCCGGTTGTCATTGAAGAACCATCTGCTGTTCAGACGATTAGCATGTTAAAGGGGCTTAGAAGCCGCTATGAGGAATTTCACAAAGTGGAAATTACAGATGCAGCCATTGAGGCAGCAGTCCAGTTGTCGGAGCGCTATCTGAATGACCGTTATTTGCCGGATAAGGCGATTGATTTGATTGATGAGGCATCTGCCAAATTCCATTTGCAGACTGTTTATGCACAGTCTGACCGCACGCAGGAATATGAAAAAGAGCGGGAAGATTTGTATGAGCAGAAAGAGCAGGCCTTGATTGCCGGTGACTTAGAGCGCGTGAGAGAGCTGCTTGCTGCGGAAAAGAAGTTAGAAAAGAAAATAGAAAAAGAAGAAGAATTAAAACAGGAACAGCGACAGAAAAAAGATAAAATTCTGCCATCTCACATTGCCCAGGTGGTTGCCAAGTGGACACACATTCCGGTAGAGCAGATGGAGGAAGCGGAAAAAGAGAGACTCAAAAAACTGGATGCCATTTTGCATGAGCGTGTCGTTGGACAAAATGATGCTGTTAAGGCTGTGGCTCGTGCAATTCGCAGGGGGCGCGTGGGCTTAAAAGACCCGAAACGTCCGATTGGTTCATTTTTATTCTTAGGACCTACAGGTGTCGGAAAAACAGAACTTAGCAAGGCTTTGGCAGAAGCTGTGTTTGGTTCGGAAAAAGATATGATTCGCGTTGACATGTCGGAGTACATGGAGAAACAGAGCGTGTCGAAAATGATTGGTTCACCTCCGGGATATGTTGGTTATGAAGAGGGTGGACAGCTCAGCGAAAAGGTTCGCAGAAAGCCGTATTCGGTTCTTTTGTTTGACGAAATTGAAAAGGCACATCCGGATGTCTTTAATATGCTTTTGCAGGTGTTAGAGGATGGTCACATTACGGATGCCCACGGCAAAAAGGTGGATTTTAAAAATACGATTATCATTATGACATCAAATGCCGGCGCAAACCGGATTATTTCTCCAAAAACACTTGGCTTTGGACAGGCGAAGACGAGCGAGGAGGAATACCAGAAAATGAAGGAAGGCGTGATGGAAGAAGTGAAACATATTTTCAAGCCGGAGTTCATTAACCGTGTGGACGAAATGATTGTTTTCCATGCCCTTAATAAGGAAAATATAAAAGATATTACAAAGATTATGTTAAAGCAGTTTGCAAAACGAGTGAAAGACCAGATGGATATGGAACTTTGCATAGCAGACGATGTGGTTGATTTTATTTCCGATAAAGGCTTTGATAAAGATTACGGTGCAAGACCAATCCGCCGTGCTTTGCAGACCGAACTTGAGGACGTTTTGGCAGAGGCTGTGCTTATGGGAGATATTTCTATCGGAGATACGGTGGATATTTCGCTTTCTTGTGAAGGAACGAAGAAGAAAATTGTAGTAAAAAAGAAGACTTTTGCGGATGAGAAAAAGTGAAGAAAAAATCACAAAAAAGTAATGGCAAAATAAGTCGAAATATTGTATACTTGAAGTATAAAAAAGATGCTGCAATGAAAAGGCGTCAACGAGTGAACGAAGGAGGAATCACAAGATGGGCGTAGTAGAAGAATTGATTCGCAAAGATGCGGATGGGACGTTAAGTTTTGGCAATTATTTGCTGGATACGAAGACGAAAAAATCGGATTTTGCATTCGAGGGTGCAACCTACAAAATCAAGACTTTTAAGGAAATTACCAAATTGGAGAAGAATGGTACGTTAGTGTATGAATCGGTACCGGGTTCTACTGTAACAAAGTTTAAGGGTAATCCGGATGTGGTTGAGTTTGAAGTGGAAGCACCAAGCGATATCAGTTTCACGCTTGAGATGGAGCCATCGACCGAGTATAAATTGGTTGTTGATGGTGTGTCGGCAGGAAGAATCCCGACAAATGTCGGAGGCAAACTTAATGCGAGTTTATCTTTGAACGAAGGCGCGAAATCCAGTGTTAAGATTGTAAAGTGCTGATAAGTATGGATACCTCGGAAAAGGAAATGAAGTGATTTTTGGGCACCGGCAAGAATTTGCCGGTGCTTCTGCACATTATATCGTGGGAAAGGTGAATATGGCGAAAGAAAAGACAGTATTTTTTTGTAAGGAATGTGGTTGTGAGTCCTCAAAGTGGGTTGGGCAGTGCCCGGCATGCCATGAGTGGAATACGATGGTGGAAGTGCTTCAATTCGTTGCGGGTTCGGAAAAGGGCGGTTCGCTCTCCGGGCTTGGAAGAGATCTTTCCGGCAAGTACGGCAAGGATTTCCTCAAGGAGCTTGGCTTTACCTCAATGAGAAAGCTTGCGGCTGAGATAAGCGGAATAGTAATCAGGAACAACAAGCTGTATATCAGCGATGAATTCGCGAAGCAGACCGAGGAGATCGAGCAGTTCGTCAACGAGTTCGCACGCGCCGAGGGAAGCCACAGCATAAGAGCGCTGGGCATACAGCTCAAGGAGAAATTCGAGGGCTTCGATTTCAGAAATTACGGTTTCGCGAGGTTCACGGATTTCATCAATGCGATAGACGGCGTGAAAGCAGACAGATATCACGTCCGCGCGGTGGAGCAGGGATAAATAAATTACCGTGAGGTTTTTGGAATGAAAAAGGACATCATTTTCAGTCTGTCGTCGCCGTACCGCGATGATTTCAGAGTGACGGGCTACCGCTTCGGCAAGGGCGAAAAGTCCTGCTGTATTATAGGTTCTCTTCGCGGAAACGAGATACAGCAGCTCTATATGTGCAGTCAGCTTGTCAAAACGCTGGAGGCTCTTGAGCGTAAGGGGGATATCGCCTACGACCGGGAGATACTGATAATACCGTCGATAAACAGTTACGGCACGAATATCGGAAAGCGGTTCTGGTGCCTCGACAACACGGATATCAACAGAATGTTCCCCGGCGACCCTGACGGAGAGACCACGGAACGCATCGCGGCAGGTATCTTTAAGGAGATATGCAAGTATCAGTACGGCGTGCAGTTTGCGAGCTTTTATATTTCGGGAATGTTCATTCCGCACGTCCGCATGATGAAAACCTGCAAGGAAAACACCAGCCTTGCAAATCTGTTCGGACTTCCTTACGTGGTGCTCAGGACCCCGATAGCGATGGATCAGTCCACGCTGAATTTCAACTGGCAGGTCGGCGGGACGGCGGCGTTTTCGGTCTACACCAACGCCACCGAGAGTATAGACGAGGCTTCCGCTGAACTGGGAGTTTCCGCGGTGCTGAGATTCCTGTCCAGAATGGGAATAATCAAGTACAAGTGCCACGGCGGCTACATGGGAACCATCATCGACGAGGACGACATGATGAACGTCACCTGCGGAGCGGCGGGAATTTACCGCAGTCTCCACAAAAGCGGCGACGAGGTGGAGAAGGGCGATATCCTTGCCCAGATAATTCATCCGTACGAGGGAAATGTAATCAGCGAGGTGAAAGCTCCCGCCGATGGCATACTGTTCTTTGCGCATGAAAGCCCTCTGGTAATGGAGAATACCATTGTATTCAAGATGATAAAGCGGCTTCACAAATAATGTTTAAAGGACTGCGTTCGCAGTCCTTTTTGTTTCGGGTCAAGAATCCTGAGCGCGAAAGAGTATAATTATATTATATAGTATAAAATCGGGTTTGATTTGTATACTAAAAGTTGATTGCACCGCCATTTATGCGCTGAGTTCAACACTTCAACATGCCTTTGTGCAAAATGTATAACAAATAGCTGCAAAAGGCTGCGAAAATTCTACACTGAATTTTTCTCAAAATCCTTGCAATTGGCGTTGTTATGTGGTAAAATAACTGTTGGCGGCTGTACTGATGATGTAATTCGATCGGGAACATGCATCTGGCGGCGTTTTTGCTCTCTGCGCTCGGCTCGAC
>OHAJ01001051.1_pt1 | contig 20596 bp, 23 predicted proteins | sample 1577101 | NCBI WGS metagenome assembly OHAJ01 (sample SAMEA3541531, study PRJEB24748) | human gut metagenome | biome: human gut; feature: human-associated habitat; material: faeces | place: China | collected 2012
CGATGGCTATACAGTTGAGCGGGAGAATTCCGGAAGGAAGTGCAAGCCTTTCTGAAAAAGCCTTGACTCTGTCAGATATCGGATAGACTCCACACCATACGGCTCCGAGCCCCATGGCATGTGCCGCCAGAAGCAGATTCTCGGTAGCGGCCGAAGTATCCTGTATCCAATAGCCCACTCCCTCACCGGGAAAGGTTGCGGCGGTATCGCCGCATACGACAATAGCCACAGCGGCATTTTTCATCATCGTCATGGAGTTGAAATTATCGGTAATGTATGAGAGTGTCTCCTTGTCGCGTATGACAATAAAACGCCACGGCTGCTTGTTGCCTGCTGAAGGGGCGGCCATCGCGGCTCTGAGAAGCGTGTCTACCTGTGATTCGCTTACGGCGCGGTCGCTGTAGGCGCGCACGCTCGTACGACTCATGATATCGGAGATGGCAGACTCGTCGGTTATATTTTCTTTATCCGGCGCAGAAGCCGAAACAGCCCATTTGTAGGATACGAACAGAAGTCCGAGGGCAAGAAGAATGATAAGATAAACCGGATTTTTCATAAGATATAAATAAGTGATCAAATTAACAATTAGAAATAATTACCAAAACTTTCAGCCTAAATTCTCAGCACGCTTGAACAGTGAACCCGTCGGACATACAAAACGGCAATAGGGACGGGAAACTACCGCAGACAGAGCTACAAAAACAAGAGCCGCGACAATTATCCCTGCTGACGCCGATTCATACATGAATGCCTGAAACAACTCCAGATTCATCCAGCCTGTAAATACATCCGCCCATAAACACAGCATCAATACCGCCCACAGGATCTTTCTGAACCAGTCGAGAGCCTTGAGCGTTTTTGCCCCTGTCTTTATCTTGTATCTGCAAATTTCAGCGACAAGGATCTGCGCCGAACCCAACGGACATATATGATTGCAATAATACTGCGATTTGCCGAAAAGAGGATATATGAATGCCGCCACAAGCATGACTGCCGCTACAAGTGCGCCAGGAAACGACATTCCCTCCGACAGATATTTCAGAATAAGCGTATAATCGAGAAATTGTCCGCACCAGAAGCCTAAAACCACAATGTTGGCGACAAGCTGGACACGCTGATAGGTCCTGTTTTTCACAAAAAGCGGAATTACGCAGGCCGCAAGCACGACTCCCAGCGCAACCCACATTTTCCACGGCATGTGTCCGGTTGATTCCGAAGGCGACGTGTGCGAATACCAGTCAAGGGCACCCTGCACATTGGCGATAATCGCTTCCGATGAATAAGTAGCTCCAGTGACAGCATCTACCGACGTAGCGGCGGCTTCCCCGGAAGTCTTGCCGACCCACGAAGAGAACAACCCGGTGGCGCGACTGAAGAAAGCCGGAGTCTCTGTATTGGGCAATGCCTTTATATCGGAGATCACTCCATCTTTCACATATATGTCGAGCGGCACCTGACCGCTGTAGCCTGACTTTTTGACGATAGAGCCCGTATGTATGACAAGCGTCCCGTCAGGTAGCCTCGACACGGTATCGGTCGCAGCAAATGTATTTTCCGACCCGGCCCCAGGCTCCAAGGAATGGCCGAACAGGGACTTATTGACACATAAGGCTGTGGCACACATCAGCAGTACGCACAACAAAAAACTTAAAAACCTATTCTTCTTCATATATTGTCTATTTCCTCTCATTTAAGTGATCTTAAATCTCATTGTCTATACCCCGGAATGTGGATGTGCTGCAAAAATAATAAAACAATCCCGAACAACAATAATTCAGGCCTCGTTCTTTATGAAAAGTACTTATTAAAAAACTCCGGTCAGGGACGATTCAGACGAATCGTCTTCTGACCGGAGAAATATTCAGAGTATTCTGACCCCGCTAACTGCAGGCTATTATTGTTTCTTTACGACCTCAAGGATGAAAGGAGACTGGTTGATGGTCTTCCATTCATAACCTTCGGCGGCCTCAATAGCAGTCTTGGTCTTCTGGGAATATGTCGGTTTGTTGAATTTACCACCCTTGATGTTGATGTAGTCTGCAAAAGGCTTGTTGACATCGTTGTCACCGTCGAAGACACTGTAATTGGCATGTCCGGAGATAAATTCACCACCGAGAATATCGACTGAACCGTTATCGCATACATATACAGGATAGAAAGCCGTACCGGCCATTCCGTTAAGTGTGTGTGTGCTGTAGGTTCCGCTGTAGATGGTACAGTGAGATCCCGCTCCCTCGACGGTCAGACCGCCCTGGATACCTGTCACAGTAACGTTTCTAAGTTCCGCCTGACAGCCGTTTGACACGCTGACAGTGTAGGACCATGCGCCCTGCTTGTTGTTGGAATCAGAGTAGAACTCGCAGTCTGTGGCCTCGAGGGTACCCCCATTCGTACCAACAGCGAAGTTATGGCTGTCAAGAACCTTCATGCCTTTGAGCACGAGATTGCCGCCGTCGCTATAGATTGCGGAACCACCGTTGTTCTGAGTGGCATTGACAGTCACTCCTTTCACGGTGAGTGTCGCGCCGTCATATACATTAAGACTGCGGCTGCCATTCGCGCCCACGGCTACGATCGTACCGGAACCTTCGATTGTCGCGGACTTGCCCTCGCCTCTGAGTCCTATCTGCTGACGCGTGGTCTGAAGCACACCGTTGACCGTGATCGTCTGACCGTCGGCAAGTTCCACAGCTCCTTTGTCAGTGATGTTGATCACTGTGCCCTCCTCCACTATGACATTCATTCCATCGGCTACATTGCCGATGAAATCTTCGGCCGTAGTGACTACAATGTTGTGGTCCGGAGTGTCGAACTTGTTGTCGACTACAATGTTGAACGAGCCAGGAGCCGTAAGGAGCGATCCGTAGATATTCGTACGGTGGTTCATATTGACAGGCGCATTCTTCACATTCACCTCTGTACCGTTGCCGAATACGAGCTTACAGTTGATAATCGTCTCGCCTGTAAGAAGGTAATTCATAGCAATAAGATCATACGTCTTGAAATCATGCACTACGGGGAAGGTCTCCTCGGGCAGATTGTTCATCGCGATTGCCGGAGTGACCATATCACCCTCGGTCTCGCCGCCGAGATTGCCAGAAAGAATATCCATCGTAGTGTAGATAGGAGATGAGATACGGACCGTAGCGGTAAGATTGTCGAGGAGAGGCTTCACACTCTCCGCCTTAAGATCGTCGCTACCCCAGTTGAGCTGTGCGAAAGGACGCCTCAGCGTGACTGTCTCGGAATAACCTTTGTCGGAAACGGTGAATATTCCGGACTTTCCGACGAAAGCGTCCTCGTTGGCAACGTTAGGCACAGCCTGTGAATAGTCCACATTTATAACTCCGTTCTCGCAGGTGACAAATGTGTTCTCCTGATTGTCGGCATAGAAGACCACCTGATAGCGATTACCCTTTACAAGCTGCAGATTGACAGTCTCGTAACTCTGGCTTGACTGGAAAGCCGACTTGTCGGCATTGCTGAATACAAGCGACGGAGCATTCTCATCACTCATATCGAACACTGACCACTGAAGGTTATTGAGACTGACAGTCGACTCGTCACCGAAAGTGGCACGGGTAGCAAGCGAAGACGGCACAACTATGCGGAAGCTGACACCATTATTACCCATGTCATTGATGGGCGCATCATCGTTTGAACAGGATGAGAGAGCGAACAATGCGCACAGCGCTGTCGCAGAATAAAATATTCTCTTCATTTTCTGATGTTTAGGATTAATTTGTTTTAAGTTGGTTTTATTGTATTATATTGTTGTAGGTCGATTTATATCTCTATATTGAAATCACCGCCGAATTCAAAATCAATGTCAAGACCGCCGCTGATGCCAGAGGTAAGAAAGCCACCGCGCACATAGGTGATCCGGTTGCGTCTCAAAGGCACCTCCACTATAGGACTCATTACGATATCGGAACCTTCAGGGGTATGCAACACAAGCTGGACCTGCACATCATTGTCGCGGTGATTCATGAAAACATAGTCAAAAGCGATCAAAGCCTCAGTATCACCGAGCGGTTCTATCTGTGCCGTATATTTCTTTCCGCGGTCGGAACTGACAGGTCTCTGATCGAAGAGATCATAGACAGAAGGCATAAACAGAGGGTAACAGGCAGTGACCGTATAGCCGGAAAGCAATTCCTTTTTCTCCTGCAGCGAAAGAGTCGTCCACATTTTTTTGTCAACCGGAATCCTGCTGTCATCACGGGAGGACGGCACAAGCACCTCATCATAGAATTTACCGAAATCAGTGGCGATAAATGCATATTTGGCAAAAGGTCGTTCCAGCGATACGGTAGCGTCCGTATTATTCCCGGACCGTACGGTTATGCTGCATCTCCCTTCAAAAGCTTCCCGGCTATCGGTAGCTCCTTCATAAGGATCCGTATATGTGATCCTCGCAAAGTCGGCGACATCATAAAAAGGACGGTTTTCCACTACAATATCCTGCCATACATATATATCCCATTCTCCTTCCGGCAGGAATAAAGAGGTATAAAACGGCTTAAGCGAAAGATCGGAAGTCGTCCGGACAAATTCGTAAGGTACAGACGGCGTGTCTCCGCTGCGATATGCACGGATTATATAACGCGCCTGAGCCACATTCCCGGCCGCACGCGTGGCGTCGGAATTGTCATATATGAAATCATATTCGGACCAGGAAAGTTCATGCTCAATATTCAGACGGACCTCAGGCTGACACGGGGCCTCAGGGAATTCATGTACGCAGGAAGCGCACACCAGACCCACACAGAGCATAATCGTGACTTTGAGAAAACGCTTCACCTCTCACCTCCCTTCCTGCCTTTCAAGTCCCCGAAAGTATAACAGATCGACACTGCCACTTTGTCAAGGCCATAGAACACACGATGCCGGCGTCCTATAAGACTACCGTTGACACGGTTTTCAAAAATATCATAATCAAGATAATAGGCGCCGCCACCGGCAGCGAATTCAAGCTTCCAGCGGGGATTGCGCAAAGGAAGACGGTAGCCGATAGTAAAGCCTCCGCCAACCGCGGGGGTATTGCCGTCATGATCCTGATAGCGGGACTTGCCGGCAAGAGCGATATTGTAATAACTCGCGCCGCAATGGGCTCCCATGAAAAAACCGTCGTTCCGACCCTGAAACCAATATCTTATTTCCGGCATAACAGAGAAAGTACGGAACTTCGTGTCTCGATGGAAATAATCCCATCCGGAATAATACACCGCGATTGCAGCCGACCAGTGGGGTGCAAAATCGGTTTCACCCTCGAAGTTCACCCACAGACAGGGCCAACCGAGCATATTTGTCTTTATATAATATAGAGGAGACCACGATGCCCCCGCGCTATCGCGAATTGATCCGGCTTTATCTGATTGCGACACACATCCGGGAATATCCTCATTTGTAGCCGCCGACAATGCAGATACGGATGAAACCGCCGTCATCGTCATGAAAAGTAATATCTTCAACAGGTAGTTCGTCTGCATTGTCTTACGTTGCACTAATCCAAATAATTCAGGAGAGGAGTAGCTCCCATCCATTATAACTCATGAAAAAATCACGGAGACCTATTTCTCTGCCGGAATATTTCAATGACAATTTATTATGAAAGACACTCGGTGCGGTTGTAGTTTTTCTGTTGTGTCTGATGTAACCGCTCAACAGAATTCTCGTTTCGGGCGCAAATATAGTTATACACTGCCTCTGATTCCAAACGTTTTTATATACTTTAACTTTCTGATATTGCTTTTAACATGAATTCATGGATAATTTAGAGAGTCGTACTAAACAACGACTACTACGTGATAAGCAACGATGTCGTTCCTATAGAACCCCTGACATACCGCAACTACTACATGAGACTGATGAAACAACTTGGCATTCCCCCATTGAAATTTCACGGTCTGCGCCACAGTTTCGCGACACGTTGCATAGAAAGCAGATGCGATTACAAGACCGTGAGCGTAATTCTCGGACACGCCGACATATCCACAACCCTCAACCTTTATGTCCACCCCGGAGCGGAACAAAAGAAAAAATGCATCGACAAAATGCTCCGTTCACTCTGACAAAAAATATCAGCCCTGTCGATTACCGCCCGGCTGCCTGCTTCAATATAAATTTCGCCGGTTCGCGAATCGGAGCCGGCGAAATTTATATTGAAGGTATCAGTAAAATTTAATTGAAGATCAGAAGTCATAAGAGAAGCCGAACTGGGCAAGGCCCTGGGCTCCGAATCCGAGCTCACCGAAGAAATTGAAACCGTTGCCGAGCTGCACGCGCGCTCCGATGGGTGAGATCTGACCTGCAAAATATGTCTTGTTGTATGCGTCATTATATTTGGGCGCAAGGTGCGTGATCTCGACACCGAGACCTACATGGGCATACAAAGCCAATATTCCGGTACGGTAATAGTCATATTTGGCATTGAGCAGTATGGCATGATAGAAAAGATCAGAGTGGCTCTTGCCTCCTTTGGTCGTGGTTGAAGAGAATGTGTAGGAGGGACCGAGGCGGAAACGGGAGGTGATATTGAAATCAAGTCCGACATTGACTGCACCCCATGCTGTATTGACTCCGTCCCAGCCGTCATGACAGTCACATGCGTCCATCTGTGTGTAACCGCCGTAAGAAGCATACAGATTCACTTTCTGCGCCGATGCGGGAAGTACGAGTGCCGCCGCGGCGATCAATGGTAAAAATAATTTTTTCATAGTCTGTGTGTATTAATAGTCTTTAACCTTGTATTTATTCTATTAACAATAGAACCGTGAATACGGTTCGCGAAATCATAGTGTCAGCCTAAAAAAGAGAGCCGACCTGGAAAGGCCGGCTCCGATTGCTATGAAAAAAGTATCAACGCCAGGGAAATTCCTCGGGCAGAGGCTTACCCTTGACGGCCATACGCACACGTGAACAGAACTCACGAATCTTACTTTTCACTGCGCCGGTGTCGCGTCCAAGCACCTTGAACAACAGTCCGGCATCGTTGGGAAGAGTCGTTATTCCGGTGGCGGTCATATTCTCGCGATCAAGCATAGCCGGCGTGGCGGCGTATATACTCTCCACTATTTCTTTAGGGGTCATGACTATGACATTGGCAAAGATTTCGAACCGTCCCATTATACCTAACTGTCTCGGATCGAGCCTGCGGGGATCAATGACAAATTTCTCACGGAAAAGCTGCGTACCGTCCGGACGCTCGCCATGACTGCATACCGACAGGATGTCATAGTCGAACATCTCTCCCTCGCCATAGTATTTGCGGCCGCCCATATATATTTCAGAATAGAACACCGTAGCGGTCGGATGCACCGACAGACGCGTGTCGCATATGAAACGCGTGTGGCGGCAAGGGAACACCGGTTCGGGCATAAATTCAAGATATGCGCCCTCGTCAAGCACTATATTCTGAATCATGCCTGAATAATTGTATTTCATCTCCGCCAGCTTTGTGGCAGCTCCGGTAGAAACCCATCCAAACGCGTCTTTCTCGACAATGATATCCTGCTGGTAACGGTCGCCATCGACATTCGGGCCTCCCGATGAAAGTATGTAGAGACAAGGCATTTCCGGCATTTCCTTATCGAAATACAGTTCCTGCTGTGCGATCAGAGGCACGCGGCGATCTATCTCCCGCAATATGCTCTTACCGTCCCTGTCGAGTGCAAAGCGCAACTTAAGATAGCCATGCTTGCCGGGAGCTCCGACATACATCGCGTCCGGCTCACGCAAATAGGGCCGCATCTCATACGCTCCCGAGAAATCCACTTCAGGGACAGACGCCGTCTTCAGTTTATTCATGGCAGTATCCATAGGCAGCTACTTATAAAGTGTTTATTTTTTTTCAGTTTTGTCAAAAAGCGCCATCCTGAAGATAAGATCCACGAGTTCGTCGATCCCCTCCCCTGTCATACAATTCGTGAAGACAAAAGGTTTGCCCGGACGCATCAGCTTAGAATCATGATCCATTACTTCAAGGCTGGCATGCACATAGGGTGCGAGATCCGTCTTGTTGATGACAAGAATATCGCTCTGAGAGATGCCTGGACCATCCTTACGCGGAATCTTGTCACCGGCCGCGACATCGATCACATATATGAAGAAATCGACAAGAGCGGGAGAGAACGTCAACGTGAGGTTGTCGCCGCCCGATTCGATCAGCACAATGTCCGTATCGGGAAATTTGGCCTCCATTTCCTCAACGGCCGCAATATTCATTGAAGGATCCTCTCTCACCGCCGTGTGGGGGCACGCTCCTGTCTCCACACCTATGATCATGTCTTCGGCGAGAACTCCTTTAAGAGTCTTGCGGACATGCTTGGCATCTTCTGTAGTGACAATGTCGTTGGTAATGATGAGTACTTTCTGACCGAGTTCAAGAAGTCTCGGTGTTATGGCCTCTATAAGGGCCGTCTTGCCGGAGCCCACAGGGCCTCCGATTCCTATTCTACAAGTCTGTGACATAGTTTACATGGTTGATAAATGATACATCTGCAAATGCGCCTCAGTTCATAAACATGCGCATATTGCCTTTTTCATGAAGCGACGCGAGTATGTCGAGTTGCGGAAAGAACGCATTCATGTCTTTCAACTCCATACATGCCGCCTCTTCATAGAGAGTCTCTGTCCGCGCGGCAAGATCGAAGAGTATCTTCTGAGTGTCATAATGCGAGACACGCACGCACCTCAGCGCGGCGGAAAGCACCATATTGACCACCCCGTACTGGTGGGCGCAAAAGAGTTGCCTTTCATCGACTCCCGCAGCCGCATAGGCCAGCCCCTGACCTACAGGATATGTGCCGGGGACTTTCTGCGCCTTTATATCTTCGAGCCACCGCGATATCAGAGCCGAATCAAAAAGATGGGAAGAGAGTTCGGCAAGTTTCTTGCCCATGCGCTGGAGCATCAGTCGCGCCTCCGCATTCATCTTGAACCGCAGGAGCGCCCTGTCGGCCTCTGCCACCGCGTCATAATCGCCACGCATGTACGCCCTGTGGGCATGCAGGGCCGCGACACCGTCGCTGAAGGCGGCCTGGATGGCCTGCGACGCGACAAATTCGCGGAGAGTGTCCACGTCATGCACCACGTTCTCATAGGCGGCTGTCTCAAGACCGTTCGAGAACGAGAATGTGCCGACCGGAAACGTCGAGTCCGTGAATTGCAACAGATGCATTATGGATTTGTCAGTGTGTGTGCTCATGAGCTATTCCGTTTTCGTCAAAATGTATATGCGAGACGCCATGATGATGTCCCGGCTCGGGATGTACATGCGCATGACTTTCATGTCCGGCACCTCCGAAAAGCCTGCGGATCTCATGAGGAGCGAGATAGGGTATTATCTCGAGACCTTTCTGGAATTCATAGGTTATTCCTTCGAGATGATGTGTCTCCATGACAGAAAGCATTACTTTTTTGTCGACGGTAAGAGGCACGTAGACTTTCGTACCTTTGACCACAGCGGGCCAATGCTGGTTGCCGATGGCATGTCCGAGTTCGACCGAGCGACGGATCATTGTGTCAGTATCCTCGTTCTTGAGCGCGCTCATGTCAATGACGAGCACCGGACTCAGTTCGACACGAAGAATCACGGCTTTTCCGGCGTCCGGATCATATGCGATCACATCGCCGTCGACGACCTGTGTATGACGTTTCAAAGCCACGGGATATTCTTCACCTTTAAGGCCTTTGCCGAGGAAACGGCTCTTCTGAGCCGTCCACTGGTCAAGAATAACATAATCGATATCACAGCCCTCTACCTTGGCGGTCCACTCGGGATCGCGGTTTATATTGCCTAAAATTTCATTATATACAGTCATAGCGGATAATTTTCGTAATCTTGAAGTGATGGGGTAATTTCGTAACTTGATAATCAAAGACTCCCGTCAGGATGCCTTTGTGATGGGAAAAGTAACCGGGAGCCTCGCACTCGGCGCGACCCCCGGCCGTATATAGTTATGAGAACCAGTAAAGCTGAGCGAGAGAGAGATTGTCGGCAGGAGGCACTGAAGCCTTATAGCCGTCGACGGTCACTTCGAATGTCTCGGGATTGACCTCGATGGTCGGTGTGGCGGTGTTGCGCACCATATCTTTCTTGGTGATCTGACGGCAACGGCGCACAGGATAGATCACACTCTGAAGATCGAGCTTCTCTTTGATGCCGTCCTGATAAGCGGCCTGAGAAACAAATGTCATGCGGGTATTGGCCATAGTCGAGCCGTAAGCCCCGAACATGGGACGCATTATCTTTGGCTGCGGTGTCGTAAGCGAGGCATTCGTATCACCCATATTGGCCCAGTTGATAAGGCCTCCCTTTATGACAAGTTTCGGTTTTGTAGCGAAAAACTCGGGTTCCCAAAGTACAAGATCGGCCATCTTTCCGACCTCGATCGAACCGAGGACATCAGAAATACCATATGTTATCGCCGGATTAAGAGTGATCTGGGCAAGATAACGCAACACTCGGAAATTATCGTTTGAATCCGAATCCTCGGGCAGTTTTCCACGCACCGACTTCATATAGGAGGCCATCTGGAATGTACGCATGAAAGATTCGCCGACACGGCCCATGGCCTGTGAATCGGAAGAAACCATAGAAATGATTCCGAGATCATGGAATATGTTTTCCGCGGCCTGCGTCTCGGGACGCACACGACTCTCGGCAAACGCCACATCCGACGGAATATTCGGATTCAGGTTGTGGCAGACCATGATCATGTCGAACAATTCGGCCTGGGAATTGATTCCGAAGGGAAGTGTCGGATTGGTCGAAGAGGGCAATACATTATTGAGAGACGCCACTTTCAACAGGTCGGGAGCGTGACCGCCGCCGGCTCCTTCCGTATGATACGTATGGATAGTACGGCCGTCTATAGCCGCGATAGAATCCTCCACATAACCGCTCTCGTTAAGCGTATCGGTGTGTATAGCCACCTGAACATCATACTTGTCCGCAATTTCCATACATGCACGGATAGCCGCCGGCGTAGCGCCCCAGTCTTCATGGATCTTGAAGCCGCAGGCACCGGCCACCATCTGCTCCTCGAGAGGACCGTGGACACAACAGTTGCCCTTGCCGAGAAAACCCATATTTATAGGGAGGCCGTCCGCGCTCTGGAGCATACGGGCAAGATTCCACGGACCTGAAGTAATGGTCGTGCCGTTCGTGCCGTCAGTAGGGCCGATACCTCCGCCTATCAGAGTCGTTATACCGTTTGAAAGGCAGTCATAAGCCTGCTGAGGGGAAGCAAAATGCACATGACCGTCAATTCCCGCAGCCGTAAGAATACAATGTTCTCCCGAAATGGCATCGGTCGACGGACCTGTCACTATGGTCGGAGTCACACCTTCCATAACATTGGGATTACCGGCCTTGCCGATACCCGAGATTTTGCCGTCCTTAATGCCGACATCGGCTTTGATCACACCGAGGACCGGATCAAGGATGGTCACGTTGGTGATGACCAAGTCCACACTGCCGCAGTCCGAGGTACATTCGTTGGCAAGTCCCATGCCGTCACGGAGCGTTTTGCCGCCGCCATATACAGCCTCATCGCCATATACGCGAAGGTCTTTTTCTATCTCAACATAAAGATCGGTATTGGCCAGACGGATCTTGTCGCCTACGGTCGGACCGAACAGCATGTTGTTGTCTTGTCTTGATATTGTAGCCATAGTGATTTACTTTTTAACTTGATTTTGATCATATTCGGCTTCAGCCTCCTCTTCGGTCTCGGTCTTGTAGCCATACTCTTTCATGCGACGGATTGCCTCAAGCTTCTTTGGATAATAAGTCGGGAAGTCCTCCAGACCGGTATAGCCGTTAACGAGATCGTCAAATCCGATCACGCGGCGTTTGCCTGAATAAGCTACAAGTTCTACCTCCTTCTCGTCACCGGGCTCGAAACGCACCGCAGTGGTGGCAGGAATATTAAGATGGTATCCGAAGGCTTTCTCACGATCGAAATCAAGGTACCTGTTAACTTCAAAGAAATGGAAATGGGATCCGACCTGTACGGGACGGTCGCCGGTATTGCGCACCTTTATCTTAACTGTGCGTCGGTCTGAATTATACTCGATAGGATCGGCAGCAAGAATCACACCGCCTACCGGAACATACTGTTCGGGTTTGAAACCCGGAGTGTTGGGATATGCAATCGGCGGATTGCCCGGAAATATGCCGTCGGGCTGCTCATATGTCTTGGCGGCTCCGGTGTTAGTTGTGTCAGCCATAGTATTCGCTTTTAATCTGTTTATTTAATAGGTTGATGGATGCTGACCAGACGGGAACCGTCAGTAAATACAGCCTCTACCTGAAGCAATGTGATCATATCGGCCACACCATCCATTACCTGGTCTTTTGTAAGCACCTGCGCTGCCTGGTGCATGACTTCTTCCACAGTCTTCCCCTCGCGGGCCATCTCAAGAGCCGCACTCGTTATATAGGCGACAGCTTCGGGATAATTAAGCTTAAGACCTTTGTTGAGACGGCGTTCAGCGATCATGCCGATGCTCAGGAGTATAAGCTTGTCTTTCTCTTTGGGCGTTAAATGCATAGTATTAATTATTAAGTGGTTTGGCAATCCGTACGATACGCTGAACAGAGACGCGCCACTGTCATCTGTCAGATGCGGTATCTATATCAAAAACAAACGATGCCGCTTTCAGGTTTGCAACATCGTCAAAAAAATTAGAAACTCTGTAATACGCCTTTGTCCATCTCAGATCTCACGTCGCGACACGTGCCGGCGCTCTCTTACTTTAACGAGATCCCGGAAAGCACTCTCTCCGGTAATTACATCTTCGCTCTCGCGGACATCTTCCCGTAATTTATCTGTATCCGACTCCCGCGCATCAAAATTGCCCGAGAAGAAATGATTGATGGCAAGCAAGACAAGAATCATCACCGCCAGTAATATTATTACGAGAACTGCTTTAAGTATAGTTATTGTCATGGGTCGAAAGATTTTTCCGTTTATCTATCAGCCTTGATGTAATATTTGAACAATGCAACATGAAAGAATGTTCTATTCCTGAAGATTGCATATGTTTATTTAACACTTCCGGAGCTACGGAATGGCACGTATGCTTAATATAAAAATAGCATTCCACTATATTTACTTACTCAGTCACAGCAGAAGCATGATATGAGAAAGGAATTCAAACCGCAGTGTATGAAAGGGGAATAAAATTTCATATTATGCCGATAATCTTCCATAAACCTTTTTTTAAGTCAAATGTTAATATTACAAAACCAAAACCAATAAAAACAAAAAGTTATGAAAAGAACCGTATTACTAATGTCAGCAGTTCTGGCAGTCGCCTCATGTGGCTTTGCTCAGGGACTGAACAAGAATGAGGCCAAGGCCCTTCAGTCTTTTCTGACACAGACTTCCGTAAAAGGCACTAACAATGGGTCCGCGCTCGGACTGCAGGGAAACAATATCTCAATGCTCCCCGGGGTAAAGGTCAGCAACGGCCATGTAACAGAAATAGACTGGAGCGGCAAAGATCTCGCCGGGACTCTCAATCTCTCCAACTTCCCTGAACTGCAGAAGATAAACGTGTCGGGCAATAAACTCACGTCGCTGGTTGTATCAAACGATCCCCGGCTTGTCGAGATAAACGCCTCACGAAACCGTCTGACTGAATTTACCATCGCCAACTGTCCACAGCTTCAGACTATACGAGTCAACCGCAACCGACTCGCCGAAGTGGACCTCACTCAGGTCCCTCTTCTCAAGAAACTAAATGTAGCCGGCAATCAGTTCGAAGCTCTGGATGTGACAAACGCCGTCAATCTTGAAAGCCTCAACTGCATGAGCAACAGACTTGTCAATCTGAATGTATCAGGCTGTCAGAATCTTAAGAACCTCTATGCGGGATATAACGATCTTACCGCCATCGAGCTTTCCGGTCTCTTAAAACTTGAGAACCTGAACCTCAACGGCAACAAGATACTGAAACTGTACATACAGAATCTACCCGCTCTGACCACTCTGCTCTGCAGCGACAACCACATGACCGAACTTGCCCTCAACGAGTGCAAGAACATAAACGAGGTATGGGCACCGTATAACGATCTGACGACTTTCACTGTCGGCAACGCCCAGACACTCGCATTTGTCAATCTCAACTGGAACGACCTTACATATCTTGATCTTTCCGGTCTGAACTTCCTGCAGCGCCTCAACGTTGCCAACAACCAGCTTATCACTCTGGATGTCAGCAACGACCCGATGCTGACTACAATCAATGTGACCAACAACGACATGCTTAACGATCTGCGCACAGAAATGTGCCCGATGCTACGCAACGTGATCGGTTACAACGAATGGGACAACTTCTAAGACAGAGTCGATTCCGATATAAAAAGCCGCTGAAAATTCAGCGGCTTTTTTTTGCATAAACGATTAATATTAATTAATTTTGTAATATGGAATACAATCTTATTGCGGATGCCGGATCAACCAAAATCGACTGGGCTCTCACTGACCTTCAGGGAGGGAAAGTGACACATTTCACTACCCGGGGATTGAACGCTCTGCTTGCGACTGCCGATCAGACAGAAAGCCTGATGAGAGAGACAGCGTCCTTTCTGCCCGAGACCTCATCGTTGACAGCCATATGGTATTACGGAGCCGGGTGTGCGACTCCGGAAATATGCGACAGAATGCGATCGGCAATAAGAGCTATTCTCAAAGCGGATGAAATATCGATATCATCCGATCTCTTGGGAGCGGCGCGCAGTCTGCTCGGCCATGAACGGGGCATAGCCTGCATTCTCGGCACAGGCAGCAACTCGTGTCTATATGACGGGCAAAACATCATCAGAAATATTCCGTCTCTCGGATTTATACTGGGAGACGAAGGAGGAGGCGCATCTCTCGGCAAACGGCTTATAGCGGATGCATTCAAAGGCTTACTGCCAAGTCCCATAACAGGCCTACTGTTCGAGAAATATAATCTGACAATTGCCGATATTCTTGACAAGGTGTACAGAAACCCGGCCCCCAACAGATTTCTCGCATCGTTTGTGCCCTTCTTACGCGACAATCTGCGGAATCCATATGTATATTCGCTTGTATATACTGAATTTCAGAACTTTCTGATACGGAATGTATCCCACTACCAAGGAGCGCATTCTCTTCCTATCAGTTTCACCGGCAGCATAGCGTTTCACTTCGCCGATGTTCTGAAAGATGCCGCGGATTCTCTCGGATTTACAGTAGGCGCAATAACGCCCCAGCCCCTTGAAGGTCTTGTGAAATATCACTATAAAAATACGCTGAAATGACAAAAGCCGCAGTCCGGATCATTTTGGGATCAATGCTTGCAGCATATGCTGTTCTGGGAACTCCAGTCGCCATGCATGCCGATGAATACTGGGATCAGAAGACCAGTCTTTTCGAACTGTTGCCCATCAACAACAATGATATCGTATTTCTCGGCAATTCGATCACGGATGGCGGAGAGTTTCATGAGTTGTTCGGAATGGACAATATAAAGAACCGTGGAATACGTTCCGATATCATGACAGGTGTCGAAAAACGGCTGGGACAGATTACAGGAGGAAAACCTGAAAAAATATTTTTGCTGATCGGCATCAACGATGTCTCGCACGGACATGCGGTAAATGTTCTCGCCCAACGATATGAAAGACTTGTAAAAAAAATACGTGAGGAATCTCCCGAAACAAGACTTTACCTGCAATCAGTCATGCCGGTCAACAACAGTTTCAAACGTTATAAAAACCTTTTCGGAAAGGAAAACACCATCAAGGCTTTTAACAGGCGTATAGAAGAAATCGCATTGGAAAACGGCGCCACATATGTGGATCTATGGCCGTTTCTGACCGACAAAGAAGGTAACCTCAGACGTGAATTCACAAATGACGGTCTGCATCTGAACGGACGCGGATACCGCGTATGGACAGAGGGAATCCGGAATCTCGTAACAGAATAGCTGGCAATCATCTCTTGATACCGACCTCCGGGACCAATCAGACTTAACACTCTATAACGAAAACAGAAAATGATTTTTAGAAAAATATTAGGTTCAATCGCAATCGCCGGAATATGCGCCACCGCGGCCGCACAGGACCGGATAGTCATCGAGCCGCTGTTCGAATATCCCACCGCACCCGATACGATGGACGGGCTGCAGGAACGTTCGGAATATCTGCTTGAACATTTCTGGGACAATATGGATTTCAAGAAAAGAACGACAGTAGACCAGAATGCCCTCAATGACGCCTTCTCTGTCTATGTGGCTCCGATGAGATTCGCAGACGCCGTAAAGGTCGATGAATCCATACAGAAGCTTCTTTCCGAAATTTCCAAAAACCCCGCGCTGTCCCTCCAGTTCGCGAAAGCGGCGGAAGAGGCGCTGTACGGACCAAGAGCATATTACTGGAACGATGAGATATTCATCAGATTCATAGACAATGTACTGAACAACAAATCAGTCAAAAAAGAAAGAAAATTACGCTATCAGCGGTTGAAAACCCAGCTCACCAACACCCTTCAGGGAAGTGTCCCTCCGGAATTCGATTACACGACACCCGACGGGAAAAAATCCCATTATCATCCCAACGGAGTCATCACTGTCATAGAATTCGGAGATCCCGACTGTGACGATTGCAGACATGCAAAACTGAAGATGGATACAAACATATCTTTAAGTTCACTTGTAGACAAAGGGAAAGTCAACATCCTGTTCATATATGTCGATCCCGAAGAGGGATGGGAAGACAAACTCAAAGACTATCCGGCGAAATGGTATGTAGGAGCAAGCGACGAGGTTTCCGACCTGTATGACTTACGCGATACGCCTTCAATCTACGTGATAGACCGTGAAGGGCATGTGGCCGCAAAAAACATAGATGTCGACACGGCGATTACCATCGCCACCGCCGCCGCCATGCAATAATTCATTCAAGACACATCAATGACCAATATATTCAAACAGATATATATCCGCACCACCGGATATTCATACACTAATATGGGACGCCTCTTCCTGCGTCTATTCATCGGTATCATGCTGATGCAATTCGGCGTGCGACAGCTGATGCATTATCATGAAGCATCCCATATGTTTCCTTCAGTACTTGGCATGGACTCTCCTACCACCATGTCAGTCATGATCGTGATAGAAATCCTGTGTTCATTTTTCATAATGGCTGGATTCTGCACCCGGCTTATGGTCATACCGCCATTCATAGCCATGATCTTCGCGGAGCACCACCTGCTTACCCACGCCGACAACGCCAGCTATCTTATAAGCTGGTCACAGTCAGGATATCTGCCCGTAATGTTCATGGGCATATATTTTTTCATCCTTTTAGTAGGACCGGGCAAAATCTCTGTCGATTACTTCCTCTCCCTGCATTTCATACATTCCGACAATCAAAGCGAATCCGAACTTGAAGAAGTATGAAAATAGCAGTTCTTGTATCAGGAGGTGTAGACAGCTCGGTAGTCGTGGACCTTTTATATAAAGAAGGCCACGAACTGCATCTGTTCTATATCCGCATAGGGACAGACACCGGAGAGGGAGATTGTTCGGCAGACGAAGACATCGAGATGTGCACTCTTATAGCACGCAAGTACGGACTTCCTCTTAAAGTAGTGTCTCTTCATGAAGAATATTGGGACAGTGTGATGGCCTATACACTGCGCACAGTGAAAGAGGGACTGACTCCGCATCCGGATATGATGTGCAACAAACTTGTAAAATTCGGCTACTTCGAAGAGAGGTGGGGCCATGAATTCGACAAGGTAGCCACCGGGCATTACGCATCGATAGTTGAAAAAGAGGGGAAACTATATCTGGCCACGGCTGCTGATCCGGTAAAAGACCAGACTGATTTCCTGGCTCAGATAAGCTACACCCAGCTAAGCCATCTCATATTTCCTCTGGGCGATATTCCCAAAAACGAAGTTCGCCATCTGGCATCGGAAGCCGGATTGCCGACTGCGGTCAGAAAAGATTCACAAGGGATCTGCTTCCTCGGTAAAATCAATTACAATGATTTCATAGAAAGACATCTCGGCACCCGGAAAGGGCCGGTCATAGAAATTGAGACGGGCAGGAAAATAGGTGAACACAAAGGATATTGGTTCCATACAATCGGCCAGCGCAAAGGCCTCGGACTGAGCGGCGGCCCCTGGTATGTAGTAAAAAAGAATGTACGCGACAACGTCATTTATGTATCCAACGGCTATGACACCCGCAAACAATACGGGCGAGTCATTCCTGTCGAGGAAATGCATTGGATAACCGAGAACCCTTTTGAAAATCCTGAATCCGAAAGATGCATGCCCTCTACTGACTCGAATGAATCCGCGGAAACAGATTGTATACGGATCGCATTCAAGACCCGCCATTCTCCTGAATTCACAGAGGGGACTCTCTGCAGATACCCGGACGGAGGATACACGGTAACCGCAGACAAGGACATCCAGGGGATCGCCCCCGGACAATACGCCATAATCTACACTCCTGATCGCCGGATATGCCTCGGATCAGGAATGATAAGTATTCCGCAAGGGAGAAAAAACAGAAAAAGACATGGAGAAAGTTAGATTGGAACTTGTAGGCATAACCTACAACCAGATAGAATCGGGAGTCTATGCGGTGATATTGCAGCAGACAGGCGGAACACGCCGGATACCGATCATCATCGGTTTTCCTGAGGCCCAGGCTATCGAATGTAAGCTTCAGGAGGTCGTCACACCTCGCCCGCTCACTCACGATCTGATGGTAAATGTCATGTCATCATTCGGCATTTATCTACATGAAGTCAATATATACAAATTGCCCAACGGCGTGTTTGCGGCGGAGTTAGTGCTCGGCAACGACGAACATACCCATGTTGTCGATTCTCGCAGCAGTGACGCCATAGCGCTTGCCATACGCGTAGGCGCCCCCATATACACTACGCCAGAAGTTCTTGATGAAGCGGGATTCGAACCCGGTGACAGCGGAGCGCGGCCACAACGATCCGAAAAAGGGAAAACCTCATCCCGGCCGCAACCCACAGCGAGCTTCAAATCAGACATGAGTCTGAAAAGTATCGAAGAACTGCAGGCAGACATGCAACGTGCCGCTGAAACCGAGAATTACGAGGAAGCGGCCAAAATCAAAGAAGAGATTGACAGAAGAAAACAAAAATCTTGATAATATCTTGACCCAGACAGATCAATCACCCGAGGAAACCGCTTATTCCGGGTAGTTTATTAATGATGAAACAATTAGATTATGAAAAATAGAAAAGAACGTATTGACCTGATGGTAGATCTAATCAGGAACCATTGCATAGGCAGTCAGGAGGAACTGGCAAGCAGACTTGCCGAACACGGGTACAATGTCACACAAGCCACGTTGTCGAGAGACCTGAAAATGCTCAAGACAACCAAAGTCCCTACAGATCGGGGCACATACATGTATATTCTCCCCGACAGCAATACGCTCAAAGACAAACTGCTTGCAAAAGGCGCCGCCGACATGTCGCCAAATTTTCAAAGCGGTTTCATATCTCTCCGGATATCCGGCAATATAGCTGTCATAAAGACAAGGAACGGCTACGCTGCCGGACTCGCCTACGACATAGACATGAGCAATGCCCCTGAGATTCTGGGCACTATACCCGGTAGCGACACTATTTTTGCAGTTCTTGACGAGAATGTCAGCCAAGAGAGAGCCCTGGAAGTATTCGGGCGCCTTCTGCCTCTTGAGAAAAAACACCATCTGAGATGATAAAGGTAGCGATAACAGGAGCGGACACGTCCGACAGCGGAGAACTCATCCGGCTACTCGCCATGCACCCGGATGTGGAAATCATTTCGGCACAGGCGGCAAGTCTGCAAGGCCGTTCTCTCGCGTCGGTCCATCACGGACTCATAGGTGAGACATCCCTGACCTTCTCCGCGGCCACTGATCTTTCAAAATGTGATGTTCTGTTTGTCGGGGGAAACGACATGACAGGCGAGGAATTAACGCGTCTCCGTACAGACAGGCCGGATTTGAAAATCATTATGCTCGACAGGATTGCAGGGGTGGACGCCGAACGTCTCGACATAGTCTACGGACTTCCCGAGATAAACAGGAAACAACTCGTACGCGGAGCTACGGCTGCCGTTGTACCAGCCTCTTTCGCCTCGATGGCACTGGTATCATTGTTTCCTTTCGCGAACAGTCTTCTGCTCAACGGGGACATCGACATAAACATCTCCTCTCCCCGCCCTATTCTGGAATCGACTGACATAGACGACGTCAAAGACCAGATCAGGCAGCAACTGCGCGAAGTGCAGAGAAGTTTCTCCGGGACAATAAATATCCGCACCAGCGAATCACAGGCCAGACGGAGCGCACTGATGGATATTGAATTTGACTGCACCCTTAGTCTTCAGCAGATACTCGACCTCTATGACATATATGATGACCATCGTTTCTCTTTCGTCACCACATCGGCCGTCGGTGTATCCGAAGTGGCCGGCACAAACAAATGTGTCATAAGCGTGGCTAAAGGGGTACAAGATTGGTCGTTTTACTTTCGATACTCAGAAACAAATTTTGGCTATCGATG
>OHAJ01001056.1_pt1 | contig 20532 bp, 26 predicted proteins | sample 1577101 | NCBI WGS metagenome assembly OHAJ01 (sample SAMEA3541531, study PRJEB24748) | human gut metagenome | biome: human gut; feature: human-associated habitat; material: faeces | place: China | collected 2012
CGGGCATTTCAATGCCCGAAAATCATACCCCTTTATCCTGCTTTAAAATCGACGGCTTGAAATCCGCCTCAAAATCGATCCAAAAGCTGCAGATTTTCATTAAAAAATCATCGTTTTTTTCATACACTTTTTTCATTCCGGGCTTTTATATTGTTTATACATCAAAAATGCAAAAGTAGAAAGCAAAATCAAATCAACCGATGCACAGTATAAATATTTGAATTTTTTTACCGTTGACCGAGCAGTGTTCAACATCAATCAAGCATTGATCCTCAAGAGATTTTATTGCTCGTCTTACACTTTCGTAACTCATATTGCATTGCTCAGCCATTCTTCTTATTGACCAATAACTTTTTCCTTTTTTATCTTTTTTAGAAACCAAAAAACAATAGACCATAAAGTCACGACTGTTCAATTTATATTTTTCAAAAAAGTCATTTGGCATAATCCAAAATCTTCCGCTTGGAATTTTTTGATATAGCATTTTTCATTCCCCTTTCTAAAAATAAAAATAAAAAACCTATACGCATCTCAAAATAAAAATGCATATAGGTTCATCATAGTTTTATTGAATTTTCTCTCCGTTTTCATATTAGCAAATTCATAATTTTCTGTCAAGACCCCTTGCGGATGAAAAAATAACTTGAATTCAAATTCAAACAGAGTTAACATCACCACAATCTAAAACGAAATGTGGTGAGGATATGAAAGAGATGACCGAACTTAAAATGGTATATGAGCTTGTGATTTCAAGAGCTAATCCTCTTGACAATCCAAGATATGAATTACTTAACCAAGCTCAACGAAAAATGAAGGACGAAATTTTAAATGTCATCAGACAGACCAATCCAAATTATCCCGAAATGGATTATGACGATGATGTGTTTAAGTATATCGTGCAGTTCAATGATGAGTATTGCATTGACGCATTTGCTAAAGGAATTTCGTTCGCTTTGATTTTCAAAGAGCAAGCTGAAAGATTTGTGAATAAAAAATATGATTATTACTGCTCTTTCTCGTCTTAATTCATTTCTTGACTCGGAACTCGAACAGATTCTTTGCTTTGACACCGAAATTGATGCAGAGGAATTTTGCAATCAAAAAAGTGCAATATTTCTTATTATGCCAGAGGAAGATCCAAACAAGTTCTTTATGATTTCACTTATCATTCAACAGCTATACAGAGAAATCCTTTCGGTTGCTGATGAGCAAGGTGGCAAATTAAAGAACCGCTGTGTGTTTTTCTGCGATGAATTCGGCACGCTGCCCAAGATAGAATCGGCAGAAATGATGTTTAGTGCATCCCAATCAAGACGCCTTCAGATTGTACCGATCATTCAATCCTTTGCTCAACTTGAAAAGAATTACGGTAAAGAAGGTAGTGAAATTATTATTGATAACACTCAGCTCACGATATTCGGTGGTTTTGCACCGAACAGCAGCTCGGCAGATATATTATCAAAGGCACTCGGCAACAGAACGGTAATGACAGGCTCCGTGAGCAGAAGCAAGAACGATCCATCACAGTCTTTGCAGATGATTGAAAGACCGTTAATGACTCCTGATGAATTGAAATCTCTTCCGAAAGGCAACTTCATTGTTATGAAAACAGGATGTTATCCAATGCGTGTAAAGTTGAAATTGTTCTTTAAATGGGGTATTGATTTTGAAGAACCTTATAAGATGACAGAACAAGGCAATCGAGAGGTTCAATATGCCAACAAGAATGAACTGATAGATGAAATTATACGCAAATATCATCCTGAATGGACAGACGCAGTTGAAGATAATGAAAGTGAAAATAACACATCATCAGGACAGAATCATGTTAAAGTTGAAAAGCCTACTGAGAATACGGCAGAAGAAAATATTCCTGACAGTACACAGGAATCCAAAGAACAGGAGAAGGTTAGCAATATTAAAATTGAACCGCCGTCAAGAAAAGAGGGTGAGCAGGATAGGTAGACTTAATCATATTTACAAAGCAGATTTATCTCACAGAGCTGTGTTGGTATATATCTACCTTTATGACCGGGCAAACAAAGACGGTGAATGCTGGCCCTCTATTCCGACCATTGCAAAAGAATTAAAGCTCTCTGAATCAACAGTTCGGAGAGCTTTGAAGGATTTAAGAAAAGAGGGATTTATTGTTACTGAACAGAGATACAGAAAGCATGGCGGTAAGAGCAGTCTGCTTTACAAACTGAAAATGCAGTAAGCCAAAAAGTAAACCCTTCCGCCAAGGGAGTATTATGCTCACTCGGTGGAAGGTGGCTCCTGTCATCAGGATAGGTGAAGTGAAGTGCCCAATTTAAGATATACAACAGAAAGGATGATGTATTCTAAGGAGTTAATCAACAACCGCCGTTATAAGAAACGAAACCACTTTTTTGCTTATTCGTACCTGTTACATTATAAAGCACGAGATACATTCCGTCAATTTTTCCAAGGCAGACACAGCGTTCATTAGAATCAAGGCTGCCGATTTTAGTCTTTTTTGCTGTATCGGCACAAACTGCCTGAGATGACGATTTATTTTTATATGTTTTACTGCCGGTCGGTGCTTTTTTTATTCCTCCTGCATATTTCACAAAGCCTGCTTTATGATTTTTACTGCCGTAATTATATACGATTACATAGGAATTGCCCGATTTTCTGTAACATTTTGCAGATGCTTTTGCCTTAAGAGAATCAGATTTTTCGGCTAAATTGCTCACATTGTAAACAGGCTCGGGAGTTGAACCGTTTTTCCAGTTTGCAGGTGTTGGGAATTTATTTGTTGATGAATTCGCTGAAGCAGGTGCTTTACCGTTTGAATTAATGATTGCTTTAATCATTTTTATATCTTTCTGCGTGGAAACGGACGACGATGACTTATATTCAACAAGTGTTGCAGGAATTTTAAGATTCTTATGTACCCAACCTATTGCGTAGTTTGACGGATAATTATTATTCATCTTCTTTGCAAGCCCAAGCTCCTTACTGATAATTGCGTTTAAGTTGCTGTCGCCGAGCGTTTCGTTAAGCCAGCCATGTATATTGAGGTAAAATGTCGGCTTGCACTGCTTTATAAAATCACGCAGTGCTCGTGTTTCGACTGCCCTGAAGCTGCCCCAATCCCTGTTTATATCAATGTGGTTTGCCGTGCATCTTCCGAAAGCGGTATTGCAGGCACGCTGATTATTTGTTCCTGCAATCACGCCGTCGGGATTTGCACAGGGAACAATGACGAGTGTATAGTTTTTCAGCTCTTTTATGTGATTTGCAAAATAATCTATCAACACATTTGCCTCATTTACAAGCACCTGTCCGTCACGGTAATACTCATCTTCAAAGCCGTGTATAGCAAAATCCATAAATAATGTTTTCTTGACAGGCGTATTATCTTTAACAAGTACAAGATATTTGCTTGCAATATAACCTTCCTTTTTATTGCTTAAAACAATTTTATCCCATGTGTATCCGTTAGCTTTTTTTACGGACTTTGCTATTCTTGTCACCTTTATTCCGTTTTTTAAAGAAGAGACAATACTATAGCTTGTTCCTGGACCGCTCCTTACATTAACCGAACCGCTCACCTTGATTTTGCATTCCTGATTAAGACTGTTATGATCTGAGCCATTTATAATAAATGCCTCAAGATTTCTGCCTTGTACAGATGTGCCGTATTTTACTTTCTTTACATTTTTATTATCGAGTGCAATTTGTGTTGAATTAACATTGAGCGAAAGTGAATCATCATTGACAGTTATATTCTGCGTTGCAGTTAAGCCGTTATAGGTCTTTACGGTGACGGTAGTTTTGCCTCTCTTCCGGCCTGTTATATAACCATTACTGTCAATTGTTGCTATGCTTTTGTCCTTAACGGAATAGGTCAGCCTGTATGAATACGCTCCCTTTGAAAGAGAATATGTAATCCTGTGATTATCTGAGCCTTTTTGAATTACATTATTTTTATTTGTAATCTTAATGCTTGTCGGCTTTTTGCCTACGGTTATTTTGCAGGTGGCTTTTATACCGTTGAAGGTTACGCAGGTAATCGTCGCCGTACCCTCTTTAATTCCAGTAACAATTCCGTCTCCGTCAACCGATGCAATTTTTGGATTTGATGAGCTGTACTGCCTCAGTCTTGAATAACCGCCAACCAATGTTGAGTCAAGATCAACACTTTTTTCGCTTATTCCTATAGAGGCTGATGTGATATTGAGCTTTAATCCTGTTGCAGCCTTTACAACATTGATTTTGCAGACTGACGTTTTGCCGTTTTCCGTTTCAGCCGTAATATTGGCAATGCCTGCTTTTTTACCGATTATTTTTCCGTTTTTGTCAACGGACACAACACTGTTATTGCTGCTTTTATAGGTAATGCCGTCTTTAACTGTTTTGTTATCCTGATTTTTAAGATAAAGCTGATACGGCTCTTTGACGCCGATTTTGCAGCTTTCGCCGACCGTAAATCGGATCGATTCGATTTCTTCCTTTACAGGTTCTGTAGTCGGTGGCTGTGTGGTGCTTTCCTGATTATCTGTCGTTTGCCTGTCCTCGGGAACGGTCGTGCTTTCCTTTATATTATTAGTTGTGCTTTGTGCGGCGGATTCGGATAAGACAGCAGTTGTATTTTCTTCATTTGCGTATGCACTCAAAGTGGGTACTGCCATAAGCAGTGCCACGGTTACAAGCAACGCTGTAATTTTAGTGAATTTTCTTTTCATAATGTTCTCCAATTAAAATTTATAAGAAAAAACTTTGAGCTTTTTGTTATCAGGTGCATTGTTATTTATATAAATACTGTAAACGCAATCATCATAAACTATTTGTGGACAATAATAATAGTTTTCATAATCAATGTTTATAATATGAGTGGAGTCCTTAATTCTATCGTTTATCTCTATTTTATTGTCGGTGATTTCTAATACAACAGCGCCTTGATAGTGGTAATCTTCTATTCCTTCGTCATAATAATTTGCCGGAAGGGTTATTGTATTTGTGTTTTCATCAAAACGAGGAAGATTTGTATTGACGGAAACACATTCATTTTCAAAAATAATGCTGTCAAGTTCTTTCATATTTTTATCGAAAAGTATGATTTCGTCTTTAAAATCATTTGCGTCGTGACCAAGACTTATATAGTATTCGCCAAAAGGATACAGAAAGCTGTCATACATATCGCCTCGTCCAATGTCGATAGTATTATTTGAATACTGTTTTACCTCGGTTTCACTTGCATAAGTGAATTTGCCGTTTTTGAAATTTAATTTCATTGCAGATGTTACATCTCTTTCAGGTTCGCCGTATCTTTCACCTTCAATATATTCATTTATATACATATAATCCTTGGTACAATATATTTTTGCAGATCCGCCCAAAACTGCTTTCAGACCTTTTGAGAGTTCACCCGTTTCAACATCTATCGTACTGATAACGGCATACTGTGCGGTTTTTGCATTTTCAAAGCAGACAATGTTTTTTGATGACGCATATGTTGTTTCTTCATTCTGCTTAATCCACGGAATTGTATAATTCTTATCGTTTGTTTCAACATTATAATCTGATGTTAAATAAAGAATACCGCTAATCATTCTTGCCTGATTATATTCTCCGCTTTGCTCAATTTCAGTAATCAATGACGGATTTGATTTATCGGAAATATCATAAATCTTTATTATCGTTGTGTTAAAATCACGCTTATATTTATCAGCGGACATAGGATTTGATTTATCTAAAATAATTACAAGACGGTTATTATAAACAAAAAGAGTGTTTATTTTGTAAAAATCAGAATATTCACCGTCTGTATCGGAAGCAAGTTTATCAATTACTGAAACAAATTCTGATTCGTTATCCTGGATCTTATATATATAAACCTTATTTCTGTTGGTATAGCCTTCTACGTCAAAATAAGCACAGTAGATATATTCGCCGTCTGTTTTTACAACATCAGGCTTTTCAACATTCTCTTCATCTTTTACTAAAGTAGTATTGAAAATACCACATCCACCCTCTGAAACGGAAGATTCTTTTTCAAGCTCGGTTATTTTTGAGTTAACCTCGTCATAGTTGCCGAAACCTGAAATTTTTTCAGTATTAAACACATCTGAATTTGCTGCAAAGGCAATACCTGCAATCAATATGAAGCAAGCGGCAGCAGAAATAATCGGTTTAAAGTAATTCTTTTTCTGCTCAAATTTAATCGTTTTATGCTCTTCATTTGATGAAATTTTCTGTCTTAATATCTCTTTATTAAGACTGTCAGGCATACTCGGCTCTACACTGTCAAATCTATTTTTAATAAAATCAAAATCATTATTTTTCATTGCAAACACTCCTTTAAGATAAATAGCGTTTCATTTTGGATAAGCTTCTGCTCAGCCTCTGTCGGACATTTCCTGCAGTAAACCCTGTTATCTTTGCAATTTCCTTGCTGTTGAGTCCGACAACTACCGAAAGCAGAACAATATTTCTGTCATCCTCGCTTAATCTGTTTAATGCCTGTTTGAGTTCTTCACGCTCAACATCGACGGTATTGTTATATGAAAATGCATTTGCATAATCTTCAATGTCACAAGTATTTCTCTGCTTTATCTGTTCCTTGATTGCAGACATACAGCCGTGATACAGTATTGTAAACAGCCATGATGAAAATGCTTTAGGATTTTTTAATTTTCCAAGCTGTTCAAAAGCAGTAAGCATACAATCTTGTACAACATCTTCAGCATCCTCACTGTTGCCGAGTTTATAATATGCGTAGTTAAAAAGTTTCCGTATGTAATTATCATAAAGAATACAAAAAGCATCTATGTCGCCTTTTTTAGCCCTTATAACAAGTTCTTTTTCGTCCATATTCTTACCGCCTTTCTGACGCCGTCATAAATATAGAGTTAAATAATATTGGGAATGTTACAAATAGATTTTGATGTTTTTATAAAAATAAAGAGGAACTGAGTCTTTTTCAGTTCCTTAATAATTTAATGTTTATGTTTTTTTGCTATGATAAAAATTATTAAAATACATACACCTATTATACAAGGAATGATTATTTTATTTGTATTTTGATTATTCGAGTCGGGCTGAATGTTATTTATGGGTGTATTGGTGTGGTTTTGAATTGTTGTATTTGTTTTTTGTGTTGTAGAAATTGTTGTTTCTGATGTTTTTTCCTTTGTTGTGCTTGATTCGTTTATTCTATTTTCTTTAGATTGTTTGCTGGTTTGTTCACCTGATTTTGTTTTATTTTTCAAAGTTGTTGTTTCACCAAAATCAACAAGAGCGTTAATATAAGGTAATTCTTGATTTTTATTTATAAGTTTTATATAAATAGTATTATTGCTTTGCGAAACAATTTTATAGTCTTTGTTTTCTTCCGAAAGAGGAAATTCCCAATTTATCACTACACCTTTGCCGTTATATGAAATTGTGAACTGCTCTGAATCATTATTATAAGATATTTTAATATCATCGCTGTATTCTTTATCGTTTACACAGGCAATTGTATCTTGACAATTAGGACGTGGCTCCCAATATTTAGTTGTGTTTTCGGCAAAAGCTGACAGACTGCCGGATAAAATTGTTGTAGCTAATAATATAATTGATATAAATATTGATATTGCTTTTTTCATAATAAAGTACCTCTCTCAAATAAAATTTTAATGGATTTACATTGCGTTTTTTATAATGTATTTATACCACTTCCCATCAATTTTTTCTGATATAATTAAAGAGCTGTTTTGCAATGTGATTGTTACAACAAATTAAGAAAATAAAAATTTTTATATAAATGTGCGCAAAGATTCTGCATGCCATAGGCACACAGAACCTTTTTGATTATATTGGATTGTAATTAACAGCCACCACTGTATGCAGCGAAGCCACACTTATAGTTTGATGTTCCGTTGACTTTATAGCATACAAGATACATTCCATCAACCTTACCAAGACACTGGCAGGATTCCTGCGGATCAAGACTGCCGATTGTATTTTTTTAGCTGTATCAGCATAAATGGTTTCTGAAGTGGAACCATTTTTGTAAGTCTTAGAAGCTGTAGGAGCTGATGTAACGCCACCGGCATACTTAACAAATCCAGCCTTATGTTTTGTTGTACCGCTGAGGTTGTAAACAACAAGATAACTGCCGCCAACTTTTCTGTAGCACTGGGCTGTTTCCTTTGGATCCAATGAGCCGATTGATTCTGTTCCAGTTGCTTCAAACTTTGGTAAATTTGTTATAAACATCTGGAATTTTTCAACAAATGATTTAATTTTATTCATAAATCCCTGCTAAACTCTAATTTTAATTTCGTTATTATATATTTAAACATTCAATAGTTGGTTTAATATTCAGAAATATAGTTGTTAAATGAGATTTATAAAAGAACAGATATATTTGTCGATGTTAAAAATATTGTAAAGAAGATTTTGTTTTAAAAGCGCTTTATGGAACATATCATCTTCATAAATGTGGTTGTTAAAACCAATGATTATGTGTAACGCATTTTTGCTTTTATCTGTTCTAATATATAATCTGCAAATTACAATGTGTTTCATTTTATAAAATCACTTTGTTGATAAATTTTAATACCAGAATTATTTAATTTGTATTTTTAACATCGACTGAAAGATAATGTTCTTTTTAATTATTTGTTGAACATTGCTTCCATATGTGTAGTTGCAATAATGAACAAAGAAGTAACACTTTTTTGAAAACTTTTTGAAATGGTCAAAAAATACCCAGAAAAAAACAAGGACTCTATAATTAAGAGTCCTTGTTTAGTTTAGTTAACATTTAAAAGGTTAGTATGTTAGATGTACCATTGATTTTTTGTGTTGAAACAAGATTTTTCTTAGCATAGTGTGTGCAAGTAACACGATATTGATATCCACTTGGGACAGAAATGCTTTTTGATAAAATATATTGATGACTGTTGTTGTACAAATCAGAATATGTTTGATAATTGCTCCAAGATGCACTGCTGTTACTTCTTCGTTGTATTGAAACTTTTGTAAATCCACATTTTGAAACTTCTGATGAGCCATAAGTTGTTCCAGCAATTATTAAACAATTTCCATTCTTCTGTATTGCAATGGAATGTCTATTAATTAAATCTGAAGACAATGGCGTAATTTGATTGTCTGGATTATTAGAAAGTATTTCTTCAAATTCCTCATCTGATAAGACAATATCTTGCCATTCTGCTTCTTCTCCTCCTACTGCTGCAAATGCCACTTGTGGGATTAGTAAAGCGAAAATTAAACATCCTGTTATTATTAAATTAATTATTTTTTCATATAAATCTCCTGATTATTCTAATGTTTTGGCAATTTCAACACCTTTATCCAAATCACAATTAAGAACGCTTATTGAATAATCTATGTCATTGTCGACATAGCAGATATAAGCCTGTTCACTTGAAGAAAATATAAGAACATCCATTCCATTAATAGTAATTTGCTTGGCAAAATCATATTGTTTACCAATTTCACCCTGACCTACAAGCATTTCGCCTATATCAGCACTTTTGTATTTAGTGATACCAATACAGCCTGTCATATTATTATCAAGTTTGAAATCGACATCTGCTGATAAAGAAGAATCATTCTCTGTAATTCTGATATCTTCTTTTGAATAGTTGTCATTCAAAAAAGCAGCAGGCAATATAATTTTATCAAATCCCGCATTTTCAAGTTCACTAATTAAATTAACATTGTCATTAGAATGATAATTTGCATTTTGATTACCCTCACGCAAATTCATTTTGAAATGGTCACTGAAAAACTGAACGATTTTATCAGATGTTTCATTATGAACATATCGCGCGCTTACTGGTATAGCGATACTTGCAATTATAATGAAAACAGCTGCAATTAAAAATACTTTGCTGAATTTAATCCTTTTTGCATGTGTTTTGGCATTATCTTGATTTTCTTCGCTGTTATTTTCTAAAGTAATAACTTCATCCTGAGTACCAAAATATGCATTATCTAGAACATCCGCACATAAGTCTATCAGTTCAGCATCCATTTCCTCCGGATTCTTATTAAGTTCTTCATCCATAATTCCTTGAATATCTTCAAATGATAAGGTCATTGATTTGGATTTTAATGTTTCTAAAAGTGTTAATCTATCCATAATATCACCTTTCTATATTTTAAGTTGTTCTGTAAATTGAAAAGGGAACGCAATTTCAATAATTCTTTTCAAATTTTTTTGCTAACTTTCTTAATTTATTACAAATTCGATAGTGTTTTTGTTTTACTGCTGATTCTGTTGAACCAATTATATCAGCAATTTCTTTCATTTTTAATCTGTCAAAATATATGTACTTAATAATTATACATTCATCATTAGACAAAAAAGTGGATAATTTATCTCTTATTTCGTTGTTATATATTTCTTCAATTTTTTCTTCTATACCATTTTGTTCAAACGGTAATTCGAAATCTTTGTTTTCAATGTTTTCTTGTTTTTCCTTTTGTTTATATATTTCCCGATACTTTAAATTAATAATATTATTAAATGTTGCATATAGCCATTGTTTTGGTTTTTCGGGTTTTCCAAATTTTTCTATTTGTTTGCATAAAGCTAAAGACACTTCTGACATAACATCATCAACTTCATCTGGGCAGCTTCTTAATTTGACTCTGCAGATTTTGCGGAGTTGTGGTTCATATTCATTCCAAAGATTTTCACAAATTTCCCTTTGTATGCTGTTCACAAACTAAACCTCTTTTCTGTTTTCTCTTAAAGAGTTTTTAAGAGCTTTTATGGTGTCTATTATAATGATTCTTTCATCACTTGTACAGTCTGATTCTTTCATCACTTGTACAGTCTAATAATATATTTGAAATAATTAATAGAGAAGAATTTAAATTTGAAGTAGAATTTTCAAATAAAAGTATACTTGAATCACAATCTAATGCATTAGCAATATTTATAAGCACAGGTAAACTCAGTTTGGTGTTTGCATTTTCAATATTACTCATGTGGGTAACAGATACACCTGAAAGTTCAGCAAGTTTTTCTTGAGTAATATTTTTATTGATTCGCTCTTGTTTAACTCGTACACCAACATCCTTGTAATTTATTTCCATAACAGTACCTCTTTCCATTTATTGGTACTTTAATTCTATAAAAATTTTTCGTCCTTTTAATATACTACATAAATAATATATTTGTGAAGATAAAGTTTGAATTTTTATAATTTTATTTAAAAAAAGTGTTACTTTTTAGCGAGTTGAAACAACTTTATATAATGAAAGTGTTATAAATTCATATGAATCACTATGCGATAGGAGGGAATAATGAATAAAACTCTATAATTAGTAGTAACTGACTGCTTTTTGCAGATTTATGAAAATTAAGTAAAAAAGCCTATACATTTCTAAAAAGATTTGTATAGGCTTTCTAATTAAAACTTAATAAATATAATTAATTGTTTTAAGAATTTATTCAAATTAATTTCTAACTCTTTTTTTAGTTTTAATATTATCGCTGGATCAATTATTTCTTTAATAAATTCATTTAGCACTGAATTTATTGTTTTAGATATTTTATTATATACTGAATTATTAATTAAATCCGATGAATAAATACAAATATTTTCTTCTGCAATGACTATGCTCGGCAAAACAGACGGAGCAAGTGCAGATGACGGAAGCAGCTATTTAGACATTGTTTCATTTCTTAAATCATATGGAGCAAATCCTAAACAAGATATTGTTGAATTATGGAAACGAATTGTATTTAATATGGCTGTTAACAATACGGATGACCATTTAAGAAATCATGGATTTATTCTAACCAAATCCGGATGGGTGTTGTCGCCGTTATATGATGTAAATCCTGTTCCGTTCGGAGATGAATTATCATTAAATGTTGATTCAAATGATAATAGAGTTTCTGCTGATTTAGCCATTAAATCTGCATCATATTATAATCTTAAAGAACAGGAAGCGATAGAATACGCTAATGAGATTATCGGCATTGTAAATTCCAATTGGGAAAAAATTGCCACACAATACGGTCTAAGCAGAAGTTCAATAGAATATATGAGACCTGCATTCAGCTTAAATCCGATTGAATAATGACCTTTTATATTCTTCGTCATCAAATGGTGCAGTACCCTACTGTAAATAATAATGCGGATTTAGAGTTTCTTTCGACACCTCAGTGTAAGGTTCGCAATTCCTCATACGAATTTGCGGTTCTAAGCAAAAATAAAATTCTGAGAGATTTTTGAGAGACGCAAAGTCTAAAAAATGGCTTAAATAGGCGGTTTTGAAAAAAGATTGCGAGCCTCTGAGTCCGTCATTTAAGGTTCGAATCCTTATACCTCTGCCATTACCTCGGAACATTCGTGTTCCGAGGCTTTTTTATGCCCGAATACTGCTTTTTATGGCGGTATTCGGGCATTTTTCCTTTATTTCAAAATATCGTGAGAGTTTTTGAGAGACGGCAAATTTCAAAATTCCAAAGTCATTTTAGTGCGATTTAGGGCAATTATGACTGAGACTTTTGAGAGACATCGCTCAAATCGAAATCGTAACACGAATTGAAATGAGCAAAAAATTTGAGAGACATTCAAGAAATAAAGAGGGCTTAAAGTAATAAAACTTTAAACCCTCTCTTTTAAGATTGTCTTTTTATCTTCAACTGTTAAATTTTCGAGCTATCGGTCAGCGCTTTTTCTCAGATTATATGTTTGTTTTTTTGGTTAATATTTTTTGAAATATAGCGTATAGACTCTATACTTTATTAAATATTTCATAAAATGCTTGACAAAATTTGTTTTCTTCTCTAATCTGCTAAACTGGACTGTTGAGTCCTAATTTGCAGAAAGGAGTCATATTTACTATGACAGAAGAGAATTATAAATACAGAACAAATCCAATGTTTTTAAGAAATCAATTTGGTACGGATATGCCAATACTGAAAAAGATTTCTTTGCAGGATGATGAAAAAGAAGATTTAAGACTTATTGGCTTTGATATTGCAAAAACAGAAACAGATACTCACTTTAACCGCTTTGTCCATTTCTTTTTATATGATTATAAATTTGAAGATATATGGAACAATCCTGATAAGTATATCAAAAAGCTATCGCAGTACAAAGCAGTGCTTACACCCGATTTCAGTATGTATATTGAAATGAACGAAAATATGCAAAGGTATAACACCTTTCGCAACAGATGGGTAGGTGCATACTTGGCAGATAAAGGTATTCGGGTTATCCCGACAGTTAACTGGGGACTTGAAAACACTTTCGATTTCTGCTTTAATGGTATTGAAAAAGGAAGCACAGTTGCAGTATCGACTTATATGGCAAGCGCACACGGAAACAGAGCAGACCAAAAAGATTTTTTTATGGCTGGCTACAATGAAATGCTTAAGCGTATTGAACCTGAAACAATCATTTGCTGGCCTAATTTTTTAGAAAAGGATTTCTATTGTTTGCGTGCAGTCTAATGCTCTCGGTGGGTACATCAAATGCACCCTATCAATAATTAATTATACTTGGATATTTTGTAATTTTATGATATTATTGTATTGTAAAATCTTACTTAAGGATAGTTCAATATGATTATTAGAGTAGAATCAAAAGAACAATTGGATATTTGCCTTGATATAGTTCACAAGAGCTTCCAAACAGTTGCAGATGAAATGAATTTAACAAAGGATAATTGCCCAAGTCATACAGCATTTATTCCTATTGATAAGCTCGTCTCGCAGTTTGATAATGATGCACCTATGTTTTTGTATCAGTATAACGGGTGCTTTGCTGGATATTTTTCTTTGTCAATTAATGATGATAGCGTTGAACTAGACAATTTGGCAGTGTTGCCTGAGTACAGACATCTTGGGATAGATAAAGAGTTAGTCGATTATGCCATTACATATTCAAAAAACATTCTTGGCGCAAATAAAATTAAAATCGGAATTGTTGAAGAAAATACAATACTGAAAGAATGGTATGAAAAAATAGGCTTTGTTCATACAGGCACTAAGAAATTTGAACATCTACCCTTTACTGTAGGCTTTATGGAAATAGAAATATAAATATTATCAAGGTGACAGATACGAATGTAATTTATATTTGAAATCGTCGGAGGAATTGTAATGTGTGATATTTGCAATACGATAGAAAAATCCTTACAAGGTGAAAATCCATTCTTTGTTAAAGAGCTCGAAACAGGAATTGTCGTCCTCGGTTGGAATCAACATTTTTACGGATATACCATTTTTATGTGCAAAAAGCACGCAACCGAGCTTTATCAATTAGAAGACGAGTTTCTTGCAAAGTTTATGGAAGAAATGGTTATTGTTTCAAAAGCTGTTGCAACAGCATTTGAATGTGACAAAATGAATTATGAGTGCCTCGGCAACGGTGATACCCATTTGCATTGGCATTTGTTCCCAAGAGTTAAAGGGGACCTTGGTGAATATGGAAATGACGGCAAAGGTCCTGTGTGGTGGTTGCCGCAAGAAATAATGTGGAATAAGGATAATATCCCAAATGAAAAAGAACTTAAAAAAATGAAAGCAAAGTTATTAAAGGAATTAGAAAAATATGTTTAAGGATAATACAAAAACTATTCAAACAAACAGATTGATATTAAGAAAATTTACTATTACTGATGCTGATGATATGTACAATAATTGGGCGAGCGATACTGAATGCTGTAAATATTTAGCATGGAATGTTCACAAAAATATTGACGAAACAAAAGCCCTACTTGAGTCTTGGATTAAAGCATATGACGAGGGCTGCTATAATTGGGTTGTAGAAATTAAAAACACTCACGAAATTATAGGTAGCATAAGCGTTATGACTGCATTAGAAAAACATTCTACTTGCGAACTCGGATACTGCTATGGCTCAAAGTATTGGGGCAATGGCTATGCAACAGAAGCATTAAGAGCAGTAATTGAGTATTTGCTGAAGGAATGTGATTTTTACTTAGTCGAGGCAAGGCATATCAGCGAAAATCCTGCAAGCGGCAGAGTTATGGAAAAAGCAGGAATGCATAAGGATGCCATATTAAGAGACAGAAGAATAAACAAGCATACCGGCGAAAGAAATGATGCAATTATTTATTCAATGACAAAATAGGAATTGTAAAAGTGAAGATATACATAGCACGGCACGGTCAGGATGACGATAGCGTTCGAGGTGGATGGAGTGATTGTTTGTTAACAGATTTAGGAGTTAAACAATCTGTTGATTTGGCTGATGAAATATTAAGCAAATCTGATGAATATAATATCGGAATGATTGTTTCAAGTGATATAATCAGGGCAAAACAAACCGCATTAATTATTTCGGAGAAGTTGTCCGTACCTGTGAAGTATGATATGGATTTCAGAGAGGTTAATAACGGTGATCTTGCAGGCTTGGATAATCATATTGCCGAAGAAAAATATCCAAATCTCTACTGGAGGAAATTAGACTGGGAAGAACATTATCCTCACGGTGAAAGTCCAAAGGAATTTTATGAAAGAATAAGCAATGCTTGGGATAATCTGAGGAAAACACTTATTGATTATGATAAAAATGTATTGTTGGTAACTCATGGTGGAGTTATTAACGTTATCAAGTGCATCACTAATGGAGCCGAATATTCTAATAAACAAAAATATCAAGGTGTGCCAAGTGCAAAAATAGCAATGAAGATTAAGGTATAGTATGTCAAAAATAATTGCAATATGCGGTAATATATGTTGTAGTAAATCATATTATGCAAAGCAAATTAAAGAAAAAGAAAATGCCGTTATACTGTCAATAGATGAAGCTACCTATGATTTGATTGATAATGAGCAAGGTGGGTTTTACAATGCTTTTGCCGAAATAGTAAATAAATATCTTATGAAAAAGGCTGTTGAAATTGTAAAAGCAGGCTGCAATGTTATCTTGGATTGGGGATTTTGGACAAAAGCAGAAAGACAGGAAACAACCAAATATTTCAATCAATTCGGTATTGATGTTGAATTGATTTATGTTGGTATAGTACAATTACGATGGAAACAGTTGATTGAAGAACGAAATAACAAAATTAAAAATGGAAACGGTGGCTCCGACTTTTATGTTGATGAAGGTCTTATGGAAAAACTATTATCAAAATTTGAGGAGCCAACAAGAGACGAAATTAACGTACGGATTGAGACGAAATTTTAATGTTTTAGTATATTTAGAGCATTGATTATAGGTACGATGTATGGTATAATTATTCAGTAAATAATTAATCACTATATTTGTCTATATTCTTTTTTAAAGAAAGGTTTTTAAAATGAAATTATTTGAATTTGCTTATTGCCATAATTTTGGACAAAGAATTAGTCAGTTGTCTTCATTGTGTCCTGAAAAATGGAGCTTTGGATCGAATTCTGACAATGTAATCTTGAAGAACTATATATTTCATACTTTCATGAAAGTTCATGAAGAAAACAAGATATTAAGTACTGAAAAATATGCTATATTTAATACTGGACTATATACTCAGTTTTACGAGCCAATTTTTGCATATTTTTCACCAAATAGAGTTCCAGATAAGCAGGAATGGTTTTTAGATGGATTTAATACTTCCTATCAACTTGGTATGATGGGAATCACTGACACTCCAAAAAGAGCTAATTACTTTTCTAATCCTGCTGAAATGGTTTTTGATACTAATTGTGATATTATACCACAATACAATCATATATTTAGTGATCCTGAAAATTTTCTCCGTATTCCAGAGACAATAAGGGAAAACCCTAATAAAACAATGCTATTTGATGGCGCTTTAAAGCGTGCAAGATTTATGATTGACGCAAATTATAAAACCGCTGTACCTCAATACTATAATGGGAAGATTCAACTTTTGGTTCCAATTTGTTTGATAAGTGAAAATGTTCCTGACCTTGCTTTAGTAGTTAGTAAAAACGAGCAAGGAAATCAATATTTGGGTCATACTTGTTTAACATTAGATATGGCATATAATAACGCTAGACTTATTGCTCGGCCGGATAGCAACTGGTTAAAACCATAATTTTTAAAAAACTTGTTGACTTTTTTAGATAAATAGCATATACTACTATTGTCGTAGTTATATATCACGCATTGATTATTATTTTTTTAGTTATTTTTGTTTGTTATTTATTATTTGTTTTTTAGTTATTTTTGTTTGTTATTTATTATTTGTTTTTTAGTTATTTTTTTACTATTTATTTTAAAAAAGGGCTGTTTCACGATGGTGAGACAGTCTTTTTTTGTCTTGACATTCCTGTTGTTTAGAGTTATAACACACCATACAGGAGGTAAAATTGAATATGAACGGTGTAATTTATGCACGATACTCAAGTGATAATCAGCGTGAGGAGTCTATTGAGGGTCAACTTCGTGAATGCAACGATTTTGCAAAACGCAATGATATTACAATCGTAGATTCATATATTGACCGAGCATTCTCTGCTACTACTGACAAGCGTCCTGCGTTCAAAAAATGATTAAGGATTCTGCAAAGAATATGTTTGATGTTATCATCGTTTGGAAGCTGGACAGGTTCGCCCGTAATCGTTATGACTCTGCTCACTACAAGGCACAGCTTTGCAAGAATGGTGTTAAGGTAATATCTGCAAATGAAAATATCAGCAAAGGCTCTGATGGTATCATTCTTGAATCCGTACTTGAGGGTATGGCTGAATATTATTCAACAGACTTATCAGAGAAAGTTATTCGTGGATTAACAGAAAACACAATGTAATGCAAGTTTAACGGTGGTCCGATTACATTCGGATTCAATTTTGAACTCGCTGCCACAAGGTTGGAAGTTTTACTTTCAGCCTATTTTTATGCCCGAATACTGCTTTTTACGGCGGTATTCGGGCACTTTTTCTTTGCTTCAAAATATCGTGAGAGTTTTTGAGAGATTCTAAGAGACAGCAAATTTCAAAATTCCAAAGTCATTTTAGTGCGATTTAGGGCATTTATAACTGAGACTTTCGAGAGACATCGCTCAAATCGAAATCGTAACACGAATTGAAATGGAGAAAAAATTTGAGAGACATTTCAAAAAATAATGAGGGCTTAAAGTAATAAAACTTTAAAGATAGATGTTTATTTGTTTGAATAAGTCCTCGAGACCGTGGGATAATTATGGTATAATTAAGGCATAATATAAAGGAGCTGATTTTATGCCACAGATTATTCCAATCAGAGATTTAAAAAACACGAGTGAAATATCCGCTATGTGCCATAGCAGTAATGAACCTGTTTTTATAACTAAAAACGGTTATGGTGATATGGTTGTTATGAGTATGGAAACATACGAGAAAAATATGTTTATTCATGATGTAGAGAAAAAGTTGGCTGAAGCCGAGGAGGCAATAAGCAAAGGACAAGTCAGAGATGCAAGAAAAGCACTTTCTGATTTAAGAAAACAATATGAATTATAATCTTGTAATAACTCAACCGGCGAAAAAAGATTTAGCAGATATTTTACAATATATATCCAAAGATTTATCTGCTCCAAAGGCAGCAAATGATTTGCTGGATGATATATTAAAATGTTATGATAATATTTCGTCGAATCCTTTGATGTATGCACTTTGTGATAATGATAGACTGAAAAGTAAGAATACAGAAAAGCAGTTATAAAAAATTATATAATGTTTTATCGTGTCGATGAAGAAAAACAAATAATTTATATTATGCGTTTTATTTATGGCAGAAGAGATTATATAAATTTGCTTTAATTTAATAAGTTTTGATAAATAATTCTATTTTTGAAATTGTGATTTTGAATAGGAAATGGTACAATTCAAATAAATTGGGATTTGGTGGTGAAAAATATATGATAAGCATTAAGAAGAAGCCATACTATAAAACAACTATTGAATCGGTAATTGGGGAAATCACGCTTGGAAGTGATGGTGAAAGCTTAGTTGGTTTATGGACAGATGGTCAAAGGTACTTTGGTGACACTGTGCCAAATGAAATGTTGCCAAATGACAATTTGAATATATTTGCTATCACGAAAGATTGGTTGAACAGATATTTTGAAGGGAAAAAGCCTCAAATTTCGGAGCTTCCATTAGCTCCTATTGGCGGAGAGTTTCGCCAAACTGTGTGGAAAATGCTGACAGAAATTCCTTATGGGAAAGTAATCACATACGGAGAGCTTGCTCAAAAAATCGCCAAGCAACGAGGAATTGAAAGAATGTCTGCCCAAGCTGTTGGCGGAGCAGTAGGGCACAATCCGATCTCCATCATTATCCCCTGTCACAGAGTTGTTGGGGCAAACGGCAATCTTACCGGGTTCGCTGGTGGCATTGAAATGAAGCTGCAACTTTTACAACACGAAGGAGTTGATATAAACCGGTTTTATATTCCCACAAAAGGGACAGCACTATAATCTGAAAAATAATGAATTCAAACATTTGAAAATTCCGGTTATCGAAAAAATTTTCTTAAAAAACAACATGATATCGTCACATTTGAACTACTTGAAAACTTCAAGTGATTCGAATGTAAGAAGCTTTTATCTGTTAATTCCTCCGAATTCGGGGGAATTAAAATTTATAAGTTTTACAAAACAGTTCCGATTTTCTATCGGATTTCTCCTATTAATGAGACAATAATTATTTTTACACAAACCAGCTTATTCGTGGTAGAATAAAACCACAGATAAGCTGGTTGTTTGTTTTAAAAGGAATCTTATGAAAACCAAACAACCGGAACTAAACAAAATCACTGCACTCTACGAGAGATTATCCCGTGATGATGAGCAAAGCGGTGACACCAAGCACCGGCAGTTATGAAAAGAAGGACAAAAACGGTAATCCTACAGGAAAGTACACCAATGCACAGGACAATTAAACCTGCTCTACTTACAGTAAAGCAAAGAACAAAGTGAATTGGAATTATCAGTAGATGCTTTAGAAAATGAAATTTAGGAGGAAAACACATGGAAACCTGGTATTACGATGTAGTGTCCATAGACGGAGACTATGCAAATCTAAAGAGATGCGATATTGAATCAGACGATCTGAAGCTTGTGGCAAGGGCACTGCTCCCACCAGAAATCATGGAGGGAAGCAGACTCAAATACGAGCTGATGCAGTATGAGATAATTCAGTAACTATTCAGAACCGCTGAGAACAAAAAACTGATATAGTTACAAACAATAATTGTCTTGAATTAGGAGATATTAAGAATGCAGCAGAAATCTACGCAAAAAATACTGCTATTTGGTGTAGCAGCTCAAAAAGTGGAAAAAATAAAAGCCCTGTGCAAAAATCTTGGGATATCGGTGCAACAGGTGGAAAAATCAGATTACGGACAGAAGCTCGGTGCGATAGCAGGAATAACCGGATTCAAAAAGGATGGTTCAAGGTATAGCGGAGCCGATTTTCCGGCGGAGCTTCTGGTCTTTTCGGGTATTAATTCATCACAAATGGATATCTTTCTGGCGGAATATAAGAAGGCGGGGATCGAACCAATCGGATGTAAGGCTGTCGTGACACCGGATAATGTATTTTGGAGTGCCGATAAGCTGTTTCGG
>OHAJ01001061.1_pt1 | contig 20502 bp, 14 predicted proteins | sample 1577101 | NCBI WGS metagenome assembly OHAJ01 (sample SAMEA3541531, study PRJEB24748) | human gut metagenome | biome: human gut; feature: human-associated habitat; material: faeces | place: China | collected 2012
TTGGTAAAGGAATTGCCATCTATAAAGCACTTGCTTATTTTAAAGCGGGGATTGCTTCACTTGGAAATAAACGTATTGATGTTCCAGTTTTAGATGCAACAAGTATTGGGATATCTTTATTACGCAAAGAATTTAATACAGCAAGCAATATTATGTTGATGCTTAAAATTTCTGAATTATTAGAAGACTATACACGTCAAAAAGTCACTTTACAATTAGGTGATAGCTTGATGAATAAATTTGATAAAGTTTGGATTTATAAAGATGAACAAGAACAAGAAATTGCGATGTCTGATTTAAAGCAAGGGCAAGTTGTTATTGTTCAAACAGGAAGTATGGTTCCTATTGATGGAGAAATCGTTGATGGTGAAGCGATGGTCAATGAATCAAGCTTTACAGGTGAACCGTTAAGCAAACGTGTGACATTAAATGATACGGTTTATGCAGGAACATTGATTGAAGAAGGAAAGATTTTTGTTAAGGTCAGAAACTTACAAGATGATAGCCGTATTGCTAAAATCATTGATATGATTGATACGAATGAATCATTAAAAGCATCTATTCAATCAAAAGCAGAACATATGGCGGATGCCATTGTACCTTATAGTTTTTTAGGATTCTTTGGGGTTTGGGCATTGACAAGAAATCTTACAAGAGCCACTTCTCTTTTATTAGTGGATTATTCTTGTGCGATTCGTCTATCAACATCAATTTCAGTGATTTCAGCAATGCAAGAAGCTTCAATGCATAATGTTTTAGTTAAAGGTGGAAAACATCTAGAAAGCATGAAAGATGCTAATGTCATTGTTTTTGATAAAACTGGAACATTGACACATGCAAAACCAGTTGTCTTAGATGTGGTTCCTTTACAAGATTATACAAGAGAAGAAGTTTTAAAAATTGCGGCTTGTTTAGAAGAACATTTCCCACATAGTGTGGCTAATGCCATCGTTCATCAAGCAGAAGTTGAAAACTTAAAACATCGTGAAGAACATGCGGAAGTAAAATATGTGATTGCTCATGGTATTTCGACAAGCTTAAATGGTGAAGATGTTATTATTGGAAGCAGTCATTTTGTCTTTGAAGATGAAGGTGTAGAAATGACACAAGAAATTAAAGATTTGATTTCTTCACTTGAAAGTAAAGGTTCAAGTTCACTTATTTATCTAGCCATTGCTAAAAAGCTTGCAGGTATTATTAGTATTTATGATCCTTTAAAACCAGAAGCTAAAGAAGTTGTTCAAGAACTTCGTGATATTGGTTTTGATAAAGTCATTATGCTTACTGGAGACAGTCCTAACTGTGCAAAAGCGATTGCGAAACAATTAAATTTAGATGATTTTAGAGCAGGAGTTTTACCAGAAGATAAAGCAAGTTATATTGAAAGTTTAAAAAAAGAAGGAAATACTGTTGTGATGGTAGGAGATGGTATTAATGATACACCAGCCTTATCCATGGCAGATGTTTCGATTTCACTTCAAGATAGCTCAGATATTGCGCGTGAACTTGCAGATATTACACTTGTATCAAATTCATTAAATGACATTGTTGCTCTAAGAATGATTTCAGAAGGCTTATTTAAACGTATTCATAGTCAATATCGTTTGATTGTTGGTTTAAATACATCCTTTATTGTTTTAGGAGCATTAGGTTTACTTACACCACAAATGCTCGCCATGCTTCATAATGGAAGTACATTCTTAATTGCTTCAGGTTCAACACGTTCATTATTACATTAGAAACAGATATTTTCTGTTTCTTTTTCTTTTTATGAAAGTATGTTGAAGTTGTAAAAATGCTTTATTATACTAATAAAAAAGGAGATAGATTATGGCAATTAAAGTAATAATTATGGATATTGATGGGACTTTAGTCAATGATGAAAAAGTCATTACTCCTCTTACTAAAGAAACCCTTTTAAAAGCACAAGATAAAGGGGTACGTTTGGTTTTAGCTTCAGGAAGACCAACAAGTGGATTATTAAAACTTGCTGAAGAATTAGATATGGAAAATCATCATGGTTTATTTGTATGTTTCAATGGTTCAAAAGTAGTTGATTGTCAAAGTCATGAAACACTTTATAATCATGCAATTTCAGTAGAAGATAGTAAAGCTGTCTTAGAACATTTAAAGAATTTTAAAGCAAGACCAATGTTTGATAAAGATGAATATATGTATGTTAATGATGTTTTTGATAATACAATTACATATAAAGGAAAATCATTTAATGTGATGCAATATGAATCAAGAGGAAATAACTACATCTTATGTGAAAAAAGAGATTTAGCAGCCTTTGTTGATTTTGAAATCAATAAAATTCTTACATTTGGTGATCCAGACTATTTACAAGCACATTATAAGGAAATGATGGAACCCTTCAAAGATCGTCTAAATTGTATGTTTACATCTGATTTCTATTTTGAATATACTGCAAAAGGTGTTGATAAAGCCAAAGCTTTAGATAGTATTTTAATTCCTATGGGTTATAAAAAAGAAGAAATGATGGCTTTTGGGGATGCTCAAAATGATAAATCAATGGTGGAATATGTTGGCTTAGGTGTGGCTATGGGAAATGCTTCAGATGAATTAAAAGCAGTAGCTAATGAAATTACAGATACAAATAATAATGATGGTATTGCTAAAGCTATTATGAAACATATTGAGTTATAAAAACGGAGAAATCCGTTTTTTTTCTTTGAGATACTTGAAAAAAGAGGAAAGTGATAGTATTCTATATGTGGTTAGGTAAGGCTAACCGTGGGAGGGAATATTATGTTTTTATCAATCAAGGATCTTAAAAAAAGCTTTGGTGAAGATGAATATAAGACAGAAGTTTTAAAAGGTATTGATTTTGAAATTGAAAAAGGTGAGATTTGTGTTTTACTTGGGCCTTCAGGTTCTGGAAAATCAACACTTTTAAATATTATTGGAGGAATTGATCAACCAGATAGTGGAACAATTACGATTCAAGGTAAAACAATTTCAACTTTAAAAGAAAAAGATTTAACTAATTATCGTCGTAATCATTTGGGATATGTTTTTCAAATGTATAATTTGATTTCACATTTAAATGTTGAACAAAATATTGATGTAGGAAAATATTTAAGTAAAAATCCATTAAATAAAGAAGAACTCTTACAAACACTAGGGTTAAAAGAACATCGTTATAAACAACCAAATCAATTATCAGGTGGTCAACAACAAAGAACATCAATAGGACGTGCGATCATCAAAAATCCAGATTTATTACTTTGTGATGAACCAACAGGAGCTTTAGATTATCATACATCAAAAGATATTTTACAATTGATTGAAGATGTTAATAAAAAATATGGTAATACAATTATTATTGTAACGCATAATGATGCGATTAAAGACATGGCTGATCGTGTGATTTATTTGCATGATGGACGTATTCGTGAAAATATTAAAAATACGCATAAAATTCCAGCAAAGGATTTGAATTGGTAAAATGAAGAATCCATTATTTAAAAGATTACCATATATTTTAAAAGATGAAATTGCGAAATATTTAATTATATTTTTATTTATGGCAGGATCTATTGGTCTTATTTCAGGATTTTTAGTAGCTGATGGTTCAATGATCAAAGCTTATAATGACAGTTTTGATAAATACAATATTGAAGATGGACATTTTCGTTTAAATGATTCTCTTTCAAAAGAAAATAAAAAGACTTTAGAAAAAGAAGATGTTACAATCTATAATCTTAATTACATTGAAGAAGAAGTAGGATCATCAAGTACAATTCGTCTCTTTAAACCAAGAAACAAAGTCAATCAAGTATGTATTATGGATGGAAAACTTCCAAAAAATAAAAATGAAATAGCAATTGACCGTATGTATGCCGATAATAACAATTATCAAGTAGGTCAAACGATCAAAGTTGGTAAAAAGAAATTAAAAATTACTGGATTTGTGGCTTTATCAGATTATAGTGCTCTCTTTTCAAAAAACAGTGATTTAATGTTTGATGCTATTAAATTTGGTGTAGGTATTGTTTCTGATGAAGGGTTTGAAAGCTTTAAAGATGCTAAAATCTACTATAACTATGCGTGGACATATAATGAAAAGGTTGATAATGAAGTTAATGCCAGCAATGATTTTTTAAACGTACTTGTTAAAAACGTTTCAGGAATTGATGATTATATTCCTCAATATGCCAACCAAGCCATCCATTTTACAGGTGATGATATGGGTGGAGATGAAGCAATGATGACAGTTTTACTTTATATCATTATTGGAATCCTTGCTTTTGTCTTTGCAATCACTACTAAAAATACCATTGAAAGCGAAGCACCAATGATTGGAACTCTTCGCGCTATGGGATATACAAAAAAAGAAATGTTAGTTCAATACATGACATTACCTATTCTTGTTTCTTTAGCGGCTTGTATTGTCGGAAATATTTTAGGTTATACATATTTTAAAGATGTCATGGCCGGTATGTATTATGGAAGTTATAGTTTACCAACTTATGTTACTATTTGGTCTGGAGATGCGTTTATTAAGACAACGATCATTCCATTTATTATGATGGTTTTAATTAACTATGGTATTTTAATGAAATCTTTAAAATTATCACCTCTTAAATTTATGAAAAGAGATATTAAAAAAGCTAAAAAGAATAAGAAAACACTCGTCTTACATCGTTTAGGTTTCTTTTCTCAATTTAGATTAAGTGTTATTTTAAATAACTTATCAGGGTATGTTACATTATTTGTCGGTGTTTTATTTGCAATTATCTTATTAATGTTTGGAATGGATATGCATCCTGTTCTCGATCATTATCAAGATATTGTTGTTAATAATATGACTGCTAAATATCAATATATTTTAAATACACCAGAATCAGTTGATACCACAGCCATTGAACAAGCTTTCCAAACGATTCCTCAAGAATTTAGAGATAGTTTCTTAAGTTTGATTGATGATCAATATGATGAAATGTATGATAACTATAAAACTAAAACCAAAGGGGCAGAAGCTTTTTCACTTTATTCATTAAAAACACTTCCAGAAAGTACAATAGAAGAAGATATTAGCCTCTATGGTTTACAAAATAATAGTCAATATATTCATATAAAATCATTACCCAAAAAAGGTGTTTATATTTCAAAAGATGTTGCTGATAATTTAAAAAAAGGCGATCGTATTTCTTTAAAAGAAAGCTATAAAGATTTACGTTATACTTTTGAAATTAAAGGCATTTATGATGCACCTGGTAGTATGGCACTTTATATGTCTAAATCTTATTTTAATGAAGTTTTCAACTGTCAAGATGGATACTTCAATGGTTATTTTTCAAATAGAAAAATAACAGATTTAAAAGATGACTATATCGCCTCAACCATTACTCAAGATGATTTAACAAAAGTATCAAGACAATTAAATGTTTCAATGGGAGAAATGTTTTATTTAGTTGAAGGATTTGCAATTGTGATGTTTATTATGCTTATTTATCTTCTTACAAAGATGATTATTGAAAATAATAAAGTATCGATTTCCATGGTTAAAATTCTTGGTTATACATCAAAAGAAATACAAAAGATGTATGTTCATGCCACAACAATTGTTATTTTGATTTCAACATTACTTTCTTTTGGAATAACAACATGGATCCTATCTTATGCTTTCAAAATTGTTTTTGAAAAATATGCAGGATGGTTACCTTTCTATGTAGAAGGTAGTGTTTATATCAAGATGTTTATCATGACGGTTATTTCTTACTTATTTGTTATGATGATTCAAATGAGAAAAATCAAGAAAATTCCAATGGATGAAGCATTAAAGAATGTTGAATAAAAAATAAGGCTCCGAAAGGAGCCTTATTCATTTTCTATGCGACTATCTTCAGTGATTTCTTCTACCCAATATCCATGAATACTGTCTCTTGCATCTTGGTAGAGTTTGTTGAAATGATAAATTTCTAAACACCAAATACCAATAGATATAAATATAATAATGGTTACTAATGTTTTAAAAATATATTTTTTATTAAGTTGCTTTATTATGTCATCGTTTTCTAAACTTTCAATATATGATCCAGCAACTTCATTAGGACTCCCAAATTCATCTACGATATCTTGATAACTACAGGAGTCATGTTCATTAGAAAATTCAATGATTTTTTGTGTTAATAACTGTATAAATTCTTTTTTATCTTTTGAATGGATTGAAATAATTTTTTTAACGTATTTTATATATTTTTTAATATCGTTATTCATCTTTTTTGCCTTCACCATATGCAATGATTTCAAATACACCTTGCATATTCTTTCTAAATTCAATAATTGTTTGTTCTAAATATTCTTTTCCAATTGGCTCAATATGATAATAAACTCTGATTTTTTTATTAACGATTTCATCTCGACTTGAAATATATTCTTTTTTTAATAAATTATGTACAACAGGATAAAGAGTACCTTCTTTAATATCTAATGAGCCATTGGAAATTTCTTTAATTAATTTTACTAATTCATATCCGTAACAATCCTTTACTTTCAACAAACTTAAAACAAGCATATCAATATTAAAGAAACTGTTAGATTTTGCCATCTTTTATCACCCAAATTGATTATAACATATGAATTATTATAAACAAGATACTATTATAATAAAAGTATAATTGACAAAATGGTAGAAAGACGTATAATGAAAGTAAGGAAAGCGCTTCCTTGATTCATAATATTATGGATGGAGGAAAAGAAAATGAAGAAACAATATGATGTTTGTCTTATTTATTTAAGCTATGTTTTTGAAATAATAGGTTTATTAGCGTTTAAATACTTTGATAATTACATTTCTACCCATTGGATTAAAATAGGAACGGATGGAAATCCCATTTATGGGGAAGTAGGCTTGCTTTATAATTTATCAGTTGTCATACATTATTTGTTTTATTTTATAATATTTGTTTATTTTTTTATGATGATTAAAAAGGTTGTTTCTAAAGAATGTATTGATCTTAAAAGAAATACTTTTCTTTTATTTGGATTACTTGTAATTGATTTGGTTATGTATCATTTTTCAATTATGACAATGTTTCATTATTCAAGTGCCATAACTTTTATGTGCGTTGGTTTGATTATTAATATGGTTTTATATTTAAAATATCGTACGTATTTAATTAATAATTAAATGTTTGAGTGGTTTTAACAAGGAAGGGTGAAAAAAAATGAAAGCAAAAATGGTTTTATTACTGTTTGTTATGGGAGTAATATTAGGTGGATGTAGTGTAAAATCTAATAAGGATATTTTATTAGATGATACTAAAACAATCATAAAATATAGCCCTTATCAAAAAATGTTTATGGATTTGAATAGCAATTTTACAGAAGAAGATGTTAAAAAATATATGGGAGATCATCGATTGATAGGAGGCAGAAGTAGTTTAGGTGATTATTTTGAATATCACATATTTTTATCAAAAGATGACAATAAAAAAGCTTGTCAAGAATTTGTAGCAGTACGTTTTTTAAAAGATGGACAATTAGAGGGGTTTCGATATGTATCTCCAGAATTTGAAGGCTATGTATTTTATTATGCAAAAGGAGTGTTTTTAGAGTTTAATGATCAAAATGCAAAAGATTATTCAGGATATTATTATCGAAGTTTACCAAAAAAAGGAAATAAAAAAGGTTTAGAAATAGAATATAAAGATAATACAAAGAAAAGCACGCCCTATTATCCTATTTCAAACGCCAAAGAAGCAATAAACTTTTTGATAGAAAAATAATATTTTAATAACCATTGTATTGTTGAAAAGTAAGTAAATATATAATAAAATCTTTTAAAAATTATAATAAGGAGAAAAATATGAAAAGAAATGTTGGAAAATATGCTTTATGGGTTACTTTATTTTTAATAGCAGTAGTTGTATTTTGTCTTTCATTGATTTGGCTTTCTCTTGCCTGCATGTAAAGGAAAGAATGAAATTTTATGTTTTATTGGATAGCGATAGAAATTATTTTTCTTATACGTATTGTAGGACAAATTATACAATTGCTAAATAAGGAAAATAACTATGGATTGATCATTATTAGAATTTCTAATGTTTTAGGAATACTGTTGATTGCATTAGCTTTTATACAAAATCCAATTCATGAAATGAATAGAGTAAAAGATAAATATTGGAATTATTATCCAATATATCTTGTAACAGCATTTATTGATCTTATTTTAGAAGTTTTACTTCGACATGGATTATATAAAAAGGAAGAAAAGTTATGAAAAAATTGATTATAAAATGTGTGCATTCATGATTTTGATAACACTTTTTACAGGATGTCATCAACAACTGGCAGCTTCTCTGCCGGAGTATCCTGTAGTGATGGAAATGTTTGGTGTTGGCCCTACACTCGGCCCCCAACTCATAGCTGAAATTGGCGATGTGCGCCGTTTTCATTCCAAGAAAGCGCTGGTGGCCTTTGCAGGCATTGACGCCCCGCCCTACCAATCTGGCCAAATAGATGTCCGCAGCCGCAGCATTTCCAAGAGGGGATCTGCCTCACTGCGCAGGACACTTTTCCTGGTGATGGGCGTCCTCCTGCAATGTGCCCCAATGGATGAGCCGGTCTACCAGTTCATGAACAAGAAACGCTCTGAGGGCAAGCCATACCGTGTCTACATGATGGCATCCGCCAACAAGTTCTTGCGTATCTACTACGCTTCTGTGAAAGCCTATTTGGATTCCCTGGAACACGACTGATTTCCCTGCGCTATACCATCTGGCTGGCCGCCGTTTCGATTTTGAGTTGCTCAGCGGCTTGATTTTGTGTTGCCTTTTTCGCTGCTCCCAAAACCTGAAATTTCTACTTGACTTTTGTTAGCAGGTCTTTCTATTTTTTTGCAATTATACCTATTGCGTTTTTATTATACCACAGCCTTTTGTGAAAATCAAGCCCTTAAGAGTTTTTTCTCAAATTTGGCAAGCAAGGTCTTTTGGAGCCAAAAGACAGCAGGCGGAGACTCTGACGAGTCCCCGCCTTTTGCTTGATGGGGCGTTCCCCATACCCCCTGTAACACAGATTTCATCTGTGGCTGCGCGATGTGCCATCGCTATTTTTCCTCCCGCTGCCGCTCGGTGGTCTGCCGGTTCTGTTCGTTCAGCCCCAGCAGATAGGCGGCGTTCGCCTTGTGGATCAGCAACTCCCGCATCTGCTCCTGCGCCCGGTGGTACTCGGCGTAGGCCGCCTTTTTCTCTGCCAGCAGCCTTGCAAATTCTTCGTTCAGGCTCCTGACCGTGGGCAGCTTTTTCAGGCCAAACGCATCAAAGGCTTTCTTCGCCGCCTTGTGGATGAGGATATCCCCCTCATGCTCCGCAAGGTATTTTTTCGAGTACCCCGCCTTGCGGTAGCCGGTGTAAACACTGCGAGTTCTGGAATAGTTCATAATGTGCGTCCGCAGGGTCTGTATCTCGCCCATACGCGCTTCCGCCGTCTTTATGGCCGCCTTCAAATCATAGAACTTCTTCTCCGCATCGGCGGCGGCGTCGGCCAGCGCATCAAAGTCGGCAAAGCCCTTTTCCTCCAGATATATCAGCGTCTTTGCCATCTGCTTGAGCTTTACCACCTTCATCGCCTGATCGTAGCGGTATCCTTTTCCTGCGTTGAGCTTCGCCTCAATGTCGGAAATCAGCGTGGCGCGCTCCCTGCGCTTCGGATATTTTTTCCTGACGAAGGGCTTGTGCGTTCTGCTTCCGGCGAGAACCGCGCGCAGCTCCTGCTCGGAATATCCCTCGCCCAGAGAATCCAGGCGGATGCTCTGTTTCTGGTTTTCGTGCCGCAGCGACAGCCTGCTCTTTCGGGCGACGGAATAGCCGGAATCCTTCAAAAGCGCCAGCAGCGCGTCGAAATCCTGGGGCTGCTTTTCAAGCGCCGCGTCTATCGCCATGCGCAGAAGATCCCGGTTGGAGAGCTTGTCGTGACCGCCGCGCCATTTGTTGTAGCTCAGCCCGTGTTTCTGCGGATTCTCCACCACGGACAGCCGGTGCTCGGCGCAGATCAGGTCGGACAGCCTGCGGACGGCGCGGTAGCTGCCGATGAAGTTCTTGAACTTCCGCGTACAGTCCAGCGCCGTGGAGTTCCAGTAGATGTGGTTGTGAATGTGCTTTTTGTCGGTGTGGGTACAGACGAGGAAAGCGTGCCGGCCCTTTAGGAAGCGTTTGGCAAATTCGTAGCCGATGCGGTTGGCCTCCTCCGGCGTAACCTCTCCCGGCTTAAAGGACTGCCGTACCTGATAGGCGATGACGTCGCTTTCCTGCACCCGCCCGGTCAGCTCCCGGTACTCCCGCTTGGACAGGGCAAATTCGGAAACGGCGGTCTCCGGCTCGCAGACGAACGCGGAGATCAGCGCGCCGCCCTCGGTCTTATCCGGATTCATGCCGTACTCCGTCCGGTCGGCAAGGCACTGCGCCAGCGTCTTGCCCTTGTTTAAGTGCATGGGTATGATTCGTGTGGTCGCCATATTCCCTCCATGGAAAAAGACGCAGGAGGGAGCCTGCGCCTTTTCACATTACGCATATTCCGTTTATCCGTAGATTCGCTCCCTGAGAAGAATCCTCATGCCGATAAACCGCGCTGTGAGCTTCACCGCCAAATAGTGCAGTCCGTAGGGGGAGAGCAGAAACGCAATGCCCAGACAGATGCAGCCGTTCTGCACGTTGCCGTCCACAAAGTAAAAGAAGCCTGAAAGCAGAAACAGGGCGGAGGCGATGACACAGACCACGGCGGAAGCCTTGAGCGCCAGCGTGAGCGCCCATTCCACGATCCACAAAACCAGCATAAGGGGCGCAAGCAGCAGTTTCAAAATAAATTTCATAGTCGTTCACGTCCTTTCCGGTTTCATTGTATCAGGGGATAAGCACGGGGAGCAAGGATGCGGAATATCTATTGAATCCTTGAGAGCTTCATCAGGATATCGTTGGCAAGCTGCCAGAGCCGCTCCTGCTTTTCCAGAATCTCCGCAAGGTCGGTGTCGTAGGCTCTGCCGCTCTCGTTGAGCCGCTTGGCAATCTGGTTGATGTTGTTGCTCGTGTAGCGCAGAAGCGAAATCATCTGCTTCAGCTCCGGCAAATCCAGCTTGATCACCAGTCCGTCCAGCGCCATCTTCCGCAGGAACGCCTCCTGATTGGTAACGCCGATCCGCGCCATCTTTTCCTTCAGCAGCCGGTGCTCCTCCTCCGTCAGGCGAACGGAGATGCGGATGTTCCGGCGCATGAACTGCGCGCTCACAGGGACGGCTCCTTTGCCTTTTTGACTGCCTCCGCCGCCGCTTCGGGCGGTCTGCTTTTCAGTCTGCCGAGCACCGAGGGCCTGCGCTCATGCGCCCTTGCGTCCTCCCGCGCCAGCTTGGTAAACAAATCAACCAGCCCGCTGTGGCTGTTCACCGCCAGATAGCAGTTCCGATCCGTCCCCCATGCGTCGGGGTTCTCCGAAACGGGAACGGTCTTTGCCCATTGTTTGTTGTCCGCAGAGAACCGCCCGTCCCAATCCTTCTGCCGGATGGTAATCGCCAGCACATATAAAATGCGCTCATGCCCGAACTGCTCCGCCACCTGTGCGACGGCTTCCCTGTGCAGGATGTTATCACAATAATGCTCGGAGATCGCCTTCTCAATGGCCTCCTTGCAGGCGGCATTGGCCTTGTTGGAGGCGCGGTAAAGCTCCAGCTCGCCGTTTTCACGGGCGTGCTCGGCGGGAAATCTGTAAACGGGAATATCCTTCATATTGGTGCATCCTTCCTTTCATTAAGCTGTAGTGAAGCGGCTCCGACAAAATCCGCTTTTCGCCGGAGCCGCCGTTTTTTTAGCGTTCCTCCTTGCCCCTGTGCCTGATTTTGTCCTCGGCGCAGGGCTGGGACAGCGGCGCTTTCAGCTTTGCCAGCACGGAGGGACGCTCCGCCTTTGCGCTCTGCACGGCGGGCGCGTCCTCCGCCATCTGCTCCATGGGCGTGCGGTCGTCGATGTTCAGCTCGGCGTTCAGCTCCGCAAGCCGTGCGGATTTTGTCCGCAGCTCATCCTCCTGCGGGAATGCCTTGCCCAGCTCTGCCTTTGCCGTCTCCATCTGCGCGGTGAGCGCGTCCAGCGTGTTTCTGACATTCTGCAATCTGTCCGGCATGGCGTTCAGGGCGTTGTCAATGCGGGTGAGGTTGCCCCGCGCGTCCTTGCCCAGCGTCACGCGGTGGTTCATTTTGCCCTTGAGGGTGAGAATAAAGTCCCGCCCAAAGTCCTCCACGGTCAGGGACATGGCAAAGCCCCGGTAGCTCCCGATGGGCACGGGCTCCATGCCCTTTGCGTCCTTGAAGGCTTCCAGAATGGCAGCGCCTGCGTTGTCCTTGTCGGTGAGAAGGTCGCCCTTGACCTCCATGCCCGCAAAGCCGTCCACAGGGTGCGGATGCCCGGCGAGCGTCTGCATATCGGCGGTGAAGCCCTCCACGAAGCACTCGTTCTGACGGATCTGTTCGGGGAAATGCCTGAGCAGATTGTCCTCCAGACGGAACTGCTGGCTCTGATGGCTGGCCTTCATGAGCTTCAGGCGGGCAACGTCCACATCCAAGTCCATCTTCTCCTTGATACGCTCGTCTCCGGCGCACAGTGCCTTGATCTCGGCGTAGGAAAGAGCAGTCTCGTCCACGTCCTCGCAGGAACGAACAGGGGATTTTGATGTCATGATCTGGGATATGAACTTCTGCTTATTCTCCACCGTCTGCCAGAGGTAGGCGTCGAATGTGGATTCCGTGACGTAACGGTAAATATGAACCTCCTTGTTGCGGTTGCCCTGACGGATGATGCGCCCGCTGCGCTGCTCCAAATCGCCCGGCCGCCACGGACAGTCGAGGTCGTGGAGCGCCACGAGCCTGTCCTGCACGTTCATGCCCGCGCCCATTTTGAAGGTGCTTCCCATGAGCACACGCACCTGACCGGAGCGCACCTTTGCAAACAGCTCCTTCTTCCGCGTCTCGGTGTTGGCTTCATGGATGAATGCGATCTGCTCGCGGGGGATTCCTCTGGCGACGAGCTTTTCCCGGATGTCGTCGTAAATCGTGAACGCCTGTTCTTCGGCTGCATCTTGCCCAATGACAGCTTCCAGCGCGTGAAGCTCCGGGCTGTCCAGGTTCCCGCCCGCCGTCTTTGCCGCCTTCGCCCCGGGCGCGCCGGTTTTTGGGGTGGACAAATCGCAGAACACGAGCTGGGTCAGCCTGTCCGCCTGCCCGTCCTGCCAGATGCGGTGGATGTTGTCCACGCAGCGATTGACCTTGCTGTTCGGGTCGTCCGGCAGGTCGGGGTTGATGATGCGCTGGTCAAGCCCCAGCTTGCGCCCGTCCGAGGTGATCTTGAGCATATTGTCCGTGCCGGGGTCAACAAGCTGTGCGTGTACCCTTGCGGCGCGCTCGGACAGCTCCTGCACCATCTGCTTCTGTATCTCCGTGGGCTGCGCCACCTCGTTGTGATAGATGGGCGTGGGCGTAGGCAGGTTGAGCTGGTCGGAGGTCTTGATATCCGCCGCCTCCTTGAACAGGGTCATGAGCTCAGGCAGATTAAAGAACTTGGCAAAGCGCGTCCTCGCCCGGTACCCCGTACCCTCGGGAGCCAGCTCAATGGCGGTCTGCGTCTCCCCGAAGGTGGAAGCCCAGCAGTCGAAGTGGGCAAGCCCCTTGCCGCGAATGGCGTCGTGCTGGAGATAGCGCATCATGGTATACAATTCGGTCATGGAATTTGAGACGGGCGTGCCCGTTGCGAATACCACGCCGCGGCTGTCGGTGATCTCGTCGATATACCGGCACTTGAGCAGCATATCCGAGGATTTCTGGGCGTCGGTGGCGGACAGCCCCGCCACGTTGCGCATCTTGGTGTAAAGAAACAGATTTTTATAGTTGTGTGCCTCGTCCACATACAAACGGTCTACGCCCAGCTGCTCGAAGGTCACAACATCATCCTTTCGGGAGCTGTCCTGGAGCTTTTTGAGCTTGGCTTCAAGGCCGCGCTTTGTGCGCTCCAGAGACTTAATGGTGAACCGCTCCGCCCGCTGGCTTTTCAGTTCCCGCAGTCCTTCCTCCACCTCGAAGATCTGCTCCCCCAAAAGCCGCTGCTGCCTCTCCATGGAGACGGGTATTTTCTCAAACTGCGAGTGGCCGATGATAACGGCGTCGTATTCGCCCGTGGCGATGCGGGCGCAGAACTTCTTGCGGTTCTTCGGCTCGAAGTCCTTTTTCGTAGCCACGAGGATGTTGGCGGAGGGGTACAGCCGCAGGAACTCGCCCGACCACTGCTCGATCAGGTGGTTGGGAACGACAAACAGGGACTTGTGGCACAGCCCCAGCCGTTTGGATTCCATGGCAGCGGCTACCATCTCGAAGGTCTTGCCCGCGCCCACCTCGTGGGCAAGGAGGGTGTTGCCGCCGTAGAGCACATGGGCGACCGCGTTGAGCTGATGCTCCCGCAGCCGGATCTCCGGGTTCATGCCCGCAAAGGTGATGTGGCTGCCGTCATATTCGCGGGGTCTGGTGGAATTGAACAGCTCGTTATACCTTGCGACCAGGGTGTGCCGCCTGTCGGGGTCGCGCCATATCCAGTCCCGGAAAGCGTCCCGGATGGCCTGCTGCTTCTGCTGGGCGAGGGTGGTTTCCTTGGAGTTGAGTACACGCCGCTCCCTGCCGTCCGCGTCGTGCTTGGTATCGTAGATGCGCACGTCGCGCAGGTTCAGGGTATCTTCAAGAATCTTATAGGCGTTTGCGCGCTCCGTGCCGTAGGTCATATATGCGGCAATATTGCTGTAACTGACCGCGTTCTTGTTCCTGATGTTCCACTCGGCGGTGAAGGCGGAATAATTCACGTCGATCATGCGCTGCTGGTAGAAGGGGGTCTCGAAGGTCTCCCACATGAACTCCCGGATATACGAGGGGTCGATCCACGTTGCGCCCAGACGCACCTCGATTTCCGAAGCATCAAGGTCTTTGGGCTGCGCGGCTTTCAGCGCTTCCACGTTTCCGGCGTAATCGCCCTCAAACAAATTCTGAGCAGACTGTGCGATACGCAGCTTTTCCCTTACATTGCCGGAGAGGTACTCGTCGGCGGTCTCCCAGCGCTTATTTTCGGGATTGCGGAAGATAACACCACGAAGATCGGAGGCGAGAGCGTCCTCGTCCTTGCCGGTGAGCTGCGCCATATACTCCATATCCACGCAGGCTTTTTCGGAGATGGACAGCGCCAGCGCCTCCGAAGCGGTATCCACGCTGGTCACTGCCTCGTGCGCCCGAATGGTTCGCCTGGTAAACATATCCGCCTTACGCTTGAGGTTTTTGTCCTCGTCCAGCTCCTCCAGGGAGCAGAGCAGATAGTAGGAGCTGTCCTCTGCAAAGGCCAGTGCGTTGGCGCGGGAGTTAATAAGCCCATACTTTGCGGTGAAGCCGTCGTAGAGGGTATTCAGCTCCGCCTGCGTCTGCCGGATGGTATCATCCGAAATAAAGCCGTCCATCTGCTGAGAGATGAGCTTCTGCACGCAGTCCCGCAGCTCCACCATGCCCTTGGCACGCTCCTTTGCGGTGGCGTTGAAGTCGGGCTTGGTCATGATGCTGTTCTGACGGTAGTACAGCTCCCCGTCCACCACGGTGTAGGAGAAGTTCCGCACATTCGGGTCTGCCGGGATGGTCTCCACGATGGTCTCATCCTCGCCCAAATCGGGCAGCTCCGCTTCCGCGTAGGTTCCACGGATATTCCGAATTGCGCCGCTGAGCTGCTCCGCAAGGTCTGCGCCCTCGATGGGCGCAACTGTAAAGTCCTGCCTGCCGTACTGCGTGCTTTCCGAGGTCTGCCGCCCCAGCACCATCTCCGGGTGGTCGATGAAATACTGATTGATGGCAAAGCCGTCCGCGTTCGCTTCCGGGTTTCGCCAGATACCCGTGTGTACCCAATCGGGTTCGATCTCAATGGGTCTGTCCCGCTTTTGAAGAAAGATAATATCCGAAACGACATCCGTACCGGCGTTGGCTTTGAAGGCGTTGTTGGGCAGGCGGATCGCGCCGAGGAAGTCCGCGCGCTGGGCAATATACTTCCTTGCGGCGCTGTCCTTGGCGTCCATGGTGTAGCGGGAGGTGACGAAGGCCACCACGCCGCCCGGACGCACCTGATCCAGCGCTTTTGCGAAAAAGTAGTTGTGAATGGAAAAACCGAGCTTGTCAAAAGCCCGGTCGCTGACCTGATACTGTCCAAAGGGTACGTTGCCCACGGCGAGGTCGAAGAAGTCCTTTCGGTCGGTGGTTTCAAAGCCGGCCACGGTAATATCCGCCTTGGGGTAGAGCTGCTTTGCGATTCTGCCGGTAATACTGTCCAGCTCCACGCCGTAGAGCCTGCTGCTTTTCATGCTCTCCGGCAGCATACCGAAGAAGTTGCCCACGCCCATGCTGGGCTCCAGAATATTGCCGGTCTGGAAGCCCATGCTCTCCACCGCGTCGTAAATGGCGCGGATAACGGTGGGACTGGTGTAGTGGGCGTTCAGCGTGGAAGCTCTGGCGGCGGCGTATTCCTCCGGGGATAGCGCATTCTTCAGCTCATCGTATTCAACCCGCCATCCTGCCTTGTCCGGGTCGAAAGCGTCCGCAAGTCCGCCCCAGCCGACGTATTGGGAGAGGATATGCTGTTCCTCCGGGGTGGCGTTTCTGCCCTCGGTTTCGATCTGTTTCAGGGTGGCGATTGCCTTGATGTTGCGCCAGAATTTCTCCTTAGCGCCGCCCTTGCCGAGATCATCGTCCATGATGCGGAAGTTTTCCGCAGGCGGCAGCGGTGCGGGCGGGTCATGCTCCGGCTCGTCAAAACGCAGAGTGCGAATCTCCACATCATAGGGGAGGTTGTTTTTGTCACCGGGATATACCGCCACGGTTTCCTCGGTGTAGGTGTGGTTTGGTTCTTTTTCGGGGACAGCCGTATTCTCTGCGGCGGTCTTTTCCGGCTGCGGATACCGCTCCATGAGCCGCGCGAAGCTCTCCCTGCTCTCCGCACGGGAGATGGGATAGAAAAGCGTCGGGTCGCTGAGGGTAATATCAAAGACGCCGACGCTCTCGATGATATAGGGCTTGCCGTTTTCCAGATACACCGTATCGCCCACAGAGTATGGAAATTTGTCCTTCTGCGGGACGGGAGCCGTTTCGGGAGCTTCCACAACTGCTTCCTCCGGCGCGTGCCGGCGGTGCTGCTCCACGTCCTCATCCGAAACATGAATGAGGTCGCTGAAATCAAGGTTTTCCAGCTCGTTGGTAATAAGCTCCTGCAAAGAGCCGTACTGCCGGGTTTCCAGATGCTCATCATTCAGATAGCGCTCCAGCCGGTAATTCACAAGGTCGATGTTCACCTGAATGGGAATCTCATCGTCGGTGACGGTGGTGTAGGCGATGCCGATCTTCGCCGGGTCGCTGAAATCCGCCTCTGAGCCGTATTCACTCCGGCAGAAGTCGGAAATCAGCCCCTTTGCACGCTCTAAAAGCGCCTGCTCCGCCTGTCCTTGCAGCTCCAGCCGGTACGCCTCCGCCTGCCATTCGCTTGTAAATTCCTCGGTCACGCCGTCCGCGTCCACATGGTAGCCGTGGGTCTCGTCGTCCCACACGGCATACAGGGTACGGAAGCCCCGGTCAAGGCTTACCACATGGAAACGGTCTGCGGGGGCGAAGGCAGGTTCTTCCTGCTGTGCCTTTCTTTCCTGCGCCGCGATCTGCTCCACATCCGCCATAACCTGCCGGACGAAGGGGCTGTTGCGATTAGCTTCCGCATCCACAATGCGCCCGCCCACAATGCCGCGCTCAGCGAGCGCTTCCCGGATGGCGATGGGGTCAATATTGTCAAAGTTGTCCTGTTCCTGCTCGGTGTAGAAGTTGTCGGATTGAATGAGCTGCGCAATGCGCCGCTGCACCTTCGCCCATGACAGCGTGACCGGCTCGGAATTTCCCACGGAGATTTGCAGCGGCTTGGAAATATCCTTCAAGCCGTACTCCCGTGCCAGCCATGCGGCGGTGTCCCGGTCGCGGGCGTGAGCCTTCATATAGCGGACAACTGCGTGCTTGCTCTCAATCCTGCCGTTCCACCGCTGCAAGGCTGCGTCGATGTCCGCCTGCGTGACCTTGTAGGGCGAGGGCGTGACTGTGGTCGCCAGCGTGGGGTACATCTCATCCAAAAGCTCCTGATGGAGCCGGTTGTGGAACGCGGGCATATCGAAATAGAGCCGTGTGAGCTGCAAATCGCCGGATTCTGTGACGATGCGCCGGATTGCCGCCGCGCCCTCCAGATAGGCGTTTTGACGGTCGGAATTGCGGCAGGCGTTGAGAAATGCTTCATCCTTGGAAAGCGCGTTGCCCACGCTCAGGCGGTATCTCTCGAACAGCTCCTGCACCGTGGGCTGAACTTGCTCTGCGGCGGGGTCGCGGAACACCCTTGTGCCATCTGCACCGAACTCCGCTTCATAGGCATTGATGGCGGCTTCGGCCTCATGGTCAACGGAACGCAGGGTATAGGTGTGCCGCTCCGGGCTGTTTTCGCCCTTTGTGGAAATGGTCACGTCGTACTTATCTCGCAAACTTTCCACATATTCTTCCAGCCGATCCGCTGGAACGCCGCACATCTCCACACGGCCAGCGCCGGGGATGTTGCGGGTGGTCAGATTCATATTCAGCAGCTCCGCTGCCTGCTTCGCGTCCTCGCCGTATATCTCAAAGAAATCGCCCACCTGAAACAGCACGATGTCGTCCGGGTGGGCTTCCTTTACGGCATTGTAGTCATTCCATGCTGTGCTTCGCTCTGCGGTCTGCCGCTGAAGCTGCTCAAAGCGCGCCTTTTCCTCCGGGGTCAGGAAACGGTCTTTTCGGATCAGCTCGGAGATACGCTTGGCAACGTTCGCCCAGTTCAGTTGAATTTCCGGGCAGTCCTGCTTTTTCAGGCTGATGCCCTTGCCGCTGTGATCCTCGCCGCTGTGGGTAGCGCCGGATACCGCGTGGGAGCTGCCTCCAATGCCGTATTCATCTTTCAGGAAATCCGCCTGCTCCCTGGGGCTGTGCTTTTCTTTGAAATAGGCATAAATACGTCCCTTGCCCCCTTCAATATTGCTGCCGCGGGTCAGGGTCGCGGCGATCTCGTCCTCCGTAATGAACCGCTGCACGGCGGGAATCTCCGCCATTTCCGTACTGTACTCTCTACGGGGCAGATTCAGCTCCTGCAAGCCCTGCCAGATTTGATAGGGCTTGTGGAAGTTGAAGCGCATGAGGCTTCTGTCCTGCTCATATGCGGCGGAAAACTGCGCAAGCTCGCCGGAGAGCGTTTCACGAAAAGCAGGATTGGTCAGGCTTTCGGCAAGTCGTTCCGTTTCGTCGGGGAAGCCCCTGCCCCGCAGCGCATCCATGCAGGAGAGGTAGCCCTGCTCCTGCGCTTCCTCGCTGAGGTCGTGCCGCAGATACCAGAGGGACTGCGCCAGCTCCGCCCGCTCATGCCCCGGAGCTTCGGCAAGCTCCACATTGGCAGCGTATTCACCTCGCTCCAGCAGTTGCTCAATGCGCTCCGCCGCCTCCTGCCAGCTTACGACCTTTGCAGAGGCCAGGTGTCTTGCCGCGTCCCCATTGGCGATGTGGATGCCGTCCTCGGCGTACCACGCGGAATATCTGCCGTTCTCGGTGACGACGCCGTTGCCGCCGTGGAAGCTGCTTTGGAGAAACGCCGCGATTTCTTCCACGCTCTTGCCCTTGGAGAACTCCGTGGCGATCTTCATGCGGGCATAGTCGGCGTTGCCCTCCATACGCAGAATGTGGTCGATATCCGACTGCGGGATGGACATGGAAAAAGCGGAGGGCGTGTAGCTCTCCGCTTCTGCGATATATGCGATTTGTTCTTCCTCCGTGGGGAACAGGCTCAGCTGGTATGCCTGCGGTATCGGAGGCTGCGCCGGTTCCGCTTCCGGCGCGTCATTGGTCAGTTGTACACCAGCTCGCTGAGGATGATCTCCTCGGCCTGCGCTTTCAGGCTGTTCATCAGCCCCACCCATTTCATCTGATCGCGGGCTTTCAGCTCCTCCGTCACGCCCGCCGACTTCATCAGCTCCGGCATCATCTGCTCCAGCCTCCGGTTCGCCGTCTCGTCGATCTCCCGCAGGTGCGGGAACAGCTTCTCCGACAGCACCAGACGGCTGTACAGCCCCGGTCTGTGCTCCTGAAGGTAGATCCTGCGCAGTCTCCCGTACTTGCCCAGGGGTCTCGCGTCCTCCGGCGTCTCGCTCAGCGTCAGGTCGGGAATCAGGTAGTCCCCGTTCTTGGTGTAGGTCAGCTCTGTCATGGCTATGGCTCCTTTCCGCGAGTTTCTCGCGCTCGTAATTCTTGATGGTGACTTCGATCTGCCGCAGCACCTCTCCGTTGATCCTGCTCACCGCCGTGCCCAGCTCGGCGGCGGCTTCCGGGGTGTTGAAATCGAAGATGCTCAGGAAATCCTCATGCTCGAAGCGGTCGTCCGCTTCAAG
>OHAJ01001063.1_pt1 | contig 20498 bp, 21 predicted proteins | sample 1577101 | NCBI WGS metagenome assembly OHAJ01 (sample SAMEA3541531, study PRJEB24748) | human gut metagenome | biome: human gut; feature: human-associated habitat; material: faeces | place: China | collected 2012
CATAGAGATGGAATGTCTGCGAATAGTCGCTGACAAGGTGGAGATTATATCCCGCCTCCGCCATGAACTGCGCCACGGGGATACGACCTTTTTCGGCGTATGGCTTATAGGTCTGGAGATACTCGCCGCCGAAGCTCCAAGTGTTCGCGCCACCCTTGAACACCGAGTAATACACTCCGAAAGAATATCCGCAGTCGCGGGAGTTGCCGGTATAAAAACCGTCTGCCATATTCGCCTTTATTTCCACCGCTGACATACCGGGGAGGCATCGCTGGGCCATTGCCTGCCCCGTGAAAAGGGCAAGCATGGCAGCGATTATCATTATCGCTTTTCTCATAGATTATTGGATTGAAAGTTCGTCGATTACGTTGGCTCTAACAATATCCTCGTTCTCCACCACGAAGGACTGGTGTCTGCCACCTTCTTTTTCGGCGACCTCGATCACAAGTTGCTTGTCATCGGGAATTGTGAATTTCTCCAGCGCAAACACTGTTCTCTCCGATGATTTGGCTGGAACGACCACGACATAGTTCTGGGCGCGGAGAGGCTCCAAAACCTGCTCCTGCATGGCGGTTCGCTTGATAACCTTCTTATCCACAATCTTGAAACTCACAAAATCGACATCGAAAGGAATGTTCGAGGTGTTCTTCAATTCAGTATGAAAGTAGAGAAGGCCATTGTTGGCGTAGATGGATTTCAGAAGGAACTGCACTCCGAAACGCTTTGAGCCTATATGCTTGATTTCGCGCTTGTTCTGCTTGTGGATACTTTTCATAATCAGCTTAACAAGCATAGGGCTTTCACTGCCGAGGCGTTCAAGATAGATTTCCTGCGCGTTGTTGGGACGGTTCACAGCCTCGCCGTCGTGGAGAAAGTCAGTCATTTCGATATTGAGCAACAGCGGCTCTTTGGCAAATTTTACATTGAAGCTGTAATATGATCCGTCCTCGGTAATGACCGACAGGTTTGTTTCCTGCTTGAAAGACTTGAAGGCGGATTTGACACGCAGCACGTTCTTTGCGCCGTCGGCAAGCCCGGCGACAAGATTTTCATTGCCCAAATCGACATAAGTGATTTCTGCCGGGAAAATGATGTGCGTAGTTTTTTCATAGCAAACCTCTAAGGCGTGAGGTGGAATCATGCGGTCGAAGCCGACTTTTCGGGTCAGACCATCAAACTTGTCGCCGTCGGTGTAGTTTTCACCGTACACGTTCAAGTCGTGTTCAGCAACCTGTTCGGTGTCAGGCGACACGTTGTTTTCGGCACTATTGACCGTCTTTTTGCCTTTTGCAAAGGCGGGTGTTGCCATGCTAAAGATGGCGATGGCGGAAAGAATAATTGTTTTCAGTTTCATTTTTTACGTTGGATTTAAGTGGTTTAATTGTTTTCGGGCTGGTAAAGCATTACACGATACCCGGATTTAAGATGCACCTTGACGGTACGCATCTTCTTTGTGAGATACTGGCTTACACCGTTGATGAGTCCACGGCCCACATCTGATGCAATCTGCGCACCGGCATCGGTGGAGATATTGATTGAGCTGCCCATCGTGCTGCCCATGTTGGCACCGATTTCGTGGAGAGCGTCCGACTCCATTGAGTTGGGAATGTTGATACCCTCCTGTCCGTCGGAATCATACACTTTCAGCTCAACTTCATATATAGAGCCTCCGGTTTCCACCGAGGTAATCTCTATCTCCAGACGCTCGTCCTGCAACCTTGCCAGTCCCGTCAGCGTGGTCTGGCGAGGGATAAGCCTGTTGCCTATCCACATAGGTTCGGTTGTGCGCAGCTTTACGGACTGTCCGTTGGTTACAGACTGGTTTCCGGCTATGACAGCGGCGATTGTATTCCTGCCGACAGTGCGCTTAATACCGACAGAGGTGTTGAAGCCACGGTTATTTGTGGCGGCACTCAAAGTCGATACGACGTTGTGGGTCACGTTTTGTACCGGCTGCACGTTGCGTTTCCCTTTCTCATCAGATTGTGCCGGAGGTGCCTGGCCGTTGGCATTGTTGCCGTTGCCCATATACTGAGCCGCCAACTGATATGACCTTTCAAGCAGTTCCATCTCGTTGGGCTGTTGAGGCTGTTGTGTCATGGTGTTCTGCATCTCCAGCTCATCAATCCGTGCCTGCAATTCGGCTACCTGCGCCGATTCATTGTAGTCAGGCATATAAAAATCCTGTAACGATGCCTGAGCCTGCTGGTATGCCGCCGCAGAATTCTGGATTTCATCAGGGACGGCCGGCGTTGCCGGGGCAGTAACCGTGTCGAGCTGGAGCGATACGACGTTGATTGTGCTGTCATTGCGCGACTTCTCTTTCTGCGCCGCCTCTTGTTCGTATGCCTTCAGTTTCGTGTCGGGCATACCTGCGGAAGTCTGATCGGGCAGCTCCATGTTCGCCTTTCCCTTTGCCGCCTCATCATCACCGCTCGGAGCGAAGATGATCCAGAGGCATACGAGAAACGAAAGTATCAGGAGCGTATAGACCGTGAGACGTTTGAGCCGTTCACGTTCAGCCGGAGTCTTCGGCTTGAACTTGGCTTTGAGATCATCGAGCAGCTTCATGTTCCACCATTTTAGTTGAACCATCGCTTGCGTTTTCTGTCGGAAGCTCTAACTGTCGGATATGCTCAATCTCGACCGCCTGCCGAGCGTGTCCGGCTCCCATCTTGTAGCAGGCGTGTCCGAACACGAAGAAGGCAGTGAGGATGAACGCTGACAGCAGGACTGTCACGACCATCAGCCGCTGGTTACGGGGAAGGTCGTCGCACGCCTTTTTAACTCGTTCTTTGATTTTCCCTTTCGGGGCGTGCCACACCTTATTATATAAGGGTGCCACGAGGTTGTTGATTTTCTGTTTTATGCTCATTGGGATAAGTTTCGTTTTGTGGTTATCAAATCTTTGTTCTCTAATATTGTCAGACCCTCGATCATGAAGCCGTTGGGATTGTCGTCGGAGCGTGACACATTGGAAAGGCGGCACTGTGTAATCAGCGACCTTTCGGTCACGTTGCTCTGACGGATAATCATCTGCCGGGCGTAGGTTCGGACATTATAAGGATAGTCGTTGAAATCGGCGACTATGCTATCCACCTGAAGCACCTGTGTGATGTTTCCGGCGATGATGCGGTTGTAGTATCCCTTCTCCACATAATCGGAGTAATAATTGTAGGCACTCCTGTCAGCCAGAGACATGGCGCGGTTGATGTTGTGTTCAATCGCCGACTTGTCGGGCGACAGGGTGAAGAACAGTTCATGGAAGCGGCGCACGTGTTCCCGCGCCTCTGCCGGTCTGTTCTGCTCCATGTCCTGAGACAAGGCGAGCATAAGCGACTTGCCGTTGTCGAGGACATAGATTTTCTCGCGCTGCTTTTCGGCGAAGTTCAGGGAGAGTATCACGGCACCGATTGCGACACAGGCGCATAACGATACCATGATTATGCCGAACAGCCTTATCTGCCGAAAAGAGGTCTCGATGTTTTTTAATGACTTAAATTCCATTTAATCAGTGTTTGAATAGTGTCAGAATACTATTTAAGGAGTTTGCCGACGCGCCCTGCCACATTTCCTGCCACACCACCTGCGACACTTCCGGCCCATGAGCCTCCGGTCATGGCGGTGTTGTTGATGGAACGGTTGTAGCTGCCCATGCCTCCTGCCTGTATAATCCAGCCTGCGACAGTCGGGATCGTGAAGTAGCCGATAATGCCGATAATCATGAGTAGGCTAAGCATCCGGCGCCTTGCCACGTTTCCGTGGTAGGTTTCCAAATACTCGCCCCCGAACCGGACTTACACCTTTCAGCGTATCCGGCTCTCCATTAAAGGGACGGTCTATCTTTCCGGCATGAATTTTTTGATGACAACTGTGACAGACAGCTATGGTCTTGCGTTTCCGTGCCTGCATCAACTTGTCGGCAAATCCTTTGCCATCCAAATCTTTGAGTTTACGGACGTGGTGCATTACCAGTTTGTCAGTTTTTCCACATATCTCACACACGCTGGCTTTAAGCCTATCCATTAGGCTTGTACGCCCCGAGTGATAAATCGGAGTGGCATTGTCAAGTTGTTCATCAAATTTGGGTTTACGCCTTGCGAAACTTTCATGGTAGAAAGTCTGTTTCCTCACCTCGCCATTCTTCACGGTATATTCTATCGTGAACAGTCCATCTTTCTTATAGCGTTTGAGTAATTTATGAACCTTTGTCTTGTATTTGGCGGCAAAAGTTCTATACATGCTATACTCCATGATGTACTTGAATGTGTTGAGGTAGGCTGCATTGTTGGCGATTGCGTAGTAATTGTGGAATCCTCTGATGGTATAGTTATACTTTTGTAGGATTTCCAAATCATCAAGATTGATACTCTTGGCGTGTTCTCTCGGTTTCCACCATTCGGTGCCATTATGACACTTTATTTCCATTGCACCGAAGTCCAATAGTTTTTTCTTGATGGTGTCCATTGAAATCCACAATTTGACTCGCTTGTTGAAAGACCTAATCAGTCTTCCTTTTGCATCACGTTTGGGATGGTTTGTCCGATAGACCGAGATATGATAACCGAGGAATTTGGCAAAATCCGATGTATGGGTTATCAGAGTTTTCTCCTCCGATAGTTCCAATTTCAATTTGACTTCAAGAAAAGTCTTGATGTCCGCCTTGATTTTGGAAGCATCTTCTTTGCTTCCGATGATGCCTATAAGGAAATCATCGGCATACCTCACATATTTCATTCTCTTAAAACTACCGTCCATTTCATCGAAACATGTTAGTTTGTGGCGAGCCTGGTCAATCTCTTTGATTTGTTTTACAATTTCTGCACGTTCACTTTCGCTTTCTGCCTTTTTAAGTTTCTTGTTAGCCCTTGTTTTCCGATTGTCAAGTTTGACACGTTCAGGGTTGGGCTTACGTTTGTGTATGTCCCCCTTGTCGAACATGGAAATGTATTCCTCAATGTATTTGTCGAATTGGTCGAGGTAGATATTTGCAAGTATTGGACTTACAATTCCGCCTTGTGGGGTTCCACTGTATGTGTTGTGGAACTTCCAATCCTCCAAATATCCCGCTCTGAGGAACTTCCAAATCAGACGGATGAAACGCTCATCGGAGATACGTTTTCGCAGAATCCCGATTAGAACATCATGGTCGATGTTATCGAAGAATCCCTTGATGTCACCCTCAACAAACCACTTCGCGCCTGTAAAACTTTTTTGTATATAAGTCAACGCGGTGTGGCAACTACGGTTGGGTCTGAAACCATGTGAACGAGTTGAAAAACTCTGTTCATAAATGGCTTCAAGTATCATCCTAACCACCTCCTGCACCAATTTGTCATCAAATGACGGGATGCCGAGAGGTCGCATTTTACCGTTCTTTTTCGGAATATAAACCCTCCTTGCGGCTTGAGGCTGATATTTTTCCGTTTTCAAACTTTCAATCAGTTCGGCTACTCTCTGTTCGCTCATGCCGTCCACTGTCTTTCCGTCTGTTCCTGCCGTCATGTTTCCTTCTTTCGCATAGATGCGTTGGTAGGCGGCATAGAACATGTTCGGATTGAACAGTATCCGATACAAGCGTTCAAATTTGTAATCCGTATTCGGGCTATGTTTTGATAGACCGTTTAATACGTTCTCTGAATTTCTCATAAAGTCTCACACTTTAATTCGTTAAATGTATTAATCCTTTAACTGCCTCCCTTCGCCATGTACGAGGCTTTCCCTCGCTCGGACTACTACGGAGGCTCCGTTACCATGTCGGATTTTCAGAGGCTGAACCTCATAGCCGACCTCTGTCGGCGTTCCGATTTAGGTAATCCCCATTTGCTATGCAATGACAAAGCATCGAAAGATTGTCGGATATGGTTTCCATCCTTTATCTGCTTCTTGCAGTTGCGTTGCGGTAAGTTCTTGCTCTTGTCATCAATTTTCGCTGACAGAGTACCGCAATATGACGGGTAACAGCTATCTTACGTCACAGTTCCTACATAAACCGCTCGGATTGCCATTCAGTCAGTTTGGACTTTATCCTCATATCTTTCTTTCATCTCGCCGTTCAGTCGCAGAATGATAGCTTTCTGACTTTCGGCTTTACCGACATGCTACACTCCCAGCCGTCTTTCGTTGGACAAGTAAGTCGGTTGATGATAGGTCATTTCAAAGAACTCTTGCCTAAAGCCTTGCTATTGGCTTATTCAATTACATAGCCTATATGGGCGCACAGACAGTGTAAGCGGTGTTACTCCCGTCAAGATCAACATTCGGATTATTAGTCAGTTCCGAAATGTCGTTCTGCAACATCAGCACCTGTATTTTCGCCAGTATCGTCGAAAACAGATCTGCCACCGGCAACCATAGATAGGTCTGAATGTAGCGGCATATCCATTGTGTCAGGGTTGACTGGAAGCCATCCCACACGGAGAGAGCGAATGAAATAGGTCCGAGTATCGCCAAGACGATGAGAAAGAAAGTCCTTATCGTGTCAATTGTAAGCGAGGCAGCCTGAAAGAGCATCTCCAGCAGCTCACGAAAGAAATTCTGGATTGCCTTCTTGACCTTATACATTCCGCGCTCGATATACATTCCGGCGGCAGTGCCTATCTCCGTCACACCTAACTCGTCTATCTGCCTGTCAAACTCGGCATCGTCAACGAGGTAAGCGGTCGAAGGGTCATTCATCATCGCCTCGTATTCCAGACGGTCTTTTTCCTCACGGTACTTCTTCATGTCGAGGGTCTGCCCTTCGAGCATCGAGGCGGTACCCTGCACAATCGGCGACATGACGGAATTGATGGTACCTAATACCACGGTAGGAAAGAACATTATGCAGAATCCGATTACAAACGGGCGAAGCAACGGAAAGACATCAATCGGTTCGGCTCTTGCCAGCGACTGCCATATACGGTAGGCGACATAAAACAGCGCGCCTAATCCGGCTATACCCTGAGCCACTCCCGCCATATCCTCGCAAAGAGGCATCATCTCGTCATAAAGCGAGCGCAGAATGGTGTGGAGGTTTGAAAAATCAATAGCGCACAGCATAGGCATCACCAGTATTTTTCGGAGCCGTCACCGTAGAGAGCCACCACACGTTTTGTGTCGGCTTTCTTTTTGGCGCGCAGGTACGACACACTGATGTTCTTGTTTGTGTAGTACGCCGTCAAGTTCTTCAGACGCTTCATTTCACGATAGCAATCGTCAACGACATCCATGCGGTCTTTATCAGTCATACTTAGCGTTGTGATATTGACTACCTGTTTCAGATCGCCGAGGACGCCGTTGGCTTCTTCGAGGATACGGGTGTAGCCGGAAGCGATTGCCGAAAGTTCCGCACTCGTGAAATTGGGGTCTGTCAGCATCTTCTGGAAATTATTGACATAATAGCCGGAGATGTTGCCGAGCATCAGGATTGTCTGCTGCACCTTGCGGGCGTCGCGGACAAGGTTGTTTACAGACTGGAGCGCGTCATAATATTTCTTCGCCTGCTGGTAGATTTTCACTGTTTCCTGAAAATTCTTCACCATGTGCGTCGCCGTCTGCGACTCCTGTACGAGTGATTTGGAGTTGTTTACGATGGACTGCGCTATGTTGGACGGGTCTATGACAGTCCACTGGGCCGAAGCCTTGCCCGCGCCTAAAAGAAGGCACAGGGCGATTAGGGGGATAAGAAACTTTAATTGCTTCATTTGATTGTGGATTAAGTAGATTTAGCGTATTCTGTGAGCCATACTCACAATGATTCTGATTAAGGCTGTAAACAGCCGGTAAGCTGATACAAGGAGGAGGCCGAGGCATAGGAATAGACCTGTTGCTACGAAAGAAATGAGGCGTTTGGCTCCCATACATCAGTTTTTTCTCCTTTCGTTTGCTAATTGTTTGATAGCCGCCTCGATGTCGCCGCCGAGCTGACGGGCGCGGGCGAGAACCTGCATCTTCTCCGTTTCCTCGGTCGTGTAGGCGAGGTATTCTTCCGGAGATACCTCTGTCGCATAGACCGCCGACTGCGTTCCACCCAGTCCAATCCACACCTCCTTATATAATCGGTTAGGATTATTGGAGAGATTGATACTGAGTATCTGGCTTTTCTCCTTATCGGTCAAACCTAACAGCTCCTGTATCTGGTCAAAGCGGTTCATATACTTTCTCTGGTCGAGAAGTATCTTGCAGTCGGAGTTGTTGATGATGGTTTCCTTGACAATCGGCGACGATATGATGTCGTCAACTTCCTGCGTAACCACCACCGCCTCACCGAAATATTTGCGCACCGTCTTGAACATATAGCGCATATATTCAGCCATATTCGCCGTTGACAACGCTTTCCAAGCCTCTTCGCAGATAAGGACTTTGCGCACGCCTTTCAGACGGCGCATCTTGTTGATGAAGGCTTCCATGATGATGATTGTCACCACCGGGAACAGGTCTTTGTTGTCGCGGATAGCATCAATCTCGAATACCACGAAACGCTTGTTGAGCAGGTCGATGTTCTCTCTGGAGTTCAGCAGAAAATCAAAGCGGCCGCCGTGATAATACTGCCTTAATGTAGTCAGGAAGTTGTCGATGTCGAAATCCTGCTTGTAGATGGGGATAGGACGCTGTGCCATTTCAGCACGGTATTCATCACGCATAAACTCATAGAACGAGTTGAAACAGGGAACGATGTCGCGGTCTTTCTTCATCTTTTCAAGGAACATCGACAGTGCGGACCCTAATTCGCCGCTTTCCGTCTTTGTCACACGGTCGTCCTCTGACTTCCAGAGCGTGAGAAGCAGCGTCTTGATGCTGTCTTTTTTCTCCACATCAAACACCCCGTCGTCAGTGAAAAACGGATTAAACGAAATCGGCTTATCCTCGGTATAGGTGTAATATACACCATCTTCGCCGTGGGTACGGTTGTGAATAAGATTGCACAGACCTTCGTAGGAATTGCCGGTGTCTATCAGAAGAATGTGCGCGCCTTGCTCGTAATACTGGCGTACCAGATGGTTGGTGAAGAAAGACTTGCCGCTACCCGACGGTCCGAGGATGAACTTGTTGCGGTTTGTGGTTATGCCGCGCTTCATAGGCTCGTCGGAAATATCCAAATGGACGGGCTTACCCGTGAGACGATCCACCATCTTTATGCCGAATGGCGACAGGCTGCTGCGGTAATTTGTTTCGGCAGTGAAAAAGCATACGGCAGGTTCAATGAAAGTATAGAAACTTTCCTCGGCGGGAAAATCCGCCTCGTTGCCGGGCATCGCCGCCCAGAACAGCGTCGGGCAGTCGATGGTGTTGTGCCTCGGCATACACCCCATAGTGGCAAGCTGACCGCCAACATCGTTCTTTATCCGGCGCAGTTCCTCGGCATCGTCGCTCCAAGCCATAATGTTGCAGTGGCAGCGCACTGATGTAAGACCGTAGCTGTGGGCCTCGTTCAGATAGCGGTCTATCCACTCTTTATTGATTGCGTTGGAACGGCTATACCTTGAAAGCGAGTTCATATTGCGCGCCGTCTTTTCAAACTTCGCCAGATTCTCGTCGTGGTCGTCGATAAACACATACTGGTTGTAGATGTGATTGCACGGCAGGAGCAGACCCACGGGAGAGGCGAAGCTAAGTCTGCAATCGCTCCTGTCGGTTGACAGTCGTTCATACCGGTTGTCGGTGCTGACCTTTCCGGGCAGGTCGTCGGTATCCGACAGTGTGTGCAGACACAGCATCTTGTCGCCGACGCGCATCTCTTTCGGCGACAGGTCTATATCCTCCAGACAGCTTACATCGCCGGTTGACAGCGAGATATACCTCTCGATGATACCCGATGTGCTGTCAGTGCCGACAATCTCATCGTCACCCATGCGGCGCAGCGAGATATATCCGGTGTCGTTGATTATGCGCTCGAACTGGCCCACGGCTTCCATGAAGCCCACAATCATCTCGTGATTGAGTTCCTTCGGAGTGATACGCCCACGGCAGAGTGTGGAGAAATTGGACTGCTGGCGCATACGCTCCTTTGTTGTCTTTGTCAGATATAGATAGCACTTGTGCGCCAGATACGGACGCTCGTTGAAATGACGCTCGAAACTCCTGTCAAGAAAAGACAAATCATCTTTTTGCAGTTCAGGCTTATAGCTCTCCGACACAAACCAGTCCTGCTTGTGCGCCACCGTGAAGCGCGGCAATACCTTGATAGCCTTGCACCATGCAGCGTGCATTGCCTCGTATTCCTGCGATGTGACGGTGAACAGCTCCGGCAGCGTAACCTCGTAGCACACGGTTATGTCGGCATCCTTGCTGATGATACAGCCGTGTTCCACCGCGAGAAGCGGCAACTTTGACTCCAGCGTTGTTGCTTTCAGTATATTTCTCATTTGCAACCTCCTTTCAGAATACGACGCACACGCAGACGGTTGATGATGTACCGGGGGCGGTATTTCACCGATGTGAGCTTCATAAGTCCGTATTGCCCGTACTTGCCGTTGAGATGGAAGGTGTACCACACCAGCACCGACGCGCTTATGGCACCGAAGCCTATGCACAGACCTTGCTGCACCCCGCACATATAGAGGATTACGAACAGTATGAAATCGGCGATAAGACCACCGGCGAAGATGAACAGGTACTGCGCTTTCAGCCCCTTGTATTCCACCGTCCTGCCTATGCCCTTGTTAATAGAATATTCCATCAGTGGCAGGGATTAGAGGAAGAACGAGCGCAGAATCGTGGCGGCGACCACAAGAAAGATACACGCACCGAACCACGATGCGGCTGTCTTGCTCGTGTCGGGATCGCCGGAGCTGAATTTGCCATAGACCTTGACACCGCCTATAAGACCGACGACTGCGCCGATGGCATAGATTAGCTTCGTGGCGGGGTCGAAATAGGAGGTCATCATCGAGGTTGCCTCATTGATGCCTGCCAGACCGTTGCCGGCGGCATAGAGATTGGCGGCACATATCATCAGTGTGAGCATGGCGGCCATAGGGCGGCGCATACCGGGAGCGTTCATAAACTCCACGATGCGCTTGTAGAGCGACTTGAAGAATTTAGTCATAAATAAATTGATTTGGATTGTGGATTTCTTTGCCTTAGCAAAGCGCTAAAGCGGTTTAGTGGTGGTCAGTGGAGGATATTGAAGTCGATGGCGTCAATATCGGTCGTGTCGATGTCGGCATGAAAGACGATCTTGCGGGCTTTACCGATTGCCTCGTCGGTTTTCTCAGCCGGAGCATCTTCGGGTATGTCGGGCAACTGACACTCAATCATCAGTATGCGCTTTCGCACTACCGGGTCGAGTTTGACATATTCGATAATCTCGGTGCCTTCAAGCTCGGAAACTACCCGCCGGGCGGTCTGTTCATCCTCAGTGGTGTGAGGCTGATTTTTCAGCACCTTCATGGCGGTCTGCATTTCATCGAAGTCTATACCGTCGGCATTTGCCTCGGCGGGAGGCGGAGTTTCGCCGGTAAGCTCACTCACGGAGTGGGTTGAGAATATCTCGTCCAGCTTTTCGGGCGGAATCCGGGCTGACGGCTTTTCTTCGGAAGTATCGGGCAGTCCGGCATCTGAGGGCTTGCCGAGTTCCATGACTATAAACGGCACGACCTCCCTTCCGGCTTCGGCAGCGGCTTCCTTTGCGATCTCGCGGAACGAGTCCATGAACTTGTCGGCATCGAAGGAGCTTTTGCCTACTACTTCTTCCGGCGGAGCTTCATCTGCGGGCGGTGGTTCCGGCGCGGCGCCATTTTCATTTTTGCCGACGCTCTGAACATCCGGCTTTGTCAGGACTTTTCTGATAAGCCACACATTGCTTGCAAGCAATGCTATGATAAGCAGCGTTTCCATCAGAAAAGAGACTGGCTGTTCTCGTCATACAGACCTTCCATGACCTCGCGGTTATTGGCGAAGTGGTCGAGAAGGATCTCCGATACATACGAGCCGATGGATGCGCCGGTATCACGGAACCTGTCTGCCATACGGCTCAGGACGGCATGGACTTCGGGATAGATATACACTTTGGTGTTGGAGCGCACAATGCCTGGCCGGAGAAACTTGGCGGCATATTTCCTGCGCTCCTCTGCGGCTCTGACATCTATGTCAGTGGCCGGATTCACGTTGATGGTTACAAACGGGGATTTGGGCATAGTTGGTTAGAGTTTAAGCTGGTTGATAACATCGGCATATTCCTCCAGATGGGCTGCCAGTACGTTGTTGATGAAAGCCTTTAGCGAGCATGCGCGCCCTTTCTTGCGGCCGAAAAGGATACTACGTATTTTCCATACAATTTCAGGGTCTATCTCTGTCGTGACGTATTTGACTTGTGGAGCCGCATACGTATTGTTATATACGAATCGTTCCATATATTCGTGAGTACGATTCGGGAGAGAAGAATTTTCATATACATCGGCTTCCATAACGGCTTTACCATTTGAGGCCATATGCGTTGAAACTTCGGGATTTTTTCTGCCATCCTTCGGTATTACCCTGAAATTCCTGTCGGGAATAGCTGAGATTGATGCTGATTTGGGCATAGCTGGTTAGAGTTTGGGGTTGATTACATCGGCATACTCCTCAAAATGGGATGCCAGTACATTGTTGATATAGGATTTGAGGGAGCAGGAACCGTTCTCGAAAGCGATAAGCCTCTTGATTTTACCAATCAGAACCGGGTCTATCTCTACCATAAGGAATTTGACCTGTGGACGCAGATAGGTCGTTCTCGTGATAAACCGTTCACGGAACTGTGCCTCCCGTTTTGTATCGGCAGAAGATTGTTCCGAGGGCGCGTGATTGGATTTGGTGGACGCAGCCCTGTCTTCTGTCGAATCGGGTGCGTCAGGCGTCGGACTTTCTTTAGGCTTCCTTTTCAGCGTTGACAGAGAGGAGGACTCCTCTCTGAATGACCTGATGAACTCATCGGGATCGATTTCCGACTCATATTTCTTTGCCATATCGGTCAGAGTTTGAGTAAGTCGAGCAATTCATCGGTAAGTTCCGACAGGCGGGTCCCTTTGAGCAGTGTCTTGTCCGGCGGCATAACCGTCGAGCGGAACACGGCGCGGTTGAGCGTCTTTGACCCTTCACGCCGATACTTTTTGGTATCCGGGATCTTGGTTTTAAGCGTCATAAGACCGTATTCCTCGAAAACCGCCTCATACTGGTCGTAGAGGTCTGTTTTCTCGCGGGCATCGACGAGATTCCAGAGCATATACATCTGTTTGACCTGTGTGCGTCCGGTAGTGAGCCACTCCTGTATCTTCAGGGCGAAGGCGAGTGAGCTTTCAAGGATAACCTTGTCGGCTGCGACCGGCACGATAACAGTGTCCATGCAGTTGAGAATGTTGACGACACCACGGTTATTGACCGTGCCTGGCAGGTCGAAGAAAACGATGTCTATCTCGTTCTCGGCCTCGATGATGTCGCGTACCTTCTGCATAGCCTCCTCCGGCTTTGCCGTCAGCAGCGGGTACGGGGCGAGCTTTGTCTGCCTCAGATTGTCGGAAAAAAGTTTCTTGAACTGGGGGCTGCACTCGATCAGGTCTTTGTCGCGCTGGCGCATCTCTTCGATGCTGTACTGCGGATAGTCGCAGTCCACGACAAGGACTTTAAGCCCCTTCACATAGTAGAGGTAACTCGCCGCCAAAACGGTCAGAGTGGTCTTGCCTGCTCCCCCTTTCTGGGTGGAGAAAGCGACAAATTTGGGGTCTGTCATAGAATTTAATTTGGATTTGGATGTAGTGGTGGGTGCATAGCTTTGGCCGTCAGCGTATCTTCTGACACGGATAGACCGGGCTTCCATCGGCGCGAATCAGTGCCGGCACAGACTATGCGGAAAGGGTTACAGCTATCTCCGTCGCCCGTAGCGACCTTCCTCCGCTGTCGGGAGGGCATCGGCTAAGTGAGCCGGAAATGGTTGGGTTCGTCAGTCATGTCTGGTTCGGATTTGGATGTGGAGATTAGTGGTGCCTGTCACCATAGCTGTCAAGCCTTGAAGCCATCAAGCTATGAATTATAGATAAATAGATTTGTCAATCAAACAGTAAATAATATTGCAGATACATAAATCTATAAGACTGTATCTTTATCGTTCATTAAACAGTTCCAATTCCATATCTATAAGTTGAACTGTAAGGAAGGATACAGATTTGTCTAAAAACAGATATATCCATCAATAAAAATAATGTTCTCAAGACAGATTGAAAATCATACTTGCAGTTCAATGGATAGTTCTATAATAATATCGGTAAGTTGAACTCCTTGAAGGCAGGTTTAACTGTCAATCTCTACACAAAGAAACAAATAATTCTGCAAACTGGCAAATCTGAAAATAAGGCAATTTCTTGTGATTAAGAGCATTGTCCGGCTATGTCCAAGTATGTCCGGCTATGTCCGAAAAATTCGGTTGAATTTTTAACATTTTGCCGTGCAATTTTTTTTTAGCGCATCGGCACCAGCTCCGTCGCCGGGAAATAAAGCTCACAAAATTTTCTCCGGTTGTTAGGAATTACGCCCGATTTTTTGTAAATTTATGGAAGCATAACGATAACAGGCACCATCCGGCGCATTGGAATCAGGGAAGCACACCGATCGGAATATAACCGGGCTTATCCGATACAGTCATTTCCTTATTTCATATTAGGAGGGATGTCCACATGAACATTGCAAGTTATGTTTCCCGGCACACGAATCGAAGTTCGTGCCACGGAAAACACTTGCCATGTGAACATGGGGAAGATTTACTCCGAAGTCGTAAATCCATACGATGAAACTGCGTTGGCCTGTCATGTCGCTATGCGAAACCACCACTTAATCCACATAATTATGACACAGATTTCAGGCAAAGGGGGCCGTCGCCCCAAGACAGACCCGTCTGTAAACCGCTATGTAGTGCGGTTCAATGCCGAGGAAAACGCCCGCTTCCTCGCCATGTTCGACCGTTCCGGTCTTGAAAGCAAGGGCGCGTTCATCAGGAATTTCATATTCCAGAAGCCTTTTAAGGTATATACAATCGACGAGAACACCCGCGTGTTCATCGACAAACTGTCATCGTTCAACTCTCTTTTCCGTACACTCGGTGTTTCATACGACACTGTGGTAAAGACATTGCGCGAAAATTTCACCGAGAAAAAAGCGATGTCGGCTCTCTACAAACTGGAGAAACTGACTATCGAGCTGGTAAAGGTCAACAGCGAGATTGTCGCACTCGCACAGAAATTCGATGAAGAATGGTCGCTAAAATCTCGATAGGCAACTCGCTCTACGGCGCGTTGACCTATAACGGAGAAAAAATCAACAAGGAGAAAGGCCGGTTGCTTGACACCAACAAAATCTACAATGACGGCAGCGGCTCAGTTGATATTCATCGTGCATACGAGGACTTCATGCGCTGGATTCCTACATCTTCCCGCACCGAGCGACCGATGATGCACATATCCCTTAATCCGCACCCAGACGACGTACTCAGTGACACCGATTTCACACGTCTTGCACACGAGTATATGGAGAAAATGGGCTTTGCCGATATGCCGTATATGATTTACAAACATTCTGACATCGACCGGCACCATGTTCACATAGTCGCGCTTCGTGTCGGTACCGATGGACGCTGTATCTCCGACCGCAACAACTTTTACAAAAACAAGAAAGTGTGCCGCGAGCTGGAGAAGAAGTATGGTCTGAAAGTTGCCGAGCGTGAGAAAATCACTCCCGATATGCCCATCTGTAAGGTTGATCCCTCCGGCGACATCAAGCGTCAGGTTGCCAACACCGTCAAAATGGTGGGTATGCGCTACAAGTTTCAGACACTCGGCGAGTATAACGCTGTTCTCTCCTTATATAATATAAGGTGTGAGCAGACCGACGGCAGAGTCAACGGGCGCGAGTATCACGGTCTGGTGTATTTTGCCACCGACGACGAAGGCAAGGTAATCGCCAACCCGTTCAAGGCTTCGCGCCTCGGCAAATTTGCAAGCCGCACGGCGATTGACAACCGTTTCGAGAAAGCGAAGGATAAGATTGATGTTGCTCCCACTAAACAAAATGTGGCTGACTGCCTCGCCCAATCAACAGGAACGGATGATTTCACAGCTAAGTTGAAGGACTGCGGCATAGATGTTGTGTTCCGCTATACCGACGAGGGACGCATATACGGAGTTACGTTCATTGACCACAACACCATGACGGTACTGAACGGTTCCCGACTCGGCAAGCAGTTCTCGGCAAATGCGCTGAACGAGAAGTTCAACAACCCGCAGGCGCAGCCGACAAACGATGTGCAGGTTCCCGACACCCCCGTTGTTGTGCCGGAGCCGGAGTTTAACGCCGACACCCATTCGGATACGCAATCCCAGACTGCCGACACTCAGGCTTCGTCGGATGGACAGCAACACTCCGCAGGCAGCCAGCATCAATCGGCCGCCACTAATTCTTCCACTACTGATTACAGCGACAGTGACTTCACCCTTCCGGGTCTTGACCTGTTCCAGCCGGGGCAGTCGTTCAATCCCGACGAGGAAGAGTTCCGCCGCCGTATGCAGCGGAAGAAGAAAAAAGGGCGTCGCCCGAAATTTTAATCCCTAATTCCCAATTTTATTATGAGCCAACAAGAGGACGACCTCAGAGCGTTGGCGAAGATCATGGACTTCCTGCGGGCAGTCAGTATAGTGCTGGTTGTAGCCAACCTTTACTGGTTCACCCGCGTGGAAACTGTGGACAGCGGCTGGTTCTATTCGACCGTCCATAAGATCTGCGCCAACTTCAACCGCACCTGCGGACTTTTCAGCACCACCTTCAATGCCAAACTTTTTGCGCTGCTGCTTCTCGGACTGTCGTGCTTCGGCACCAGAGGCGTGAGGAGCGAGAACATCACATGGCGGCATATCTGGATTGCACTCGCCATCGGGTCTGTATTGTACCTGCTAAACTGGTGGACACTCGACGCCGGTATGCGTTACACCTACATAATCACCACCGTCACAGGCTACATCTGCCTGATGATGGGCGGTATTTGGGCGGGGCGTATGCTGAAGAACAACATGATGGACGACCGTTTCAACGACGAGAACGAGAGCTTCATGCAGGAAACGGAGCTTATGGACAACGTGTATTCCATAAACCTGCCTACCAGATTCTACTTTGAGAAGAAATGGCACAAGGGGTGGATAAATGTTGTCAACCCGTTCCGCGCCACAATCGTGCTTGGCACACCCGGTTCCGGCAAGTCTTACGCTGTCATCAACTCATTCATCAAACAGATGATAGAGAAAGGTTACAGCGGCTATATCTATGACTTCAAGAGCCCGGATTTGAGCGAGATTGCCTACAACCACCTGCTGACGCACAAGGATGGTTACGGCAAAGTCAAACCGAAATTCTACATGATAAATTTTGACGATCCGGAGCGTAGCCACCGATGCAATCCGATACACCCCGACTTTATGACCGATATTGCCGACGCATACGAGAGCAGCTATACCATAATGATGAACTTGAACCGGAATTGGGTGCAGAAACAGGGAGATTTCTTTGTGGAGTCACCGATTGTGCTGTTCGCGGCAATTATCTATTTCTTAAAACTTTACAAAGGCGGCATACACTGCACATTTCCCCATGCCATCGAGTTACTCAACCGCCGTTATGAAGATTTGTTCCCCATACTCACGAGCTACCCGGAGCTGGAAAACTACCTTTCGCCGTTCATGGACGCTTGGCAGGGAGGCGCGGCGGAGCAGCTCATGGGACAGATCGCATCGGCGAAAATCCCGCTGTCGCGTATGATTTCCCCGCAGCTTTACTGGGTAATGACCGGCGATGATTTCACGCTCGACATCAACAACCCGAAAGAGCCGAAAATCCTGTGCGTAGGCAACAATCCCGACCGCCAGAACATCTACGGCGCGGCACTCGGCCTGTATAACTCCCGCATTGTCAAAATCATAAACAAGAAAGGCAAGCTCAAAAGCGGTGTTCTTATAGATGAACTCCCGACAATATATTTCAAGGGCCTCGACAATCTCATAGCCACCGCACGAAGCAACAAGGTTGCCGTGTGCCTCGGCTTTCAGGATTTCTCCCAGCTCAAACGCGACTACGGTGACAAGGAAGCGGCCGTTGTGATGAACACCGTCGGCAATATCTTCTCCGGGCAGGTCGTGGGCGAAACCGCCAAGACCCTATCAGAGAGGTTCGGCAAGGTACTCCAGAAACGGCAGTCAATCTCAATCAACCGTCAGGATGTCAGCCACTCCATCAATACGCAGATGGACAGTCTTATCCCGCCGAGCAAGATTTCCACTCTGACACAGGGAATGTTCGTCGGCGCGGTCTGCGACAACATCAACGAGCGCATAGACCAGAAGATATTTCATGCCGAGATTGTCATTGACAGTAAGAAAGTCAAAGCAGAAACCGACCGTTACAAGCCTATCCCCATACTGACCGACTTCAAGGACGACACCCCGGATAAGTCGCGCATGAAGGCAGTCATACAGCGCAACTACGAGCAGGTGAAAGCCGATGTAATCCAAATCATCGCCGACGAGAAAGAGCGCATAATGTCAGACCCGGCACTACGGCACCTGTTCGACCCAAAGTAATCACCAACCACTAAATATCCACAATCATGTTAGAACTTGACCGAAGTCTTACCGACTTCAATTACTACTATTTCTATTTGTTGCAGTATCTCCAGCTCAACAAATATCAGGTGGATCCCGACCATCCCCAGATTATATCCAACTCTATCGCCGCACTCGACGCCTTTGAAAATGCGCGGCGCAACGGTGCCAATGTTCCTATGGCTGAGGCAGAGGCCATATCCGTGCTTTTCTCCAATATCGGAGCATCGGAGTATGACACTATATCGGAACTTATCCTTGAAAATTTCGGGGATACCATCGACCTTGACAGCGAGGAGGCTGTGGAATACTGGACAAATCAAGTTATGACGGATATTCCCGACCTGTTTGACGGTGTTGACCGTATGGCGATAGGCGTTGACGCCCTTGACCTTGAATTGATGGAAACCGAGATTGTAGGCAGAATCGTAATCTATCTTACTGACAATGGCCTACAATAAGTTACAGACCATGCGCGACAACATCGAGGCGATAAGGCTTGCCTTTCGCCTCGGTGTGGCCGGGCGTGGAGCGCAGACCGCTGATGAAATAGCGGTGCTGCGCAAGTATGCCGGATTCGGAGGACTGAAATGTATCCTCAACGACGCCAACGATTTGGAGGATGCCGCCAAATGGAACAAGTCTGATATTGAATTATTTGCGCCGACTGTCGAGCTGCGTCGCCTTATCCATGACTATTCAAAGGATGATAAGGAGTTCGCACGCTATATGGACTCGCTGAAAGCGTCCGTACTGACGGCGTTTTATACCGACAACCGCATAGTGGATGCCATATCAGATGCGCTAAAATATTCCGGTGTCGAGGTGAAAAGTTTTCTTGAACCGTCTGCCGGACAGGGAGCTTTCATTGATTCCTTCCTGCGCAATGACAACTACCCCGGTGCCGAGGTATTGGCGTATGAGAAGGATCTGCTCACCGGCAAAATCCTATCGGCTTTGCATCCGTCTATTCTGACCCGCATTGAGGGATTCGAGAAGATAGAGCGCGACTTCGACGGTTATTTCGATCTCGCCGCCTCTAATGTTCCTTTCGGTGATTTTGCTGTCGCAGACCCGGCGTATGCCGTAAGCAAGGATGTTGCCTATCGTCAGGCTACCAAGACAATCCACAATTATTTCTTCCTGAAAGCGCTCGACCAAGTGCGCGAGGGTGGACTTGTTGCTTTCATTGCATCGCAGGGTGTGATGAACGCGGGCAGTCCTTTCGTGAGGATGGAGCTTGTGAAGCGTGCCGACCTTGTGGCAGCATTGCGTCTTCCCAACAACACTTTCAGCGAAAAAGCCGGAACGGGTGCGGGATCCGACCTGATTATACTCCAGAAGCACACGGGGAAGAAAGCGTTATCTGCCGACGAGGAATTTTTCATCCAGGCTGTTGTTGACCGTGGCACTAAAGTTTCCGGCAACAAGTTCTTTCAGGCTTTTCCGCAGAATGTGATATGCACCGATGCAAAAGTCGGAACAGACCAGTTTGGAAAACCCGCTATCATCTACAAGCACGAAGGTGGTGTTGACGGCATAGCCCACGATTTGCGGACTGCGCTGGATGAGTCGCTGCGTCTGCGCCTGAATTTGGAACTGTATAATTCCAACGGTATCAAGCCGCCTACGCCTGACCCTGTAAAACCGACACCGAAGCCAACGCCCGAAGTCAAGCCTGAATCGCCGAAACAGAAGCCGCTTGCCGAGAAGATTGAGCAGAAAAACGAGCCTTTGCTCAAACAGTATCAGGAGATGAAAAAGAAACATCCCGATGCCATCCTTCTATTTCGTGTGGGTGATTTCTATGAAATTTTCGGTAAGGATGCGGTTGAAGCGTCGGAGATCCTCGGTAATTTTAAAACAAAGACATTATGAAAAGTTCAAAATATATTTCAATTTTATGCG
>OHAJ01001067.1_pt1 | contig 20471 bp, 9 predicted proteins | sample 1577101 | NCBI WGS metagenome assembly OHAJ01 (sample SAMEA3541531, study PRJEB24748) | human gut metagenome | biome: human gut; feature: human-associated habitat; material: faeces | place: China | collected 2012
CGTAACGGTTGGCTGCCATGTTGAGCGCATCCCAGTCTTCGGCGAGGGCGTCGGAGAGGTTGAAATAGCAGACTGTCTCGCCTGCAGCCGCCTGAAATGTGGCCGTGATGGTGAATTTGTCACCCGATTTGGTCATCTCCGGACTTGCCGAAGTGCTCCATTGCGCGCCTTTTACATTGCCGAGAAGATACAGTTTCGCAGGCGTTGTGCCGGGAGTCGGATCATCACCGCCGCCTACATCGGTTTTTGTCCATACGCAGTAGTCGTTGCCCGATGCCTTGATGTCGGAGTTGGTGTAACCGTCGGGAGATACCTGCGCCGAACCGATCTTGACTACGGCTTTACCTTTTGAACCGGTCACCTCGGCCATGTAGCAGTCAGTTGTCGATCTGAGCACTTTTACCGCCGAGTTGTTGTGGATGCCGACGGCGTTGCGGATCTCTATAAGTTTCTGTATTGCGGCTTTGTTGGCCTTGTAGTGGGGGAGGAACACACAAGGTGTGCCCGGACTCATGAGTATGAACGCGTTTGCGGCCACGACATTGCCGTTGAATTTATTATAGTTGTCACGATATGTGTCGTGGTTGTCTACGAACGTCACCGCATACTGCGAATAGCCGAAGTGGATCATGCCTGCAGGCTGGTCGGTGGTGCCGTTGGCTTTCCACACGAGGTTTGTCATGTCGCCCGATGAGAAAGCCTTGTTGATGGCATATTTGCAGGGGAAGTCGAAAGCCGCCGACGTCTTGCCTGTGGCTTCGATCCATCCGGCTACTGCATCATAACTTCCGTCCCAGTATTCGCCTACGGAATATTCCACATTGGCATACTCGTTGTAGATCTTGTTGTATTGGCCGCTGTAGCCTTTCACCATGTCGTAGCGCATTCCGGCATATCCGTATTTGTCCTGGAGGCACTTCACATAGTTCTTGCAGTTGTTCTGCACGTTGGCGTTGGTGTGGTCCAGATCCCGGCAGCCGTCGAAGTTCTCGCCTGTGTCATAGTTGCCCGTAGGATTGGGCTGCCCGGATGCGCTGGCCATCTCGTCGTTTTTGCAGATACCGTCAAGACCTATCGACCAGGTCTGGCCGTTCCAGGTCTCTGTCGGGAAGTCATACCAGTTTGTCACGCCGTTGCGGTGGTTGATCACGCAGTCGGCTATGAACCCGGTGCCTTTGGCCTTGTATGTCTGGATCATCGAGAGCAGTTCCGCCTCCGTACCGAACGACGAGTTGTGGTTGGTAAACCAGTACTGCGGCATGTAGCCCATGTTGTTGCTTGAGCCGCAGTGTCCTGAATTAGGTATCCATATGAGTTTGAAATACTTTGACAGTTCGTCGGCCTGGGCCTCGAGATTTGTCCATTTTGTATCGGTGTATGAGTCCCAGTAAAACCCCTGGAGCATCACGCCCTCATAGTTCGCGGGCCAGCCTATGGCCAGCGCGTCGGCCGACACCGTCAGTGCCGCGGCGGCCGTCAGTGAGGCGACCGTCAGTCTTGAGAATAAATTCCTCATGGTCTTTATGATGTTTAGTAGGTTAATCAAATGCAAATTTAACCAAAATTTCAGAATATATGAAACCTTGTGTGTTAAATAAATACAACGGTCCCGCATCTTTTAAGATGCGGGACCGTATCTGTCGGTATTGAGTGTATCCTTAGATTACCACTTTGGTGTTGGCTACGATATAGAAGCCCTTGGGAAGCTCATAGTAGTTGTAGCCTGCGGTGACGGGAAGTGTTCTTACCGTACCGTCGATCTTGACAGCCTGTACGGTGCAGTCCTTGTCGGCGTAGACTACAAGCTGACCGCCTTCGGCGAAGACTTTGATTCCGTATTCACCACGGATGTCGCTGACTCCGGTTGCCGAATAAGTGCCGACAATATTGCCTGAACAGTCGTAGATGGCGTTGTTTTCGAGTTTGAGATTTTTAGTCTGACCGTTGCCGTTGAATATGATCATGGGGTTCTTGAGACCTTCTGCGGGCAATGTCAGTGCGTAATGATAGAGGCTCTTGCCCTTCCATTCCAAAGTCTCGGTCAGAGTCTTGCCGGGCCATGCGCCGGAGAACGCGTTGTCTCCCGTGTGGTTGTCGTCCCAGCAGTATGCGTTTACTGTCGGCCAGTTGTCAGTGTTGGAGAAGTATGCATGCCATTTGTCTTCGACCGGTAGATCCGTCTTGGTGTAGGTGAACGCCGTGCGGGTCTCGCCGGCTTCGTTCTTGGCGTAGGCGTTGATCGTGGTTGTCTCTGTCAGAGTGATCGGGCCGGTGTAGCGTGTGCTCGAAGCCGATGCCTGGGTGCCGTCGAGAGTGTAATAGATGTCGGTGGCGGGCGATACGCTCAGAGTCACGTTCAGAACGTCGTTGAACTGCTTGCCGCTTGCCGGATCGGCGGAGATGCGCGGAGCTTTCGGACCGGGGGTGATGTCGAGTTTAGTAGCCGACGAACCGCCGTCGTATTCGTAGTATGCATCTTCGGTGATGCCGGTTATGTCAGCTGTCTGGGCTCCGTTGCGGTTGAAGATTATGTTGACCGCGTCGCTTGTGTCGAGCGTGTGATAGTAGAACGTGCGTCCGTCCACTTCTGTTGTCTCGGTCAGAGTCGTGCCGGGCCATGAGCCGGTCAGGTTGCCTGTAGCGTTCCATGCGTGGAGGTTGGTGCCGCTGATGTCAGCGCCGTCCTTGCCGGTCACGTAGATGGTGATTACGGCGTTGGGATCGACTTTCTTGTAAGTCACCGAACCGGTATGGGTCTCGCCTTCGCCTGTTGCGCTCCATGTCACGGTCACGCTCTCGCCGAAGTTCATGCCGTTTCCGATGGTGAACTGCTGGGGCTGACCTGCTGTAAGGTCGATGTGTGCGCCGCCTGCGATCTGGAACCAGCCTGTTTCCGCACCGTCATTGAGTGATGCGGTCACTGTCAGTGTCTCGCTCTTGAATGTTCCGCCTGCGGGATCGAATTTGACAGCTGCGCGTTCGATCACGTCGTCGATTGTGTAATAGTCGGGTGTGCCGGGATCCTCGAACTCTACGCTGCCGCCCTTGGCTACGGGCGCCGACGCATAGATGAACTTGCCGTCTTCTCCGACTTTGCCGCCTGTCCAGTCTTTTACGAGAACGCGAAGCTGGCCTTGGGTCGAGGGTGCGGTCACGGTGATCGTGCCGCCGCCCTGATACGTCTGGCCTGTCACGATGTCGGTGTATGTTCCGGCGGGAACGTCGCTGAATGTCGCGCCGCCGTTGATGGCCACGAGGGCGTAGGAGTCCTTGTATGCGCGCTTGAATGCATGGCCGCCATCGGCCTCACAGCCGTCGAATGTGTACTGGCCCTTGCGGAGCGCGGGAACTGCCGCGCGGATCTGGTTCAGACGTATGATGTGCTGTGCGAGATCGGCGTTAAGTGTCTTCTGTACGTTGCCGGAGGCTGTGTAATTACAGAAATCATCGGCTGTTACGGAGCCTTCGAGGTATGCGCCGTAGTATGCGCGGCCCGAGTTTTTGAGGGCGAGGTCGGGGCCTTTGTCGATGGTGACGCCTTTCTGGAATTCGACTTCCGAGCCGTAGTAGATACAGGGGATGCCGCGGAAGGTGAACATCAGCGAGAGGTTCTCGGCCCATTGGGCTGTGCCGCCGTTGAAGCGTATGCCGTCGTTGGGGCCGGGACAGTAGTCGTGGGAGTCGACATATACGACATTCCACGAAGCGTCATTATAGAAGTGGTCGCCTTCATTGGCGATGCGCACGGCTTGGTCGGCGGAGTTGAAGTTGTAGTGCATCGGGAAGTCGATTACGTTGAAGCCCGAGGCCTGCGAGTAATCAGGTTCGTGCCATGCGCCGTTCTTCATGAACACGTTGTCGGAGTTGTACACCGTGCCGGGGTCCTTAAGGCAGGTGAGCATATTGCCGAGGGGTGCGGCGCCTTCGCTGACGTTCTGCTGTGCCCACCAGTCGGCGGTGAATGAGTTCCATTCGTTTACGAGTGCGGCGTCTGATTTCCATGTGTAGTAGTGGCTGGAAAGCAGATGCTGGTCGCGGTAGATGACGCCGCCGAATCGGGCGCAACATTCGCCGAACATGTAGAAGGGAGCGCCGTTGAGGCGTTTGTTCTTGTACTTTTCGCCCAGTTCGATGAAGCGGGGGATGAAGGCCGAGTTGAAGGTCAGTGGGGCGATGTGGCCGGTGGTGTCGATACGGAAGCCGTCAACACCCATTTCGATGAATTTGCCGTAGCACTCCACGAGATAGTCGACAACGGCGGGGTTCTCGGTGTTGAGGTCGACGCAGTCGCCGGCAATCTGACCCCACCAGCGCGAGGGATCGTCCCAGTTCCATGCGTTGGCCACGTGGTGCCAGTAGTTTTTGTTGTCGTGGTTCTGTCCGTCGGTGTTCTTGAGGTATTTGAAACGTTCGCTATACTGGGTTACCTGACCCTCGTTGGGCAGATCCCAGTAGCTTGCTCCTCCGAGACGCTGGTCGTCGGGGATGAGGCAGGCGGTGATATCGGCCTGATTGCGGATGTTCTGGTCGCGGTCGAAGAGGTGGCAGAAGTAGTTCTCGCCGAAGTTGCCGGTATGCTGGAGCACAATGTCGAGGATGATTTTCATGCCCTTTGAGTGCGCGGCATCGATAAGGTCTTGGAAGTCCACGTCCTGCGCCGAACCCCATTCCTTTCGGCTTTCGTAGCGGAGGTCTACGCGACTGAAGTCCATGGCGTGGTAGCCGTGGTAGTCGAAGCCCGATCCATTCTGAACCACGGGAGTAATCCATACGGCGGTGAAGCCTAGTGCCTTGATGTAATCGAGCTTTTCGATAAGGCCGGCGAAGTCACCGCGCCAGCATGGGTCGTTGTTCTTAATCTGGTTTTCCTGCCCGTCCCAGCACAGCACGTTGTTCTTGGGGTCTCCGTCGTAGAAACGGGTCGTCATCGCGAAGTAGATGGTCTCGTCGCGAAAGTCCGTGCGGTCGCCGATGAATGTCTCGGCATTCGCTGTCATCGCGGCGGCTGCGAGTCCGCAGGCCGCCACGAATCTTGAGATTTTTTTCATGGAGAAAAATTGTTGATGTAGATTATATGATTAAAAGTTGTTACACTGCACGGTTCAGAGTCCGGTAAATATGACTCTTCAGAGTAATTTTCAATGCAAAATTGGCAAAAAAAATATATGCGCACAAGGAAACATGTTGCACAACATATTTTTTAAATATATTTCCGCGTCAGGAAACATTTTAAATTCAAACCCTCTTAATAGATTTTCCCGATTATCGTTACATCCAGTTCCTCTCCCAATCGTCGCGCGAGCCGGAAAATACGTTCAGATCCACATCTCCGCGTATCCCGGGTATGCGTCCGTGGTGGTCGAATTGCCAGTATGTCCAGTCCGTATTGGTGGAATTGTCGGTAAACTGACATATCCACAGCGGAGAACCTTCGAAGTCGGGGAGAAGGTATTTTTCATAACCGGCGCGGTTTGAGTATAGCGTGACCCGGTGGCCGCGAAGGTTGAGATATTCGATCATGAGCTGCAGCCGCGCCTTTATGGAGTCGGCCGGCACGCCAGTAGCGTTCCCCTGGTCTTCCACATCGATTGCCACCCCTAACTCGAGCGGGCGCGGACCGATGACGCGCAATAGGTTTTTTGCCTGTTCTATACCGTCGCGGTCGAAACGGAAGAAGTGATAGGCACCGGTTTTCAGTCCGGCGTGACGCGCTTTCTGATAATTCAGCACGAAATTCTCGTCGCGGAAATTCGCGCCTTCCGAAGCCTTGATAAATACAAAATCGTAACCCGCCGCCGCTGCCGCGTTCAGATTGGCATAGCCGTTATGCGACGATATGTCGAAACCGCGTACGGGAAACCGCTCCGGATCGACATAGGGCGGCGAGGACATGTAGTGGTGCCATGCCCACCATGCCGCTGCAGCGAGAAGCAGAGTCACAAGCAGGAACCATCCGGCGACTATTATGTCTTTCTTAGGTCTCATGACGGTCTGTGGTCCGGTAAATGAGTCTTGTTCACGGCCGGATCTCTTTTAAATAACGTGAAATCTTCCGATTCGATTACGGGAAGATAGCCCTTTTTTTCAATATATCGTGTCATGACTTCCGATTTTCTTGGCGTGTGGAATCTGTTGGCTGCCATTCCTTCGCCACGGATGAATTCAGGTGCGGGTTTCCCCCATTCGGCTCCGAGGGTCTTGAATTTCATCATCATTATATATGGTGGCGGGGTGTGCGTTTCGAGTTTTTCGGAAAGCATGGCGGGGGAGAGCAGTTCGGGCCAGGAGCAGCCTATGGCCGGAATGGTCGCGGTGAGGTGGTTGATCATTGGAGCGGAACCATATACAAGAAGTGTGTCGCCGGGTGAGACATGTTTTCTAAGCTGTCCGAGCATGGTGTTGACACGGCGCGCACGTGCGGGCGATGTCATTATGCCGCGTGCGGAAGGTGATTCTATCCTGCCTTTCATGCCGCTCAGCGGGGTGTCGTCGAAATATGTTCCTCCTCTGACGAGCCCCGCCACGCACGATGCCGCGAGGATTGCGGTTATCGCCGCTGCCGCGACTGTGCCGTGTCGGCGGCATGACAGCGTTAGAGATACCGCAAGAGCATACCATAATATTATTGTGCCGGCGTTGTAGATGCCGTTGTCGGACCCGAGCGGAAGTATAAGGATCATGAATAGCGCGGCTGCAGCTGCCGTGCGCAGTCTTGTGTCGAAAAGGGCGCTGCAGCATCCCGCCAGGGAAATTGCCGTAAGCGATGTCATGATATCGGCCCTCGCAAGCATCCATGCGGCGATTATGCACAGAGACGTCCCGATGATCCTGCGTACCGCCGGCATGACGCGCGGATATTCTGACTCATATTTTTTCGTCAGACGGGCGGTCATGCCGTAGACCACCGCCAGACCGACAAGTTTAAGTGTCATTCGGACTATAGTCATCCATGACGATATCTGCGCTTGTATCAGACTGGAGAGCCCGTGGCTCGATTCCGTGCCGGGCGTGGCGGCTGTGGCTGTCAGGTCGCGTATGGTCGCGGCCAGTATGGGCAGATGGCCTGCAAGGAGGGCGCCGAGCAGGACCGCTCCGAGTCCCGACAGCCAGCCCGCGAGCCACAGCGCCGCGAGTCTGGTCCGGTGCCGTGACGCCGATATCGGGATAATGGCTACAAAAAGAATTTCGAGAATGTTGGGTATGCGGGTCAGTGTGTTGAGTCCGGCCACTGCGCCGGAAAGCAATAAAAGCAGATATGTCTTGCGCGCGGTTTTGTTCCGGTCTTTTTCCGGCATGTCCCCGCTCTCCCGGGAAAGTCCGGTCGTAAGGAACATGAGCGATATCAGCGCGAGCGTGACGGTCATTATGTCGTTGTAGAATGTCAGGGGAGTGCCCCACGCGCCCGCTGTCACGAGTATGACCGTCAGCAGCATGGGCATAAAGCCGCGTTCTCCGCGTAGCATGCGCCATACGCAGCATATGCAGAGAAGATTGCACAGGGCGCCGAACACACGCATGGCGAGTATCGAGCCTCCCGTCAGCGAAGAGACCGCGCCTCCGGCGATGCCGCTGAGATAATACATGAAGTTGTAGCCCACGGCTTCGGGATTCGTGAAGATGTTGTCGTAGAAAGTCATGTAAAAGCCCGAGTCACACAGCTCGAATCCGCAGAATGTGGCGGGAAGCTGCATGACAGCGCCTATGAGGAGCAGGGCGGCAAGCCTGAGCCGCCGGTCAGCAATATATTTCATAGTCAGTCGTTTTAATGTAGGTGTGTCTGTGACTTCGTTTCCGTATGCAAATTTAACAAATTCCGTAAAAAGCCGTAAATATTATGGGTAAAAAGATAACGTTCAGAAATCTTGAGATCCAGGCCTGGATCTGGCTCGGACTTCCTATGCTGCTGTTTCTTTACGGCTGGATGCGCTGGTATGTATCCCTGCCTCTCGGACTGATGATCGTTCTGGGCGCCGTGCGGTATTTCTCCCGCAGTCATGGATCAGACCCCGTGGGCGTGCACGGCTGGAAGGACGTGGCCGTCACGCCGGGCTGGATGGCCGCTTTGGTGGGTATTGCCGCTCTACTCGTTTTCTGCGGCATGGGAGGCATGGTCGCCCAGCATTGGGATTACCAGTGGCGCAATGCCGTCTTTTTTGATCTTGCGAAAAAAGACTGGCCGGTGGTGTACGACAGCAGTGTGCCGCGTTATCTCTGCTATTATTTCGGCTATTGGCTGCCGGCTGCGGTGGTCAGCAAGATGACGGGATATATTGTTCCCGGCGATCTGTTCCAGCTGCTGTGGGGACTGTGGGGGCTGTCGATAGGCTATACCTTTCTCGTCGGTTATCTTGGAGGCCGCTCAAAATGGTGGATACTGCCCGTGCTGGTTCTTTTCGGATGCTGGGATTCTTTCGTTTTCGACGTGTTCGGCGCCCCGATCGCGCGCTTTGTCGGGCTGGACGCCTCGATCGACATATATTCATATTATATGAGTTTCTCGTTCCTGCCTCAGATACGGATGATTTTCAACCAGACCGTGGCGCTTTGGGTGGCGCTTCCGTTGCTCTATGCGCGGCGTCTCGAGCCGGAGACGCTTCTTCTTCCGGCCGGATTGCTGTTCCTTTATTCTCCGTTGCCATGCGTCGGGATCTCGGTCGCTATGGCCTGGTGGCTTGTAAAGGGAGGCCGGCGGTCACTGTCGTTTCAGAATGTGACGGGGGCGCTTGTCATAATAGTCACCGGCCTTTATTTCATGAGCAACAACAATGCCTCCGGAGCGGATGTGACGTCTACGCTCGGTCTTGCCTCGGTGATGCTGCTCGGTATATTGTTCTTTGTTCTTGCTGTCGGCGTATGGCTTCCATTCGTCTGGGACAGAGTGCGCCGCAACAGCACCTTCATCATACTCGTGATCACAGGATTTCTTCTTCCGCTTCTGTCGCTGGGTGATTCCGACGATCTTGGACGCAGGGCGATAATGCCTCTGACTATAATGCTGACATATATGGTGCTTGCCGAGATCGGCAGATGGAATCGGCTGGCGTTATGGAAAAAGATAGCGCTTCCCGTGGTTCTGCTGGTGGGAAGCTATGACTGCTACATCATGACCGACATGACCTTCCGCGAGATCGAACAGTCGAAAGAGAGGGGAAACGGTCCGAAGCTCATCTACATGATGGACCATCTCGATGATCCCGAGCGTAATTACCATTATGACAATTTTATTTCGGAAGGCGAAAGCTTTTACAGCCGCTGGATGATGCGGCGGACCGGAGGTTATGACGATGATGAGTGAGCGCTCCATAGTGATGCAGGCATGGGCATGGCTGCTGCTGCCCGTAATGTTGTTCGTCGGATTCTGGTTCAGGCCGTGGATCGCGCTTCCCGTGCTGGCCGCCATAATCGCGTCGGCTTGGTTTATCTTCTCCAATCCTCCTGTCGGAGCAGCGTCTTTTGTCGGAGCAGCGCCTTTCCAAGGCGGTGAAAAAAAGCTATTCGCCGCTCCCGGAGTCAGGATCTCGTCCCGCTGGTGGTGGATGCTTGCGGTAGTGGTGCTCTATGTGGTTGTGTCGGGGATCGGAGGCTTTGTGGCTCAGATGCCCAACGATCACGCATGGCGCAATGCCGTGTTCTTTGATCTGGCACGCCGCGACTGGCCGGTGGTTTATGATGACGGCGAGGGCACCATGCTGTGCTATTATTTCGCTTTCTGGCTTCCCTCGGCAGTCGTGGCAAAAGTGGCGGGAGTGATCCGTGCCGGAGATGTGGCCCAGATGTTGTATGCCGCGTGGGGCACGTGGATCGCGCTCAACATGATATTCTGCATGTCGGGTGGAAAGCCGAGGTGGGGCGTTCTTCTGGTCTTCATCTTTTTCAATGCATGGGATGTCGTCACGGCATTCTTTTTCAGCGAGGATCGATTCTCGATCCTCGGGGATCCCTGGGATCCGCATCTTATGTGGCTCAGCACTGTGAGCGACAGCTTCGCAGCCTCGGCCAATCCTGTGATCTATAATTTCATATACAATCAGGGCATAGCCGTATGGGTGTTCATGTCGCTCTTTCTTCATGAACGGAACCGGCCGCAGCGTCTCATGTTCCTTTACGGACTTTTGCCGATATTCGCTCCGATACCGGCTCTCGCTTTTGCGCCTTATGTCACTTTCCTGCTGCTTGCCGGCTTCAGGCGTATATGGACTGTGGAAAATGTCACCGGTCTGGCAGTGGCGTTTCTTTCGGCGGCGTTCCTGCTGCAGAACAACAGCGGCGGCCACCTCCGGCTGGTCAGCGCCGGCGGATCTATGGCTTTGCAGTTGCTTCTGTCGTTGACATATTATGCTCTTTCGTTTGGAGTGTTCATATTTTTCATCTGGAAATATGTGAGACGCGACGCTCTCTACTGGTCGCTGATAGCCATGAGTGTGCTCTCTGCGCTTGTCGGCATCGGCACGACTCCCGATCTGGCGTGGCGCATGTCGATACCGGCGGTGGTGATGACCGTTATTCTTTTGTGCCGTAGAGTGGCCTGTTTTTACCGTATGGAGAAATGGACCCGGCTGGCTTTTGTCGCTGTCATGCTTGTCGGAAGTTTTTCATCAATATGGACGTTTGCTTTTACGCTGCATGAAGAGACATGTGTGGCGCGGGGAGAACGGCCCCGGAAATATATTTTCATGATGGATCACATCGACGACAAGGACTACAATATGTGGTATGACAATTTTGTCGCGCAGGGCGACAGTTTCTATCGCAAGTGGCTTATGCCCCGTCGGCAGACAACAGAGCCGCCCGACGATAGCATCGTCAGGCGGCAGTGTCAATAACCAATCATTCTATGAGAAAAATTCAGAGTGCGCTTGCCACATTGGCGGTGTTGGCGGTTCTCACGCTCTTGTTGCCACGCTGGCCGAGCTCGCCTTTTGAGTCATTCTTTCCCCCGCGCATCGCACGGGCTTTTTTGTCATGACTCTTATGATCCATATACGCCTTGTGGCCGCGGTGCTGCTGGCCTCCGCCGTTGATATACATGTTTTCCAGAAAGACCACATATTGGTCCGGACCGATGATAGTCTTCACCTCTTCAAGATATGACTTTCTGGCTGCCTTGCACTCTGTGCGGCGGTCGGCGTCATTTTTGAGCTTCTTTTCCTGTCGTGCCTGAGCCTGCTCTTTGCGGGCGGTCCGGCATTTGTTGTCAAGCTGCTCAAGCTTGGCTTTCTGGGCATCGGTAAGAGTTAGGCCGGCGTATGGATCCGCTTTTGCCACGCGGCCTTTGATGTCGCCTCTGAGACATGTCGCCTGGTTCTTGCAGTCGACATTCTTTGTGCATATCCTGTTTTCCTTGCATACGGTATTGTCTACGGTGGTTGTATTCTGTGCGCTGCCGTTGAAGGCTGCGAGAGACATTGCGACAAGTGCTAAACCTAATACTTTCTTTTTCATCTTGATCATGTTTTTATGTACGGTTATTATTCGTTTGTTACGCTGCTTTGATTGTCATAACAACTGTCGGATTAATAGCAAAATAGTATTTAACAACAATTTAACCATTATCCGTCCCTACATATAAATAAACCTAAAAATAAACCGCCCGATTAAACCCACCCCTCCGTCGCTCCGCTGAAATACCTCTATCTATCGAACCCTCCCCTCGGAGCACCACTTCCCGTCAAAGTCGGAGTAGCGCCTTTCCAAGGCGTTGATAGCCTCAAATGAAAATCCTCTGCGTATCCTCTGCGTTCTCCGCGCCTCCGCGAGAGTTATTTTGCCTGCGAAGCAGGCGCGTGTTATCCACACGCAAAGACGCAAAGTCCGCCAAGTCCTGCCGAGTAAAAATAAGGTGTTAACCCAATGATAACAGTGTTACCTTGATTTCCCCGATTATCGTTACACCCTATACAAGCTTCAAATAACACAATTATCACTTCATTGACCCCACTTATATGAGCGGATCATTTGTCACTGTAATGACCTTTGAGAGAAATGACGGTTACAATTACCTTATCGTCTTCTATACAGTAAATCAAACGATCTCCTTTATTGATTTCCCGACTCCACAAGCCGGATAAATTCCCTCTAAGTTGTTCATCGTGGCCGGTGCCGGTGGTAGGGTGCTGTCGCAGCTCCTCAAACAAATCTGCAATCTTCTTTATGGTTTTCTTTTGTCCGGATTTACGCCATTCTTTCAAGTTTCGTTCCGCTTCCGGCATCAGAATTAATTCGTAAGTCATACGCCTAACAAATCCCTTATCTCATCCATTGTATAGGGCCTTCCTTTCCCTGCTTTCATTTCGGCTATGCCACGTTGTACGGATGCCATGTTTCTTGGGTCGTCAAACCACGGATCGCCGGATGGGGAGGGATTCTCCTTTACTTCGATGGTTACGGTGTTTGCCTTTGAAATGAGGATTGTTTCGATAAAATTTTTTAGGCTCTTGCCTTGAGATGCTGCCATAATGGAAAGCTTTTGAAAAACATCGACAGGGAGGTCAATGTTTTTGCGCTTGACGTTTAGTGCTGTTGCCATGTCATTTAGTTTTGTAATGCAAAGATATATAATATTCATAGTATACACAATTGATAGGAACAAAAAGTTGGGGTCAATACGAATTTTTTAACAGTTTTCGATTTCAGGCACCCTTCTTGGTAGTCGGAGCAACGCCTTTCCAAGGCGTTGATAGCCTCAAATGAAAATCCTCTGCGTATCCTCTGCGTATCCTTTGCGCTCTCCGCGCCTCCGCGAGAGTCATATTGCCTGCGAAGCAGGCGTGTGTGTTATCCTCACGCAAAGGCGCAAAGTCCGCGAAGTCCCGCAGAGAAGAACATATAAAGAGTATAGAGTCGCTGTAAAAATAGAGTGTTAACCCAACGATAACAGTGTTACCCTGATTCTTTCCGATTATCGTTATACACTGCAAAAGTTTAATAACATTGTTATCACTTTATTAACACTTTAGCCAGTCGAAGCAGTGCCTCTCCGGGGCGGTGGCAACGGTCTAAGCTGATAATGGTATATTAAGAGTCTATTTCGGTTATGGGTGCGAATCGGCGGCAGCGGGGTGCTTTATATTGCCTAACAATATTTTAACACTTAATTAGGCCAATAAATATTACATTTTTTTTGCAATCTTGTTAACTTTTAATTAAATTTGCATCGCATTCAGACCGCACAACTACCCGGATACATGCCGGGCATACGGTTCAGAGTACGTGGGTTGCCATAACTTCTTCATTACCCATGCGATATATCAAACACACGGCGATGAATGAAGCGGCATTCCGAGTCTGCTTTATAACCGTTGGTGCGCCTAAGTGTGCCCCCCCCCCCCTCCGGAGTATCTCGCGAAGATGCATCCGGTATATTACAACCTACTCTTTCACGGCTTTTGTCGCAAGATATGCTTACTTCAAACTTACACACTTAACTTTTAATCACGCAACGGATGGATAAATAAATACTAAAACGGGGAACCCCAAACCGTCTGACCGCGCAGGGGAACAGTCTCCCTTGCGCTTCAGACACAAATCTGTGAAAACTCCTTGCAGCGTTTAACCTACTGATTATACTGCAAGCCGAAATACCTACAAACGCGCAACGCGCGAACTACCAGTCCGCCGGCCATTCCACGCCGGAGGACGTTGACATGAAAACTCAAATACTTAAATAACAACTTTTAATCATTTAAACATGAAACATTTAATTACCAAACTGTTGCTGGTGATGGCAGTAGTTTTCAGCGTGTCTGTTGCACAGGCTGACGATTACTTCAACTGCAACATCATTGGCAATGCCAACTTCATGGACACAAAGATTCCTCAGTCCAATGGAGATGAGAGTTCTTGGACATTGCCTGCGGCTTATCAAAAGTGTTTGCTGTCCGGAGGAGATCTTTATTTCTGGACGACCGGAAAATTCAAACTGTCTCAGGCTTCCGAAAATGAGTCAAATATGGGGACATGGACAAGCTCGGCTTTTCAGATAACCTCCTCATCTATTAGCTGGAGTAATAATTCGATCAGCGATCTTGGTGCGACATCTGATTCTCCTAAATTCGTACATCTCGGAATCCGTCCAAATGGAGGAAACTTCGTGGAAGTTAAGGACGAGCCGTTTGAGGGACATGAAGGGGAGTGGGGGTCTGTTTCTTCTTATTTCGAAAACGGAGAGGTGATATATTACCATCCAAACGCTGGGTTCAAGGACAAAAATGCTATATTCCGTGCAATATTTAATGATGGAACGATAGTTTCATGTACTCCGGTTAAAGATAATTCGGGATATTATTCATTTGTCGTTCCTAAAGCAGGCTTGACTACTGTAAAGATAGAGCGAGGCAAAAGTGACGGCTCTGAATGGTGGGGAAATTATACACAGGAAATGACGAGCAGTGCCAAAGGTGACAATAACTGTATAACCATGGCCGCCACTGTCAGCGATTGGAAGGCGGCAACCTGTTCTTGGACTGTATATGAGATTCCTTCGAGCTACAATCGTACTCTGTTTGTCGGAATAGCGAGTGCAAACCGTCATCAGATACAGTATGTGAACGGCTCGTACCAGACTTATAAGTTCTATGTCAACAAGGAGGACATGACCGTTGACAATGAGTTCGGCTTCCGTTTCTACAGCGAGCCTAATGGCGGTGTATGGATGGGTAATGATACGTACGGTCAGACAATCCAGACCGGTATCAAATACACTACTAACGGAAACAAGAGATATTTTATCAACGAGGCCGGAGCGTATGCCATCGATGTGGAGTCTTATAATCCGGAAGCAAACACGGTCGTGTTCACGCTGACTAAGCTTGCTGATGATGCTGTGGTGCGTCCCGAACTTTACATCGGAGGTACATGGAGCGGCAATGAAGGAAACGATGGGGCAAAGACGAGGATCGAATCCTCCAAAGGGAAATATGCCGAGTATAAGTTTACGGTTACTTCCCCGAACAGCAAGTTCCGTTTCTTCTTGGCAAGCAATGGTGGTACCGGAATGGGGCCGATCTACACAAACAATATCAATGTTGACGCGACCGGTACGCTGGCCTATACCACAGTCGGCAACGATAATGCTTTCAATATAGTCGAGACAGGTGAATATGTGATAAAAGTATCGGATTATGTCGCAGACAACAAAAAGGTCACTTTCACGCTCACTAAGATGTCGGAAGGTACGCCTGTCGACGTTCCCTCCACACTCTACATGCGCAACAGCCGTGACGAGTGGGAAAATGTCCAGAAAATGACATACGACTCTGAGACAAAAACCTTCTCGGTTAAACTGAATTATAACGCAGATGAGGCATTCTCATTCCATTTCTATGAGAATAATGAATCCGACTGGTCTGCCCGTGGTAAAGTATATCGTCCCGGTGACAATACGGATAATGTATCTATACCATCCAATTACCTGGCTTTAGTCGGAAAATATGATGGCGTTTCTAAGGATCCTTACTCTGCATGGCAGTACAAGGCGTCGAATGCAGAAGAGATAACAATCCTTGTACATTTCAACAAATCCGTCCCGACTGTAGAGGTGGTTGCTGCTCGCAATAACTATTACTTTATCGGTGACCTTAACAACTGGTACTCCAACGAGTTTGACGGAGTTTCGGGTACTGACCGCTACGGTGATCCGATCGCGCAAGGAATAAATCAAAGACGCTGGAATGCCGAAAAGGACAATTGGAAATTCGAATATGACGGCGACGGCTGGTATAAGTTCACTGGTTTCCCGAATCAGTTATTCTCCGGCCACTTCCAGATCGTGAGCGGCGGCTCGTGGAACGGTGAGGCAAATGAGATCTATTCGCATATGGTCATTGTCGATAAGAATGAGATCGAAGGTGGTACAGTGGATAACACTTATAAAGCATTCAAGCAGAATCGCATCACACGTGACGACATTCTCAACGGCAAGGAATACCGCGTCAGAAAACGTACCAAGATAGGTAACGACTATCCCGGCTCAAATCTCCACGCGCAGTGCAACGCAGTAGAGAATGCCGAGCTGTGGTTCTATCCCGGCAACGATCTTGAGGCTCCGCGCATCAAACTTGTCGGAACTCCGAAAGATTACTTCATATTCTACAATATGACGGAGGCCACTGTAGATGAAATTCCCGACATGAAAGTTTCTCTGTCAGGCGAGACCAACAGCGAATACTGGGTACGTGCGCGTATCAATTCAGGCAAGCCTAATACGAACAATTACTTCATGGCCGGCATCGAGTATGGCAACACCACATTGCCTTTCTATGATATAAACGGTAATACCGGCGCGCACATGAACTTAGGCGAGGGTATGGATCTTGCTCCGTACGACCTGAAGAATATGTCTGAGGCAGAACTTAATAATCTTTTCTTCAAAAATCAGGATATAGTTAAATCCATACTCAATGAAGACAGGCTTCCGAACGGTCGTGACATTTCAGTGTATGATAAGGTTTGGGTAGCCAAGATTCCTTCAGGATTCGAGAACCCCGCCGGAACGAAATATAACATGACGTTCAACAAGGCAATGACAAATGCCGATAAAACCTCAACCCGTACGATCACGACGCGTCACTATTATTTCTTCCCGCAGGAAGAAGGTCTGCACGTGCATATCAATACGGACGAGATAACATATCTTACCAATGTCGCAAGCGTGGACGTGGCTTACCGTCTGTACAAGACCGACAACAACTACAATACTATCACGATTCACCATGGAGAGGGTACACGTACTACAGAGCAGCTTCACGCTGTCGGCAGTGTGTTGCCGCTGACCGCTGAATCCGCTTCGAAGGATAAAGGCTGGAATGTATGTGAGAAACTTAGCAAGAGTAATTGGGGTGATCCTACCGTTCCCGGTTATACGGATGACGAGTGGTATGTGAGCTGGATTCCCGCTACAGAGACCGTGCCGGCTCATCGTCGCGAGGTGGCTTATGACGATAACTCCGCTTTCGTGCAGTTCCGTATGACTATCCACTTGAAGCAGCCGATCAATGCCGCCCCCGGACGTCGCAATGAGCCGATTTCATCATATACTGTATATGTGCCGGAGCGTGTGGATGTGGCCAACGATAAGCATCACTTCTCGTTCAACAACCAGGACCTTTACGTGAAGACCAGAGCCGGTGAAGGTTCAGACGGTGTATGGACAGGTCTCCGCGAGGTTCTTGATGAGATCAACGGCAATGTGGATCCTTCATCTGTAGAGACTGTTTATTACAACCTTCAGGGTGTGCGTGTAGACAATCCGACAGAAGGCGGTGTCACTGCCAACAAGCCCAACTACGGCTTTGATGCTCAGAACGAGGTCTTTGTGGACGATATGATCGCTGCTGGCATCGTTGACCCCACCAAGGTCACCCGTTCCGCTCTGGAGAACGCAGCCTCCGTCGCTGAGATGGTGCTGACCACCGAAAGCCTGGTCGCTGATCTGCCGGAACCCCCTGCTGCACCCGCTGCTGCAGGCGGTGACATGGGCGGCATGTACTAATAACTGCCTAAGAACCGCATGAATGCTTGATTTTTGGAGCGCGCAAAAGCGGATTTACGCCAAACTTACGCCACTTACGCCAAAAATCAAAGCGCACTATAGGGTAACAAAATCGGCACCCGCTGAAAAGCGGGTGCCGATTTTTGTGTCACGAAAAGCTGATGGATGCTGCACGCTACACACCGTCAGCTTTTTCGTTTACAGGGGAAAAAGCGGGTGGTATAATAGAAATAGAGTTTTGTAAGAGCGCCTTCATAGTCAAGGCTATAAAAGAATGCGGATAAGCATAAAACCGGTGGATGATATGAAAATTCTGGATAACATCACCAATACCGTTCGAGATGATTTACGGGTAGAAATCAAAAAGGGCAGCAAAGTATCTATTGCGGCAGCCTGCTTCTCAATGTATGCGTACAAAGAGCTGAAAAAGCAGCTTGAAACCGTGGACGAGTTCAAATTTATCTTTACATCGCCCACTTTTGTGAAAGAAAAGGCTGAAAAGCAGAAGCGGGAGTTCTACATTCCCCGCATTTCCCGTGAAACAAGCCTTTACGGTACAGAGTTTGAAATCAAACTGCGCAATGAGATGACCCAGAGAGCCATCGCAAAGGAGTGTGCAGACTGGATCAGAAGGAAGGCTACGTTCAAATCGAACACCACCGGTGAAAATATGGCTGGCTTTATGACTGTGGATTCCGGCGCAGCACAGATCGCCTATATGCCGATTGGCGGATTTACGACAGTTGATATTGGCTGTGAGCGCGGAAATAACAGCTACAACATGGTCAACTGCATGGAGGCTCCGTTCGCACAGCAGTACATGAAGTTGTTCGATACCCTGTGGAACGACCGGGACAAAATGCAGGATGTCACAGATGTAGTACTGGAGAATATCAGCACGGCTTATGCTGAAAATTCCCCGGAGTTCATCTACTTTATGACGCTGTATCATGTGTTCGGCGAGTTTTTGGACGACATCTCAGAAGACGAGCTGCCGAATGAGGCAACCGGATTCAAGCAGAGCAAAATCTGGAGTCTGCTGTACGACTTCCAGAAGGATGCGGTGCTTGCTATCATCAATAAGCTGGAAAAGTACAACGGCTGCATCCTTGCGGACAGTGTTGGCCTTGGCAAGACCTTTACCGCACTGGCAGTCGTAAAGTATTATGAGAATCGAAACAAGTCGGTTCTGGTGCTGTGTCCCAAAAAGCTGGCGGAAAACTGGAATACCTATAAGGACAACTATGTGAACAACCCGATTGCATCGGATCGGCTGAATTATGATGTTCTGTTCCATACAGACCTGTCCAGAAGCGGCGGAAAGTCGAATGGCCTCGACCTGGATCGCCTGAACTGGGGCAACTATGATCTGGTCGTCATTGATGAATCGCACAATTTCCGTAATGGAATCGGAACTCATAGCAAGACGCAGGACAATCGTTACCAGCGGCTGATGGATAAGGTAATCCGTGCCGGAGTCAAGACCAAGGTGCTGATGCTTTCGGCAACGCCTGTCAACAACCGCTTTGTTGACTTGAAAAATCAGCTGGCCCTTGCCTATGAGGGAAGCTCCGAGTATCTGGATGAAAAGCTGAACACCTCAAAGAGCAATGAGGACATCTTCAAGCAGGCGCAGAAAGCCTTTAACGCATGGAGCAAGCTGAAACCAGAAGAGAGAACCACGGATGCGCTGCTGCGGACGTTGGATTTCGACTTCTTCGAGCTGCTGGACAGTGTTACCATCGCACGTTCTCGGAAGCATATCGAGAAGTACTACAACACCAACGCTATCGGAAAGTTCCCGGAGCGGTTGAAGCCGATTTCCGTCCGTCCATGCCTGACGGACCTGAATAATGCCATCAACTACAACGAAATTTATGAGCAGCTGATTCAGCTGAGCTTGTGCGTCTATATGCCCTCCAACTACATCTTCGCAAGTAAGATCCAGAAATATCAGGAGCTGACGCACAATAAGGGAGAGAATTTGACCCAGAGAGGCCGTGAGCAGGGTATTTGTCGGTTGATGAGTATCAACCTGCTGAAACGGCTGGAAAGCTCTGTACATTCGTTCCAGCTGACCCTGATGCGCATCAAGAAACTGATTGATGGTACGATTCAGTCCATTGACCAGTTTGAACGCTCCGGCCACGCTGATCTGGATATATACGACATGGCCGGAGACGATTTTGACATGGACGATGAAAACACTGACTTTTTCACCGTCGGCAAAAAAGTCAAAATCGACCTTGCAGATATGGACTGGAAGAGCTGGCGTACGGAGCTTCGGAAAGATGCAGAAATTCTGGAGCTGTTGACCTTTATGGTGGCAGATATCACGCCGCAGCATGACACAAAGCTGCAAGAACTGTTCAAGCTGCTGTCTGAAAAAATTGAGCACCCGATCAATGCCGGCAACAGAAAAGTGCTGATTTTCTCTGCATTTTCGGATACGGCAGAGTACCTCTTTGACAATGTGAGTGCGTTTGTAAAGCAGAAATATGGGCTGAATACCGCTGTAATTACCGGATCGATTGATGGGCGAACCACGATCAAGGGCTTCAAGGCAACACTCAACAATGTACTGACCTGTTTTTCTCCCATCTCCAAAGACCGGGATGTTCTGATGCCCGGTAGTACCACGGAGATTGATGTGCTGATTGCGACAGACTGCATTTCCGAAGGCCAGAACTTGCAGGACTGCGATTATCTGATCAACTATGACATTCACTGGAACCCGGTACGCATTATCCAGCGTTTTGGACGAATCGACCGTATCGGCAGCAGAAACCAGTACATCCAACTTGTGAACTTCTGGCCTGATCTGACGCTGGACGATTACATCAACCTGAAATCCCGTGTGGAGACCCGCATGAAAATCACCGTTATGACCTCCACCGGCGATGATGACCTTATTAACCCCGAAGAAAAGGGCGATTTGGAGTACCGCAAGGCACAGCTGAAACGCTTGCAGGAAGAGGTCGTT
>OHAJ01001068.1_pt1 | contig 20463 bp, 14 predicted proteins | sample 1577101 | NCBI WGS metagenome assembly OHAJ01 (sample SAMEA3541531, study PRJEB24748) | human gut metagenome | biome: human gut; feature: human-associated habitat; material: faeces | place: China | collected 2012
TATACGAGATTGATGGCGGCCTTCGTGGGACCCACGTAATGGTGCGGCTTTCCTGTTTCCTCCTTCTTGCCGCATCCGGCACACCGGAACCTGTCGTAACGGGTATAGGAATAGCCAAAACCGACCTCTGCTTCCAAGTTCCAATGGCGGCCGAGAATCCACGCGTAACCATAAGCGACACCGGCACCCACGAACCAGCCCTGGTGACGGGAAAAGCCTCGAAAGTGCCGAAAATCGCCTAAAAAATCAGTTTCCGGGCATCCGTTCCCAAGAAGTTGATTCTGCCGTCAAAGCCGCCAACGTTGTACTGGCCCACCATGGCATGAAAGCCAAAATAGTGGCCGCCCAGGACCTCACAGAGCCAGTAGCGGACTTCAGGCTGTACCAGCCAGTGCTTGATTTGTTTGTGATCCGAGAATTTCCAGGGATTGTAGTTACCGGATACATCGAGGGTCAGCTTCTTGGAGAGTCCGACCTCAAATCCAAGGTTAGCTGTAGTGGTAGCCCAATACAATGCATTGGTCTTTATTGCAAATTTAGGCATGTAGTGGCTTTTGTCCTGTCCGTACGTACTGATGGTGTATGTGAGCATTAGGGCTGCCAATAAAAGGAATTTAATCGTTTTCATATTTTCATTACATTATATTATCGTAAAACAATAGCCGGATTTTGCAGTAACTCTTCCACTTTATATGTGGCGGAATAGTTATAATTCCTCAGAGTGAAAGTAACCACATCATTCAATTTGGCTCCGGCGTATATAGTAGTTGAATAAGTGCTGGTGCGACTGACAGTAAAACCGGATGCAATGCCGGTATCTGATGAGGTCACCGTATAGCGGGGGATATTGAGCAAGCCGTTATTCTGATAAACCTTTATCGTATTACCCACCGTTATTGACTGCGCCAGAATATTCTCAAAGCCAATGGTCGTAGGACTGAATCCGGGAGCGGATATAATCAGCTTTTCACTGCTTAAAGCTTTTTTGGAGGTAAACGTGACGGTTTGTCCTCCTGAAGGCTGCGAAGCGTAAGTCCGTTGATAACCACCTGCAGCTGCTGTCCAACCGCTTTGGGTGGTTTGCAGGTTTTGGGTTGCAATAAACACCGTTAACGGGTATGTGGGCGGATAATCCGGGTATGATGGAATGGTAAACATAAAGCTGGCTGTATTGTTCACACCGTAATTTACCGTATTGTCTCCGTTGACGGAAACATTGGTAAAGTGGCGCGATTTTACTTCCACGCTCTTGGTCTGGAAGATTTCATTGGCTATCAGAACGGTTTCATCGCTGTTTTCAAGACTGGTACGGAAGTTCAATACTTTGGTTCCGGGACCGGTGGCCCAATAGACATACTGATACCCTCCGTTAGTGTACTCCAGTTGCAGGTTTTTGTTAGGCTCTACCGGATAGAGGTTGCCTGTGGTAATGGTACACTTCAACGGATACAAATAGTAGGGTATTGCCGATGGAATAGTGAAGCTCAGTGCTACGTCCTGGTCACGGGCAGTGTATATTTCGGGTGATAAGCCGGCGGTTCTTTCAGGTCCGACGCCTTAGGCGCCTCAACCTCACGAAATTCAATATGTTTTGGTTCTACTAATACCGCTTGTCTCATTTTATACCATATTTACTTAAAATTTCTATTACCGGAGTCTCTATCGACTTCGCCCAAAGTGCATATCCATAACTACTTGGATGAGTTCCGTCGACCGATGTCTCATGCGCATCGGAAGCATCAGGCGTAATCAGATAAACGTCTTTATATTTCGGGTTCGTGCGGATTTTTGCAAACAACTCCTCTACGGTTGCCGCCTTAGCCCGTTCTTTCGCATCAAGAACTGTATCAAATGAACGTCGTTCACGATAGATCGTACGCTGAAATATCAACGGAGTAGCCGGATGTGCCGCTATAAGCCGATCGATAAACGGCATCAGGCGCTCTCTTATCAGTTCTGCGTCAGGATTTGAAAATGTATCGAATATAAAGGCATCAGCCTTGACTTCCGCAAGAACGTCGAGCATGTAAGGCTGCATCAGGCAACGTCCGCTTGTTGCGAGCGACACGACTTGAAGACCCGTATTACGCATAAATTGCATGGGATAACTCATACCGGATCGATCCGTGCTCACTCCCTGCGTAAACGAAGAGCCATATACCGCTATCCTGTGACGAAAATCGGACTTCAACGGTTCGATAACAGCATCGTCATCTATCCCTATCTTACAAGAAATGACCTCCGAATACATCGGCATATACATCATACATTCGTGCATCGTACCATCCATATTCTCAATGAGCGTGAATGTCTCGGTTTTCTCGCCCTTATACGCTTTCAATGAACCGCTTGCCGCATACTGCCATTGACCGTTTGCATTTTTGATATAAAGATCATATCCTTTATAAGAGATCGGCATGGTTGAATGGCTCGAATATACATATCCCCACTTTGTCGTAATCTGTATATTACGCGTGTTCGTTTTAAACAACACAGCCATACCGGCAGAACAACGGAGTTGTCGATTCTCCGTCCTGTTAAAACCTTTATAAACCAATGTATCGACTCTATGATACGGATTGGGAGTCGATTCAAACGGCTTACCTATCAGGTTAAGCGTTGACGCCTCCGTCTGTTTTTGTGCCGAAACCGACAATACGCACGAAAACGACAGAACAACCGTTATGAAAAACTTCTTCATTGCCTTGTATTTTTTAGTTGTTTACTGTAATAAGACCTTCAACCCTTCTGCTACCTGCATAGCATAAAACTGCTCATACTTTTCCATAAACACAGGGTATTTGTCCAGTCCCAATGACACAAAAGGTGATATCTTCAAGAACTCGGCCGGCGATCCTCCCGAAATCAACTTCCTGTCCGCCGGGGTGATGTGAGGTTCGGAGATAGCTATATTTTCACCGGACTCGGTGCGCGCACCTATCAGGTATTTGCAATAAACAGCTATCAGGAAAGCCTCTATCGAAATATCCTTCCCATCCTGCAACATCTGTTTGAGTATGGGTACCACATAAACCGCAAACTTAGCAATGCCATCGCCGCAAAGCCGTGATACCTGATCGCTGATCGCCTTGTTTGAAAATCGTTCGATAAGCTGGTCTTTATACGCTTCAAGGTCAACGCCTTCGGGAACCGGAACATAAGGAGTAACGTCCCTGTTCATAAACAGCTTTATCATTGCACGATACCTCTCGTCTGCCATTACAGCATCGACCTTCCTGAATCCTTCCATATAGGCAGGATAAGAAAGAAGAGTATGTGACGCATTGAGAAGACTTAATTTCATGATTTCATACGGGGTCACATCATGGGTGAATGTAACTCCCACCTTCTCCCATGCAGGACGGCCTGCAATGAAATTATCTTCAATCACCCATTGTATAAAGTCTTCACAACACACATCTGTAACCTTACCCGGTTTTGTTACGGGAGTGATTCGATCCACCATCGAATTCGGGAACGTCACTTTCTTTTTCGCCCACGCTGCCACCTCGGGATATTTCGCTTCGAAGTATGACATAAACGCACATTTGGCGGCATTGCCGTTCATCTGCATGTTGTCACACGAAAGAATCGTAATCGGCAAATCTTTCTCCATCCGGCGTTTAAGTCCTTCGGCTACATACCAAAACACACTGCGCGATTGGTTAAAATCAACCTTATATCCCCCTTCGGTAATGGTGAGAGAGATGATTTTTATCTCCTCCGATGCTATTTTAGCGATGATAGGCTCACTATCTATTTCCCCCCATGCCAGTTCTACAAGCGAACCAATCAGCATACTATCCTGTTCGCCGGAAGGGCTGCATGTCGTCAACTGATATATGCCGTCGTCTTTCTTGAGGGCGTTGAACAAGACCCCGTCCGTAGGCATAATCATGGCTCCGAATACCCCCCAGCATCTTTGTGAAGGATCTTCAAGTAATAGATTTGTGTAAGCTTCGAGATGTGCACGATGGAAGTTTCCAACGCCGAAATGTACTATTCCGGCCTTTATTTCAGCACGATTATAATTAAAAGTCTTCATACGATAATTTCAATGTTTCGGCAAGTGATTTTTCCACCTTGTCGCAATGTTCTATATAGAATTTATAAACCTCATTCCATTTGTAATAAGATGCTTCAACCGCTTCCAACGGCAACCGGAGGTCTTTTTCATTCAGCATAAACTTAACTAAAACGTCCGGATTGCCTTCTGATTGGTAAAAGATCATCTGAAGGTTCGCACCCATCGGAATATCCCAGTACTTCCAACTCCGCAACGCTTCTTTGGAATTACCAGCCTCCCGCGCCCACGTTCCGGCTTGCAGATTAGTCAAGATGGCCATCAGAACGCCATCGTGGCCGAAGTTGAGATTGATGCCATGACGCTTACGAACCAGATCTTCGGCAGATTCGTCTAACAAATGGCGTAACGTGCGGGACGCAAGTCCCCAACTACGCCCGTGAGATACCGGTTCAGGACCTTTCTGCGCAAAATACTTATAGTTCTCGATTTCCGCCCAAGCCAATATTTCCTCTTCTGTAAAGATATCCCATATAGGCACTTGGCGGTCGAGGCATTGCATCAGCGACGCCATTAACCAGAAACGATGAATCAGGTCGTACTTGTCATACTCACTTTCTACTTGTGTTACGTCTATAAACAGTCTTGTAAAAAAAGCATCCACATTCAACTTTTCATCTATATATGAACGATATTTTTTATACCAACTGTTTTCTTTGCCGAGTATATACTTATCAAGCGGACTCCTGTCGGGACATACGTTACCGTAGGGATTCAGTGTGGTAAGGAACGAACGGGAGTTGTCTATCTCCGCCCATTCAAGCCCGGGACGCAGCGACAAAATGCCCGAATTTACAGATTGCATGGTGGCTGCCACCCGAAGCACATTCGTTGCGTTAGTCTTCAAATAGGGATGTCCTTCAAATACTTCCGGATAGTTTTGTACCATCCTCCGGCCTATCTCCCTTGTCTGACGATAACCGATTTGTGTCAGATCGCCTTCTTTGTAAAACACATTCTTCTTGAACGGTTCAAGACGTTCGTACAGGGCTTTCCCAAAATCGGTAAGGTTGTTTGTGGCATGAGCTTTCTCCAATACGCCGTATATGGCAGGATAAGTCACCTCATCGTCTATCTGACGCGCTCCATGACGGAAATAGCCGTTTATATAGAAAGGCGTATATCCTTTGGGCGCCGGCGTAACCGGATGTGAAAGATCGGTCACATAATACACGCCGCCCGCACGTTCCGGATCCCTGCGTATCTCGTCGAGAGGATTTTCGGTCACCGGCTTTTCTTTCGGAAGAGAGAGTTTGAATATGCAAGGAAGATCAGACGTCTTTTTCGCATTCGTATTGGTATTGACATACATAACCCCGTCTTTAACCACAATATCTTCCGGTTCGTAAATAACCTGTTCCTGCACATTGTATCGGGCAGTAATCGTCCGCCTATCCGTATCGTACACCCGGATGCAGGAAGGGCGGCTGTCATCCTGTTTCCCAACTCCGAAGCAGAAATAGATTTTACCATCATGCATACAGCCCGCTTGTGTGAACCATACCTCATAGGGGAACACCACCTGATCGAGAATGTCATTTTCGTCGAGGCGCACCTTTGCCCCCTCACTCAACGACGGTATGCGGAATTTGGTGGCGACATACTGGTTTTCCCATGCATGCTTTGTCACCTTCGCCACAGTACGTTTACGCGCCGAGAATATCCATATAAATCCCCGTTCCCGATCGACCAGCCAGCTTGGCGCACCAAAGATGGAGACATACCCTTTCTCCGCCCACTTCGAGCCATCGAGTTCAATTGTCTGTACGATTTCGCTGCTAAAACGTTTTCCACGACGGGTGATGCTCTCCACAAAACACAACCATTCCAACTCGCTTCCTACCTTCCCGTTTGTGATATACAAGAGAGGAAACGATGCTCCGCGTTTTGTCTCGACGCCAAAGCATACATTATTTACATGGTTGTCCGGATGGGAGGACGCCAACTCAAAGCCTGCCACAGGTTTCGGATCGGCACTTTTGAAATCATAGATATTCACGTGCCCTCCATCCTCGCACGAGAATATGTAATCATCCCATATTTCAAGTCCTTGCTGTGCCCGCCCACGTCCTTCCTTTGCCAGGAAGACAGAGCACTCTACCTCTTTCTCCGGCTCTACATACAACTGGGCGATAAGGGGAATAGAGATCAGTAAGCACACGACAGACAAATAGATCTTTTTCATAAGTATGCTCTATAAATTTAAAGTATGATTATGTTCTACGTTAATCGAACAGCTCTACGCCTAACGACTCAAGCCGTTTCTGCAACTCTCCTACATCGAGAGCCCGCGGAGTACAATGCTGCGACGCACTCATGGCAGCGGCAATGCCAACAGCCTCTCCCATCGCCATGCAAATACTCATGACGCGGTATGAAGCGTGAGCTCTGTGAGTACCCGATATGCACCGTCCCGCCACCAGAAGCCCTTCCAAGCCCAACGGGAGAAAACAACGATACGGCAAATCGTATGGTTTGCAATATTGGATGGTTGGTTCCGCCTGTCCGGCTCCGTCAGGATTATGTATATCGACAATGAACAATGCTTTATGTACCACCACATCGGCAAAACGGCAGCCTTCCGCCATTTCATCGGCATCGATCACATAGTCGCCCATCACCCTGCGGCTTTCGCGCACTCCGGTTGTTGTACCACTTCCGATCACTCTACAGTTTTCGTAACCCGGCAAATTTTCTTTCAAGAATTGAGTCAGGAGGCGTATCTGTTGCCTAAGTTCAAGATCGGCGGCGAAAATAGAGCTTACCGAAGTAATATCCACTCTATTGACTTGTGTCGTATTTACCTGACGGCAACCCGGTCTGACCGACGGATGCAAACGCACGGCAGCAAGCATCCGGGGAAGTTTGCCCTCATCGGCTTTCTTTTTACACCAATCAAGAAAACACTCGCCATTCAATTGAACATTGTCTACATCTCCAATGCAGATAATTCCTTTCGACTCATCTACGCCATCAATGGTGTATTCAAGGGTTACAGGCTGCATGAGTCCGTCAGCACGTCCTTTTTCTATTTTTGCACCGGCAAGAAAAGATACTATGGCATCACCGGTACAATCAATTGTAACCGCGGCTTCAAAACAGAGCGTCCCCTCGTTACTTGCACACTTAATGCCTTTTACCACCTTTCCGTCACGAATAACATCCGACACGCAACATTGCAAAAAGACATCGACGTTCTTTTCCCTGGCGACAAATTCTGCCAATGTAAGTTTTGCCTCTTCGAAATCGTGAGCATTTCCATGTTCGCCAATCCAGTCATTGTCTTCGATGCCAAGAATAGCACAAACCTCATCGCGCATCGTGTTCTTGCTTACACTACCGAGAATAGGGCCGACATACCCGGCGGTCAGGTTACCTCCGATGACTCCGTATCTTTCGATAAGAGCAACACGTGCTCCTTGCCGGGCGGCGGCTACAGCCGCACATATCCCGGCAGGACCTGCACCTGCTACTATTACATCATAATATTTTGTATTCATTATCTGCTTGTATATGGACCGGAAATAGTCTTAACAGTCATTGCCCCGTCAGAATCTGTGATTGTCACAACTCTGTATTTGTTTCCCCCATCGGTCACACGAACTACAATATGTCCATCATATCCCTTTACTCTCGCAGCCTCTTCCGCCGTAACCCGGTCGTCTACTCCGCTGGGGCGATCGCCTTGCCAGAAGTTAGTGATAAACATGTCACACGCAGGGAGTGTTGTCTCCATCGAATTCAGTATATCGGTACGGGGATGACAATCTACCCACGAATTGACAACAATCGTTTGTGGATTGAGTGCTTTCAGAGCATCTACCTGATTGGTGTTGGTTACACCGTGATGGTTAGCTTTCAATAGTTCCACCTGACCCACTGCTTTTGCACAGGGCAGTTCGGCATCTTTCCACGCATGACTCGAACGTCCGTTATACTGAAGGTCACCACCGGCAAAGAAATCAAAGTTGCCATACGAAACTTTCATCACACAACTGGTAATATTCTCCGGCGGACAATTGTCACTGGAAGTAATGTTCTTACTGTTTTCGTATGTAATCTCCGAGAGTTCAGGGAATGTCTTCTTTGTGGTAGTGCCCGAACCTGTCCAGATCTCTCCATTCACTGCCACGTTTTGCACCTTTGCAGTAGGATACTTTGCAGGATTATACTTCTGAACGATCTGATTATTCGCCCCTGCTTTGAATATCGCAGCATCGAACTTTTGATTGGCGACATGCCATTTCACTGCATTGATATAGTTGCTGCAACTTGGAGCATTGTCTGCCATTGTCGCCATATTGAACGGATAGTTATAATCGGGATAGCCACGATCAAGCAGCGTACCAATCTTGAAATTGTCGAAAATCTCGGCAAAACCTATCAACGAATAAGTGTCGGAGTTGGAAGATTTCGGCAAGGAAGAAGTATAACCGCCGAAGTGGTCATTATGGAAGTGGGTAAGTACGGCATAATCAATCGTGCTGTTACCTGTCCATACCATACACTTACGAATGTAATCAGTTATAATCTGCGAACCACGGGTAGAAGTCAGAGTCGGATCCCAACGACTACGGATACCGGTGTTGGTCGTATTACTATTAGAGTTGGTCGTAACACTCGAACTTGCGGCATCAATAAGCATTTGCGTACCATCCGGGAATATTACAAACATGCTTTCACCGGTAGTCGTATTGATGAAATGAATATCCATCACACCCTCCTGCCAGGCAGGAATCGTTTTACCTACCTCTATTTCAGTGGCAGCATCTTCCCCACCTCCATCCGGACGAATCAAAAATGAGTGAGACTCATTGGAGCTGCATCCTACAATCGCAAGGATGAACAGACTAAGTATAAATATTAACCTTTGCATGCTATATGAAGATTTAAAAACATCTCTCCGCCTTCAATGCTGACGGCAAGACGAATATAATTACCAAAATTTGAATTTACCTTTATAATATGTTGGCCAAGTCCTTTGAAGATTACAGGCTCACTACCGTCGTCAGCCCAATGTATACCGTCTTGCGATAGTTGTACACGACCTTCGAATACGGGATCTCCTTCTATTTTCTCAACCATAACAAAGAATATAGCCTCATCTGCCCAACCAGCCTCGTAAGGATGAGTGAAGAAAGTACCTTTAAAGAACTTCTTTACCTCAAGATGGGAATCATTAAACATTTTCATATATTACATTCCTCCTTTTATTCTTGTGAAACAACAACAGAATCTATATAAAAGAATACACGACGATTGGTATCAGTACCCACCCAGAAAAGAGGATTGATAAGATTGTCGATACGTCCATATCCGTCAACGGTATCGGCTGCAATGCCACGCATATCCCAAATTTTGTCCTGACATTGGAACTCTACATATTCTCGAAGCTCTGTGTCAAGTTTCAGACGCATGTATTGCCAATTGAGTTTACAGTCGGTCTCATTGTAAATGAGTTTCTGATGACCATCTTTCAAATCCTTGAATCCATCGTGGTCGCCATTAGGATAACGGCGGCCGAACCACCAGGGATCGACTCCCCTCTTACACCAGTCTCCGTCAAGTCCATAAGCCCAATCGCGGTCGGTTATGTCTTCATTGGAATGTTCATACTGCCACTTCTGCATTAATTTGCCATCTACTGCATTGAGATAGCGAATTCCTACATGGTAACGTTTTCCACCCTCCTGTACATCGAATCCCATACCAAAATCGCGGATGGAACTCTCATGCAAACCCGGTTGCGGACGGTCACCGCCATCCACCACATCCTGCTCCGCCGTGTATGTAAACCAACATTCTATCTGCAAATATTTGCAGCCCGGACGAGAGAACGAAAGCCGCTTAATGGCATGTCCCAGACAACCTTCCGCCGGAATCTCCGTATAAGGAGCGGCAACAGGTCTTGTCGAAAGTTTAAGAGAGTAAGTGCCGGACATAGCTCCGTGAGTGCCCGGATACCTGAAAGTAGCGGAACTAAGCATGACCGGTGGCCACTGGTCTTTATTGACCAATGTCTTGGGAACATCAAAATCGGGATATTCCGTAAAGTTAGGCATCAATGTCATCCAACCGTTAAAGCCGGTGTTGAATACATCATAGCTCAACACCCTTTTCAATGGTTGATAGCGACTGCGCAATAAAATTTCTCCAATGCTCATAATATCATTTATTTAATAAAGTTAGTACCCTGGATTTTGAACAAGTTTTCCATTCATTATCAATACATCATCACTTGGCAATGGCCATAAATAAATCTTCTCATCATACTTACGTTCACCATGCTGGACGATATAGGTTCCGTCGGCCATCGCTTCAAAAGAAGGAAATCCGTCTTTGTCAAATGTCGGAGTCTCCGGCCAAAACCAGTTGCCTGCCGCAAAGTATTCCTTTGCCCTGTTAGCTGTACGGGTAAATCCGTACATATTGTGTCCGAAAGCATTTTCAAACTGATGCCAACGAAGCAAATCGAAATAGCGCAGATTTTCCCATGCAAACTCCACACGACGCTCACGGCGAAGCACTTTGCGCAATGCCGTCTGATCGGTTGTCGTGATGGACGGATAGTCGTTGGTTTGTGTACGGGTGGTGCCATAAGCACGGGCACGGACATCGTTGATGCAAGCAAGGACAGTAGCGTCAATCTCCCCCAGTTCAATCTTAGCTTCGGCATACATCAACAAGACATCGGCATAACGCATGAGAATAACAGGGTTGTCGTTATACAAAGTAGTACGCCATGATTCTTGCGCGCCTTTGCGCAGGCAACAACCATTGTAAGCACAGTTGGAAGCATCCGAACCGCCTTTGGAATCTTTATTTGTAATCATACGATTTTGCGTATAGTCCATTATTTCGAGTGCGTTTGGCGCAGGATTCCACTCAATACCATAGATACGGCTGCCGGGAGCTGCAAATGTTTCCAGGCAACGGGGATCGCGGTTGGCAAATGGATCGTGAGGATCAAAGCCACTGCCCGGTTCATCAATCGTCTTGCCATTCGTCATTTCGTAGACAGCAAGAAGTTCCCACGAAGGTTGTGCATTATGTGTACCGCCTGCCGAACGGGCAATAAAGGAACCGATAGCCTGTGTAGTAGGTTTACCGTTTTCATCCAACTCAAGGTCGCTTGAGTGAGCAACAGAGAAGATAACTTCTTTGCTTCCTCTTGTCTTGTCGCGGAAAAGTTCTCCATAATCAGGGGCCAAGTCATATACTTCCAGATCCATACAGTCTTGCGCAGCGTTTGCGGCAGTCCCGTAGTCGTGCAGATAGAGAGCGGTACGAGCCTTGTAAGCATAAGCCGTTCCTTTGTCTACACGGGTGGCGCCGCTATTATTATTTGCGACCGGCAAATTTTCTGCGGCATAGTCATAATCTTCATAAATTTGTTTCAGAACGACAGCTTTGTCGGTACGCCCCATCTCAAATGCTTCCTCCGGAGTAATCGAAGTCACGTAGAAAGGAACATCTCCCCAAAGAGTAATCAAACGTGAATAAGCAAATGCTCTGAAAAAACGGGCTTCGGCACGAAGCGTATTCAGTTCAGTGGTGGAATATTTGCCTTCAAGTTTGTCGAGTGCCTCCAAAATCCGGTTGGCACGACTAATGTTCTTATACGTGTAACTCCAAACAGTCTTGATGTTAGGATTACTTGTAGAAGACGCATTCAGTGAACCTGCCGCAATGGTATAAATGTTGGTTCGTTGCGCCCAGTCATCCGTATTACGGTCCAGCGTCCAACCTTCTTCTATAACAAAGAAGGTACTGCGATAAAAATCGTTCAACGAGATTCGAACTTCCTCCGGTGACGAGAACCAGTTTTCACTGGATGCAGCTGAAGGAGGATTCAGATCGAGGTTCACACAAGAAGTTACAGATAGAAGAGCTATCATGCAAATCAATACATGTATTTTTTTCATATTATGTAATTTTTTCATACTCCATTAGAATTTGATATCCACTCCAAATGTATAAGTGCGTGTGATATAGGTAGAAGCTCCTGCTTCAGGGTCCCATCCCGAAAGATAACTATCAAAGCAGTATGGATCATCGATATTGACGTACACCCGAAGTCCCTTGATTCCGACTTTAGAGACGATTTTTTTAGGAACTGTATAGCCAACGTTGATATTCTTTATACGCATATAGGCACTACTCTTGAGCCAGTAATCCGACATTTTGTAGTTGTTGTATTCACCGCCCTGATGGCTCAAACGGGGATAGCTGGCTGCCGCGTTCTGCTCTGCAGTGTTGTACACACTCCAATAATTACGGCTGCCATTGTCGTTCAGAAGGACCGACGGAGCCGGAAGCCATTGTCCCTGCATGGGGCGAATCATACTTTCGGTGAGGCGTGAAAGTTGTTTCCCGACACCATTGAAGAGTAGGGAGAAAGAGAGACCTTTCCAGCCCAAACTAATAGAACCTCCATATAGATAGTGTGGCAATGAGCTGCCAAGCACTACGCGGTCGTATGTCTCATTGATAATTCCATCAGGAGTGCCGTCCGGACCGCTGACATCTACATATTTCACATCACCCGGTTTGGTAGAAGCCGAAAGCAGAGCGCTTTCACTGACTTCCTCTGCGGTCTGGAACAAACCTGCAGTTTTATATCCGTACCAGGAGTTATATTCTGCACCTTCAGTAATAATGGTACCATCGCTGTTAAACTGCTGCTTGCCGTTAAGATTATCTATTATAGACTTGTAATCAGAGATATTAAAACTTACCGCATAATTTACATCTCCGATACGGTCAGACCAGCCGAGTTTCACTTCCCAACCGCGGGTATGCATTTTACCTACATTCCTGTCAGGTGCCGAATAACCTGTAAACGACGGGATTGCCACTGACAAGAGCATATCTGTTGTCTTCTTATAATAATAGTCTGCGCTAAAGTCAAGACGATTGTTAAAGAAAGCGGCATCCACACCTATATCCCAGCTCTGTGTTTTCTCCCAATGGATATTCTCATACGCATAATCCTGTTGAGCGGCAGACATCGAAGATTGGGGCGTAGAACCTGCACTGTCATACATAATGGCATTATTGAACGAAATGTATGTCTGATAAGGATAATTTCCAATCCGCTCGTTACCGAGCGTACCGATAGAGGCACGGAACTTCAGATAGTTTATCGGGGTTATGTTTTGCATGAACTTCTCGTTAGAGATGACCCACCCCACCGATGCGGACGGGAAGAATCCCCAACGGTGATCCTTATGAAAACGTGAAGATCCGTCTTCACGAGCATTGAGCTGGAGGTAGTAACGGCTGTCGTAATTATACATGACACGGCCAAAAAATGAACGGTATGCATTCTGATAAGAATTGCCGGCTACGGCAAGAGCATTCTTGTTCGCCAAATCAAGATAAGGGAAAGAAGACAAAGACATATCGTTGGTCGATCCCGACATCGTTTCATACGTATAACTATAATCTTCATAACCGACCATGGCATTGAAGTTATGTACCTTGCTAAAGGTCTTGTCGTATGTAGCGATGAATTGTTTCTCCAATGATTTGATGTTACGGCGTTCTTCACTTAACGAATTGGAAGTATATCCCGAAACATATCCCAGCATAACATCGGTTTCGTATGCATCGTAAACAGGTATGGCTTTCTTCATCTCCTTGATCGAAACAGTTCCGACGGTAGGAGTCAGATTGGCAGTAAGGGTCAAATCTTTTATGGGCTTATAGCTCAACGAGAATTTACCGGTCATTGTGTTGGATACGGTCTTCTTCTCTCCGCCTTCCAATAAGGCGGCAAGCGTATTGCTAAGACTGCCGTCTTTACCGGGACCAACACGGCCATCCGGATAAAGTCCCAAATAAATGGAAGGATACATATAAGCTGCACGAATCGGACTACCGGAAGTCGGGTCATTTTTCGTGGCATAACGTACCGAGAAATCGATAGAACCGGAGAGCTTATCACTAATCTTGAGATTATTACGCGAACGGATAGAGATTCTTTCGTGGTTTGAACCTTTATAGATAGCGTCGGCATTTTCGTAGGTAGCGGAAGTGTGGCTCTTGATTACCTTGTTGCCATACGTCATGGTCAAGTTATGCTTATGGCGCATAGCGGTATTCGAAAGAATAGCGTCTTTCCAATCATAGATAGGATATTGAATGGGATCATACCTGTTGTTGGTAGCATAGTTGTCGATATAGTCCTGTGAATAGTTGGCAAACTCGCCTCCCGCAGGATTACCGGCATCGTTCCACGACCATTCATTGTACATTGTCATGTAGTGATAAGGGTCTGTCAGGAATTTCGGAAATTCGGTAGGAGAAGACAACGAAATCTCTCCGTTATAACCGATCGAAAGTTGTCCCTCGGTTGCCTCCTTAGTCGTTATCAAGATAACACCGGCAGCAGCACGGGCACCATAGATAGATGCAGAAGCTGCATCTTTAAGTACAGTAATCTGCTGTACGTCTTCGCTTGCTATATTGTCGAGGCTACTGACCATCATACCATCGACAAGGATAAGCGGACTCGAATCAGACATTGTTGTCACACCACGCACCTGAACCGTAGCACTCGCTCCTGGCATACTGCTCGAACGGGTAACCGTCAGTCCCGGAATCAGTCCTTGCAAAGATTGTGAAAGTTGAGACGTGCTCTGTTTCTCGATAAGCGAACTGTTGATTACACCGACCGCACCTGTAAGATCTTTCTTTTTTACAGATCCATAGCCGATAACAACCGTCTCTTCAAGTTGTACAGCATCCTCTTTAAGTTTTATATTTACTACACTCTTACCATCCCATACCACAGTCTCGGTCACATAACCAAGATAACGGAATTCTATTGTATGGCCTGATTCAGCGCCATTGAGCGCATACTTTCCCGACATATCGGAGGTAGTACCTTTTGCATTGTCTTTATCGTGGATCACCACTCCGACAAGAGGACCATTGGCATCGCTAACGACACCCTTCATTACATTCTGTGCAAAAGCCAGATTGATTTGCAGGAAACATGCCAATAACAGGCTTAATATACTTTTTTTCATACTATTTATTCTACGATTTCAAGCAATACATGTTCGTTATATTCTCTGATTGCCTCACCTGTTTCAGGGTTACTCGGATGTTGCGCTGAAAAACGTGTCTGGCCGCTTGCGTGTGTACAGTCTATATACTTTCCAGCGAATTTGGCACCACTAAGACATAAACGACCTGCCTGTCCGAATCTTAACACAATCTCATCCATATCCTTAGTCGTGGTAAATATTCCTTCGGCAGGGATATATGCGCCATTGTTTTTTTCATCGAGCAACATTCCCGCAAAGTTGTAGGTAATAGTTGCCGAATAATTGATAGGTGCACCCGACAGTGTCTCTGTCGCACTTTCCTGAAGAGTCGAAGTCGGAAGAGCCGGTTTCCATTCTTCTCCATCCTTGAACTCAATCATCCAGTAGTTGGAACACATCGTTCCTAATTTGGTCACAAAATAGAAGTGTATCTTGGTACCGGCAGGAATGGTCGTACCTTTCATATCCCCATAGACATACCAATAATCACCGGGAATAGCTCCTGATACATACGGGTCACCATTACCACCCACGGCACGGCTGCATACGGCAGTCTGCGCTACATAACCTGTCCGGTCACATGCCCAATACTCAATCTTACCACTTCCGGCACTCGGAGCAAGATACTTGCCATTGGTTCCCGGGAATACAGACTGTGCCTCATCATCAGCAAATGTTCCACTTGTGTTGGCAGTTAAACTCTTCAAGTCCCAATCAGCCAAAATACCCGAGAAAGCATCTTGTACAAGAGTATAGGTATAGTCTGTATCATCCTGGATGGTTACCGTTACTTTAATTGTCCGTTTGGCAAATGTCTTGTTCTCCGGGAAAGTAAGTTTAATATCACATTCGCCTACCCCATTTGCAGGAGAAACGGTCACATCCGCATCTGTACACACAGCCTTCCACTCCTTATCGCCAAAGACTTTGAATGAGGATTCTGTTGTAGTTGCGTCAATCGATTCTGTGGTAGGACTGATACCTTTCGGAACAATCATTTTTTGGGTAATAACCAGCTTTAGAGGAGTTACATCATCGCCAATGAAACGAATGGCACCGACACGTGAACTAGTCGATGAATTTTCAGAGACTTTGATTGTAAACTTAGTAATCTCACCTTGTGTCTCATGCGAATCAACAACTGCCCAATGGCTATCGCTTCCATCAGTCTGACAATCGTTATTGACTCTGTAATAGACATTAGATGAAAGGTCAACAGTGAAAAGCCCACCTTCTGCTTCTACATCAAGTGTCTTTGTCGCGAGTGTCATATACGGTTCATCCGAGTTATGACAAGATGCAAAAAGCACAAGCGACACACTTGCAAACAATAACATCTTTAGATTCATTTGATTAGTATTTAGGGTTATTAATAATTGACTAGCTAGACATTTTCAGACGTCTTGCATATATAATTCTGTATATCACATAAGCAAGTATCATGGCAATCATCAGTACGATACTTCCTATCACAATTCCTTTGACCGCAAGAGTCTTCGGATCGCCAGCAATAAGCAGACCTATCAGTAAGAGCGCAACGACACCAATGGTAATACAGAAGCAGTTAACAGCCAAATGCGAATAGATTAATACCGCTTTTTTCTCCTTTAATGTCGGTTCGCGATCGGCTTCAGGATCAGTATATTCACAAATGGCTTGATAACCATTATCTTCATACTTTTTACGTGCCGACCAAACTTCCATGATTGCAAGGATAAGTACAGGAAGTACACAACCGGCAACTGACTCTATAAGGCTTGGACTAATAACGGAGGCGGGAATTATGACGCGAGCCATAATACCAACGAGCCAGGTAAGAATCATTGCAGAAATAAGTTGGTTGCCTGTCAGCCGCTTCGAGAACAGTCCCCATATCGACGGAATATATAAAGGACACATCACCATAGTAAGAAGAGTTACTACCACCTTTTCGGCACCTCCGGCAAACGGGATGAGCATTGACAAAGCGATAATCACAAGCCCAAAGACAAATGTGAAGAGACGTCCTACCTTGATACGTTTTTTCTCATCTGCCTGACGGTTTTTCTCTTTGTGTCCCCAAATATCATAGGTATATACATTGGCATATACATTCAAAATGCCCGAAACATTACTCAATGTGGCCGATAGCATCGCTGCCAACATCATACCGACCATTCCTTTCATGAGCACGAGTTTGCTCATATTCACATAAGCGTGTTCGCCGTTGAAAGTCATTGTGGTTGCATCCAAATCAAGCGCAAGTCCGGGTTCCATCACACGATAAATCATGGTAGGAAGATACCAGATAAGAGGAGTGACGAGATAAAGAATTCCGATTAAATAAGTACTCTTTTTTGCGTCTCTTGTAGTAGGCACGCTTATGTATCGCTGTACAAACGGCCAGTCACCGCCAATCATAGACACATTGAGAAATATCCACAGTAAAAGCCACCCCCATGTATAGGTCGGAGATGTGCCCGAGAAGAATCCCGGTATCTCACTGGCCTTATCAATAAATGCACTTACGCCTCCAACTGCGTTAAATGAAAGAGGTATCATAAATACAACCACGGCCAGAAGTACTCCGAACTGAATTACATCAGTCATTAGTACCGCAAGAAATCCTCCGGCAATGGTGTATCCAAGAGCGATGGCACCAAGAATAAGAAGCGCCCACCAAATACTTAGGTAACCCATCGGTGAATCGCCCATCATACCCGTACTTGCAAAAATACTGCCACCATCGACTTTGATTAATGCACACATCACAACCGCTACCGCATACAGAGACACTGCCGTATGTACCGCACGGGCTATAATTCCTGAAATCGTGTAAAAACTTACCGTGCGATGTCCGAACCGGATGGTAAGGAACTCTCCCGGCGATTTGATACGTAGCTCCCGCCATTTGCCCGAGATCCATTTACCGACAATAAACGATGCTACGCCAAGACAAAGTGCAACAACTACCGCAACAAGTCCCGATTTATAAGCAACGCCTCCCCAAACGACAAAGGTACTTGCCGAGAAGATAGTCATGTAGGAAGAGACTCCCGACAGCCACCACGAAGAATTTCGTCCGGCAATAAACATATCCTCGGAGTTTTTAATTTTCCGGGACATCACAACACTCACGGCAATCAGTCCGAGAAAGTAGAGTAAAATAATAATATAATCTAACTGTTCCATATTCTGGTTCTTCTTTATATAATTGCTCCAAGTTTCTTCAATTCCTCTATGAGATTGTGAATATCAGCCTTTTGTACGGTCACACCTGCCTTTATACATTGTGCGGCTGCTACTCCTGCGGCTTGTCCTACCCCCATACAACTTGCCTGAACGCGAAGTGACGCAAAGGAAGTCTTATCAGCACTAATACAGCGTCCCGCTACGAGCAGATTCGGGAAATCTTCAGCTATAAGAGCACGATAAGGTACATACGCCGCTTTTTTAAGGAAAGTTACGCTCTGTTCCGCACCTGCTGCCACATGGATATCTATAGGATGTGCGCCGCGTGATATGCTATCAGGATACTTATAAGCATTCACATATTCTTCTGCTGTAATGGTATGTACACCTTTGATACGACGTGTCTCACGAATACCGGCATGTACGGCGACGGTCGTCACATAACTGTTTTTAAACTCTTCAAAGTTCTCTTTAAAGATTCGTGCTATTTTAAATACATCTTCCCGTAAGCGACATTCCGCTGCGGTAAAATTTCTATTATCAATGGCATTTCCTGCAGTACGGGTCATATTAACCGTTACTTCGCCCGGACGAAGAGTGGTGCAAAACCAAGGACCTCCGAATTCGGGGATGCCAAGTGCCTCTTTCATTGCTAAAAGTTTCTCACGAACTGCAATGCAATGACAATTCTGCCCTTGTTTATTATGGTGCATGGCATCAATTATCATGGGCGAATCTGTATCCACACCTCCTAATATAAAATAGGTGGAAAGAGGTTGCAGCGGTTTACATTCATCAGTTTGCATCGGAACACCCGCCATAGCGGCAAGGTCACCATCCCCAGTGCAGTCGATATACATATCGGCACTGATGGCTTCTGTCCCATTCTTATTCTCAAAGAGGATACAAGATATTTTGCCGTCTTTTGCCTGGCAACCGCTTAAGTAAGAGTGCATATACATATCCACACCGGCTTCCAGCATCATTTGCTGGCATAAAAGTTTGTAAAGCTCCGGATCAAAAGCTACATTGCCAAGAGGTTTCTCAATGATACAGCCTCCCATCTTCTCCAGCCGTTCGATAAACTCCCATGGAATACCGCCTATCACCTTTTCATTATTATAGGTGAATACACTCAAAGGAGTAACAAGCCCCATTGTAGCCATTCCACCTAAAAAACCATATTGTTCCACAACAGCAGTTTTCGCACCACTGCGAGCAGCCGCAATGGCCGCTATGAAACCAGCTGGTCCGCCACCGCAGACAACTACATCGTAGTTGCCCACAATTGGAACCCGTTTCGAAATTTCTATACTTCGTACTTTCTTGTCCATGACCGTTTTTTATCCTTTAATTATTACCAATTCAAATAGATGGTAAACTTTGATGTGCTTTCGACCGCACTTATAAGAAAAGAGGTGTGTTTTCATAGTTCTTTTTCTTTAGTTCGACATCATGTTATGTAGGTTTGCGGCGTTACCGCCGCATTCCCCATTAAGAACTGTACGTGCGAGTTTCCCCGCATACAGCTCCGATAATTCAAAATTTAATTCTCATAAAATTAAATCGGCTCATCCGCGCCTTTACAGGCAACTGTTTCCGATAAAGTTCCCTTTCGGGACGTACGTGAGCGGTTGCGTTTCTGCATCCGCTTCAAGAAGTAGGCATCCCAAGTCGGGTCGTATGGATTGGCTTCACATTTCACCTTTACATGTCGTCTAATCGGTATGTCAGCCAGCTTCATAAGTGTAAAGATAGCACCTTTTTCACAATCTTTGTACTTGAAGCCGAAAATCCAGTCCCGATTGCCGACCTTGATAAAGTATTTGTTCTTTATCCATTCTCTCGACTTGTTCGTATGCCTTCGATAGGACCACCGCTTTAACTGGTTGGTTAATATATGGTCTATCTTGCTAAACGTAGTTTTCGATACCACACTACTGTAGTAGTTTCCCCATCCCCTCAATACAGGGTTGAGGTCTTCTATCAGCTTCTGCTGTGCTACAGCCTTGTTCTTTTTGAACACGACTTCGTGCAGTTTCTCTGTGAACCGTTTCTGACTCTTAGGGGATGGTTTGATTAACAATGTGCCGTTGTACTTCCGAACATTGAACCCTAAAAAGTCAAAACCCTCGCTGATGTGTGTTATCA
>OHAJ01001075.1_pt1 | contig 20420 bp, 10 predicted proteins | sample 1577101 | NCBI WGS metagenome assembly OHAJ01 (sample SAMEA3541531, study PRJEB24748) | human gut metagenome | biome: human gut; feature: human-associated habitat; material: faeces | place: China | collected 2012
CGCCGCTTGCGCGTCCTGCGTCACGTGTCATTTTTCAAGTATAATATCTTCGCGGTACTTCCTGTGTCATTTCGCCACGAACTTCTTGCCGCCGCGTATATATACGCTGCCCGGCACCGTCGTGTCAACCCGACGCCCCAACACATCGTAAGTGATCATATCAAAATCGTTTTCTACTGTAAAGTCTGTGATTCCGGCGGGACTGTCCAGCCCGTATATGACATCCCCCGATGCGTTGCGGACACTCCTGAGACCTGAATATGCCCCCGGACATCTGGAATTGTTTTCATGCGAGCCACCCCATAAACCCATGCAGAAATTAGGGAGACACCCGTTAAATGTAACGCCGATTCCTTCTATTGCCAGAGGAAACGTGGAGTTAAAATAAGGCGGCTTGGCCGTCATGTCCCTATCTCCCACGTAACCCTCATGTACAAATTGCCGCACCTTGCATAGATCTCCGTCTATCATGACGGGATCCTTATAAACCGTCAGGTAATCATCTTCATTACTTAAGGATCCCCATACCGGAAAAGTCATCTGGGCGCCCTCTTCAAGTGTGAAATCATAAAGCGAAATCTCGCCGTATCCTTCTTCCGGATCAGCAGGCTCCGGCAGATTTCCATTCGTCCATTCCGACTCGAACAGAAAGTATCCGGATGTAAGGGCATACACTTTTCCGGCTTCCTCCCGCAGAAACCACACCGGACCGTCCCTTTCCTCATCGAGAGACAGCACATAGGCCGGGTCGGAATCACTGTCATATCTGTAAAACTTTGAATTGAATATCCCGAATTGATGATACTCCATGCCGTTGACCGAAACGGTCCCATCAAATTTCATATAATGGAATACCATTCCGCCTTCACGATCTTTTTCGTAAGGACCTCTGTATTCCCACACCCGCCCCTCGCGGATCATCGGTACGTAATCCGAATATGCCATACAGACGTTCGCCGCTGCAAAGATGCCGGCCAAAAATATTTTATTCATAATCCAACTGTTATAAATTACTTCTCCGTTGATATCACCAGCACTCCACCTTTTTCTACCGAGAATCCGGATGACAGTTCCACCTCGTGACCCTCTATTTCAAGAACCCCGCCGTCTTTGACTTTATCCTGCCCAATAAGGACTTTCCGGAACGAACGTAAATTTACTGTTCCTCCATCCTCTATCTCAAACGCCTTGTCGGTGGTCAGATTTCTTGTCGCAGTCAGATTGACGGTTCCGCCTTGCATTACCGTAAAGCATGGTTTGTCAATGTCGCTTACGATATTCTCTTCTCTGAGGAAATAGGATTTTGTCTTATCCTTGATCCGGCTTCCCGAAGCAAAAAGTCTCACATGGGGATAACTGTTCTTTCCATATACACTTACGGAATAATCATTATCGTCCGTCATGCCGAGTTCGTCGCGGGAAAAGGACAATTTGCTGCTTGAACCTGTAACGGAAACATTTACAGATTTATTGTCGCCATTATAAAATACAATGGACATCCCCCTTAAATCATTTCCCGATAGTGTTATATCTTTGAAGTCGGTTTGCATATCAATAGACATTTCAACCGGGGAATGAGTCCAGACATCGATATCAGGATCACCGATCAGATTTCTTGCGAACAGACTTAACTTGTATAGTTTCTGATTTTTAGATGCCAAAATTGCAGCAGCTAGATTGGTGTTTTCATTAAGTCTCGATCCAAATTGATTTTCAACCGCCAAATTATCATCTATATAACAATCACGCGATGTCCCCACAAATGCAACTCCTCCAAAATCTCCGGCAAACAGATATGCCGTCGAGATATTATAGTCAATATTTTTATATCCCTTATCATCTCTAATTCGTCCGAAGGGTACAGCTGTACACGCTTCCGAATATATTACAGAAGGTTTACCGGCATTATCCAAATCCTCATAAGAATTTCCGTCTTCTAACTTATATGAGGAATTCCATTCTTTCATAGGCGATGATCTCAAAGGCTTTATATAACGAGCCTCATACCATGGATTATGACCTCCGGCGACTTCTATGGAGCAGGGGCTTCCATGGCCTTGAAGAGAAATTATCCCACATTGTTTCATTGCATCGATGACAGTTTTTCCTGTAGGAAAGTTCTGTTCAAACTGGTTTATTCCGTTTCTATCCTTATACATTATTTTGTTTGATAAGTCTATCTGTTCTATGATGGATTTTGCATTGTCTGCCTGACTGTGTAGATAGTTATCATACTGCTGTATGAGCAAACCGGAATCAAGATACGAAGCATCCCCCAGACCGGGATCCAATTGATATGTCAACAACTTATCAAAATATGTTTTTATCTCTTTTGGTTTGTTTACAAGCAAACGCCCTGTCGGGAGAGTGGGATTGAAAGAAAATTGGGAATAGATTTCAGAGTAGTATCCGTTCGATTGAAGACTTAGCTTATATTCAGAATTTATATCTGAAAAATAAGTGTCTGTCGCAAAGAAATTCTGTCCATCGTACCATTCGGAAGAAGGCTTACTATTATTCACAGACATCTCCATAAGTTTTCTGATAGGTGCGGATGTTGTGTCATCACCTATGAGCAGAAGTTGGAACGCTCCCAGATTCTCATGTTCAGACAGAATCCAATTTTTGATCTTTGCCTCCTTGTCGAAAGCCTCGTTCCGTAAATTTCCGTTGTCAAATACCTCATATTGCGGATCAGCCATAATTTCCTCGACTGTCTTTACTATCACGGTATGTCCTTTCTGTCGTTTCCAACTTATGTAATCAGCCAAAGACTCCTTGAATTCTTCCGGTGTTATGATGCAGTAGTATTTTTTCTGTTCCAGAAATGATACGGCTTTTGTATTCGATGCTTTTATAGTAGCCGGAGGATTGACTACAAGTTGTTCCAGATCCGTATCATAGATTGACGCCGGAGCAAAACTTGGTTTCAGATTCATTTCCGAGACATTACATTCAGAATAATTTAATGTAAAATCAATGCTCAGGACATCTCCGAGTGAAGAGGTTGCCTTTTTGTAAACCGAAAGCGGAACCGCCACACGGACTATATGGGAACTTCCGTTTACAAAGTACTCGTTTGAAACCCGGCAGCATGGAAATCCGTCATTATTTTCATTTTCTGAGGAAAGCAATGTGAATTTGTCAGGATCATATTCTCTGCTGAGTTGCGGTTCCTGCACGGGATACAGCGGCAGTCCGAGGGTGCGGTTTTCCGCCACAGTCACGTTGTCGACTGTCACCGTAAAGTTGTTGGAGTAGGTCGGAACAAGGAAGTTTATACATTTGTATGGGAGCATGGGGTCACCCGGTTCACCAACATAGTCGCAGTCCGGAGCCCACAGGCGCAGGTAGGGGGTGCCGTCGGGAGCGTTTATCGTGTCCGCCTCTATCTCGGAGGGATCAAGCCGCAGGGTATAACTGATCTCGCCTCCGTAGGCCGTCGCCGCGGCTGCAAGAAGACAGCTCAGCGCGGCGGCCCGCATGATGTAGCGTATTGTAGTTTTCATAGCATCAGGGGTTAGTCGGTGAGTATCATTCGTTTGGAGTCGATCTCCATGCCGTCGGCGATGAGGGTGTAGATGTACATGCCGGCCGTCAGGGTGTTGCCCTCTATGGTGATGTCTACGGATCCCCGCTGCGAGATGTCGCGGCGCATCTTCTGATTGCCGTTCAGGTCATAGACGCAGAGGAACGCGTCGGACACCTCGTCGGGAAGCACGCAGCTGATCACGGTGCTCGTGCGGAACGGATTGGGGCGGTTCTGCGACAGACTCGCCACTACCGAACCGTTGCCCGGCGCCGCTTCATGATCTTTGTTCTGTAACGCCTCTATGGTCGCGGCCTGGGTCTCTACCGTAGACTGTAGATTCTGGATCGCGTCCACAAGAATCGGAATAAAGCCGGTGTAGTCGATGCTCAGCATTCCCTCGGAATCCTCGTATACCAGCTCGGGATAGACCTCGCGTACGTCCTGTGCGAGAAAGCCGTACTGTTGGTGAACTCCGCCCTGATCCTGTACGTTGCTTTTTCTCGGCGAGTTGGTTACAGTATTTCCGTCCTCTCCCGCATTCTGTATCAGCGTATAGCTGACCGGAACTATGTCGCGCAACTGTGAGCCCATGTTTTCAAGAGGCTCGATGTCTGTCTTGTTCCGGGCGTCGGAAGTCGTCAGATATTGCGGTGCCGAGACTGTCTTGTAAAAAGTAAATACTGAACCTGTCGATGCACTTGTATTCTGGGTCTTAGTATCATAATTGAAAACATTTCCAGATTCAGATGTGAAATTTATACCTCTTTCTCCGTGTAATACAAGCATTCCTTGAGACATTGTGGCAAGTCTGCCGGCAACAGATTCACCGATATATACGTGTCCGCGGCTTCCAAAGGCAAGTTTACCGCCTGAATCATAAAGGGAAGTCCCCTTTATTCTCAAAGGTGCTACAGTATCTGCAACCCCCGCACCTATCAGAGGTCCTGAGGAAGATGATCCAGACCCTATCTGAATCTGGCCGTTGGAGGCTACTTTGAGTTGGGCGGATGCTGTAGCGGCTATCACCGCGCACGCGAGAAAAATAGAAATTTTTTTCATGATTTTTATGTTTTTAGGTGTTTATTATACTGTTACAGCAGTATATATCCAGTATACGACACTTCCGCAGTGCTGAGGCTGATGCGGTATTCGCCGGTCAGTGAGAAAAGCGCGTCGATAAACTCCGGCTCGTCTCCATATGCGCCCACGCATGTGTTATTACTGTCATAGATCTCATACATGATGAAGTCGGGAGTCTCATGTCCGAGGAATTCAATACCTGATATAGGATCGATTGAACATGCGATGCCGATTCCGGGCTTTCTCTGCCCGGGCGTTTCTTCCTCCATATGTTCGGGATCCCCTCCTGTATTTACAGGAACTTTCGTGACCGTTATCATCGCGGGAATGTTACTGACCGCTTTCACTGAGAACACTGCCGTCACAATGGCGGTGGCTGTGGCGGCGAGTCTGAAAAGTTGTTTCATATAGTTAATTAAAGTTTATGCCGCAAATATACGCGGGCCGTCCGGAATAACAAAGAAAAACCGTGCGCGTTTTGTGCGCGTTTCCACAAAATGGAATAAAACGCACAAAACGCGCACAAACCTGGTTGTCTGAATGTTATTTTATAATGACCTTATCAGCCGGTCAACGTCATCCGTGGCTAATTTACTGTCGAAGAATTTCTGACCGAATCTTATTCTTCTGGACGACACACCGCCTTTGCTTATGCCGAGAAGATATTGGAGCTCCCGCGTAGACACCCCGCATCTGATAAGCATCGCCATTCTATGTTCGGATTTAAAAAGCTTCCCTCTCGCAAGCAATCTCAGACTGGTATTGAACTGAGGGAAACATGTATCGACAGTCCGCTCAAGATCCAGCCATATCGCGCTGTCTTCCGGGATACCTTTCCTCTCTCTTATTTTTTCCTGTAGAATTACATAGACTTCGGACTTTCTGATACTGTCGGGCAACGGCTCCCATACATTTTTTTCTTCGAGCAACAATAACAGTTTGTTTATAAAATCCTCACGCGGACTGTCATGACTGACGCCTGAATTCCCGTCGCATATATCAGGCGAGGATTCTTTCTTATTCTTGTGATCCGGGACTGCCCGGTCACTGTCCGCGGCAGGAGCCGTATCATTGGATCGCCCGGCGCGTTTACGCGCCGCTTCCGTCAGTTCATCTCTCATATGTTCAATCTGACGCGTGGCCACGACCAGATCCAGCAGCTGACGCTTATTTCTGTATTTGAGACATATTATAACTATTATACATATTATGGCAAACAGGGATATGACTATGACAACTAACCGCAGCCTCTCTTTTGTCCGTTCGGCTTTTGTCCGTTCGCGGTCATGGACGTTGTAATTATAGACAGTCGCCTGAAGCAGCCCCAGGGCGTCCGCGTTTCTGTTCTGATTCTCATTCACGAGAGCAGCGTATCTGTCATAGTATATTTCCAGAGAATCCGCCGGGACTGATTTCCTTACCGGATCATGCAGGAGTATATTATATCCCAGATGGCGGTTGTTCGAAGAACCGCATCTTATCAGCGAATCGGCATATATACGGGCTGTGTCGGCGATACCGTTCTCCAGATATATGTTGGCGGCATATGCAAGCGCCTGAGGATAGTAATTGCCTGACATTCTTTCAGGCACTCCCCGTATCCTGCGCAGGGCCGTGGCGTAATCCCTCTGCTGATATGAGACCGCGGCCAGATACATGTCGGCTTTTGCCGCCAGTCCGTCTGATTTTCCCTCCGCGATATGTCTCGATTCCCTGAACAGCTTTTCGGCCTCGTCGAAGTCGCGCTTATGCATATGCAGGGCTCCGAGCAGTTGAAGATTGTCAGCCAGCAACATGCTGTCTCCGAGTTCACGCAATAATTCTATATTCTCTTTCATGAACGGGATTGCCTCGTCATAAATCCGCATACGGTCCAGAATATAAGCCATCTGCACAAGAACGGCTGACCTCAGTCTCTTGTTTTCCTCTTTCCGGGGAAGAGCGTCGAGTGCGTGCTGGAAGTAGCGGAGGGCTGTAGGCGAGTCGCCGAGGTCGGAGTAGACGCGGCCTCCGTAGTAGAGGGCCTCGGGATATTGCTCCGAGCCGGGATGCTTTTCATAGTATTCCAATACCGTCCGGATCAGAGAGTCGGAGGTGTGGCGCACGTATGCCTTGTCGGCCGACTTGACGCGCAGCAGGTCGAAGCGGGCACGTTCGGCCTTTGACATCCCTGCGCTCCACGTGCTGTCTGCTACAAGACTGTCGACAAACAGCACTGCCGCTTTAGGATCGGTACTGATACGGTTTTCGATCTCGTTGAAAGTGTTCACGCGCTCTCTATCTGAACACCCGGACATGGCACAGGATGTAAACGCCAGAATAAAAATATATATGATATGAAGAGGCTTCATTTCTCCGCTTTAATATAGAACAGACAAATATAATATATTTTCGTGGAATAACCAACAATGGACCCGGTTGCGATGTCGCAATGTTGCGGATGCGGGGATTTGCTTATACAATCGTAATTTTACATAATTTTATAGTGTGATATGCCGTTTATTACAGTATGATTGACTATATACAGGGCATACCTGCCGAAATAACACCGACCTACGCCGTAATCGATTGCAACGGACTTGGTTACGAAGTAAATATAACGCTTATTGACTATCCTGCCATTTCTCCCGGGGGAAAGGTGAAACTCTTCATTCATGAGTCCATACGCGAAGACGCTCATGTATTGTACGGGTTTATCGACCGAAGAAGCCGCGAGCTGTTCAGACTTCTTATCGGTGTGAGCGGGGTGGGACCAAACACCGCGCGCCTGATCCTTTCCGCCCTTACAGTGCCGCAGCTCGAATCCGCCATTGCCAACGGCGAGGACAAGCTCTTGAAAGGTGTCAAGGGAATAGGGGGCAAGACGGCCCAGCGTATAATAGTCGATCTCAAAGACAAAATAAAGATCGAATCCGACGTATTGATCACAAGTACGTCTGTCAACGAGTCATTCGATGACGCGCTGGCGGCCCTTGTCATGCTGGGTTTCGCGGCCCCGCAGTGCAAGAAGGTGTTGCAGAAACTTTTTGCCGCCGATCCCTCACTTTCCACTGAAAAAGCTATAAAGCAGTCTCTGACGATGCTTTGACCGACGTAGACTAACCTATTGTTATGCATTTCACACGCAGCCAGTTCTCTATTTTGGCGGCAGTATTCGTCTCGGTGCTGCTGGTCACCGTTTTGGCCAGACCGCAGTATTATAAGAGCGAACTGAATCCGCCGCCTCCCTCCGAACCGGAATCTCCGACCTATATGCCCGCCGATACTCTTGAATTACCGGCGCGAGTGCAGCCGACTATACCCTCTGACGCCGACGACTATCTCGGCAAGAACGAGTATGCGGCGGATCTGCGGACTCCTTCCAATATCAAGACCGAAGCGGTGTATGATCCTGAATCAGGCATGTACGTGCTCCGTACGCTTATCGGCGACCGCGAGATCGTCACCCCCTACATGATGACGGCCGAGGAATACAACAACATGATGATGCGCCGTGATCTTTTCGGATATTTCAGTGAGCGCAACCGCGAGACTTTCGAGAAGAAGGACAAGGAGCCTTTCAATGTGCTCGACATGAATTTCTCGCTGGGCCCTCTCGAGAAGGTGTTTGGTCCTGGAGGAGTACGTCTGCAGACGCAGGGATCCATACAGCTTTCAATGGGTGTCAAGAGCAATAAGACGGAAAATCCCGCTCTCTCTCTGCGTAACCGCCGCAAGACTTATTTCGACTTCGATTCGAAGATACAGGCCACGATCAACGCCTCGGTCGGCGACAAGCTTAAGTTCAACATGAACTATAATACCGACGCGACTTTCTCATTTGATTCCCAGAACCTAAAGCTGCAATATGAGGGCAAGGAGGATGAGATCATAAAGAATATCGAGGCCGGTAACGTCAGCATGACCACCGGATCGAGTCTTATCCGTGGCGGTACGGCGCTTTTCGGTATTAAGGCAAAGCTCCAGTTCGGCAAACTCACGCTCACGGGACTCGTCTCGCAACAGAATTCCGAATCCAAGACCGTGAGCACACAGGGCGGTGTGCAGAGCACAAAATTCAGCATAAAGGCCGACAACTACGATGCCAACCGCCATTTCTTCCTCTCCCAGTATTTTTATGAGAATTATGATCAGTTCGCCCAGCGTCTGCCGCATGTCTCGTCAGGTGTGAAGATAACGCGTATCGAGGTCTGGATAACCAACAAGAACGGCAATTATAATGAAGCCCGAAATTTTGTCGGATTCATGGATCTTGGCGAAAACCGCAATCTGGCATCGGACTACTGGACTCCCAATATGAGTTTCAATAACCCGAGCAACCAGTCGAACAATCTTCTTGAGGTGATAAAGAGCGAATATCCGGGAGCGAGAAATATCAATACGGTCACACAGGCTCTTGAACCTCTTCGCGCGTTCGGCATCGAGGGTGGCCGCGATTTCGAGAAGGTCGAGTCCGCGCGCCTGTTGCGTGAAAGCGAATATACTCTCAATTCAGATCTCGGTTACATATCTCTGAAATCGGCGCTTAATACCGACGAGGTGCTCGCCGTGGCTTATGAATATACTTATGGCGGTAAAGTCTATCAGGTGGGAGAGTTCTCTTCCGACGTGACCACCACGACGGAGTCTCTCTATCTGAAGATGCTGCGCTCCACCACTGTCTCGCCCAAGTTGCCGATGTGGCGCCTGATGATGAAGAATGTATATTCGCTTGGGGCGTATCAGCTGCAGAGCAAGAATTTCAAGATGAACATAAAGTTCCTCAGTGACACTACGGGCATCGAGATCAATTATCTTCCTGTAGGATCAATTGCCAATCAGCCACTTCTGCAGGTGATGAATCTTGACCGTATAGATTCGAACCAGGAATCCAATTCCGACGGTTTCTTCGATTATATCGAAGGATATACGGTGCAGTCGTCAAACGGCAAGATCATCTTCCCTGTCGCCGAGCCTTTCGGCGAGCATCTCGCGCGAAAGATTGGCGATCCTGCTATAGCCGAGCAGTATGTCTATCGTGAACTTTACGATTCGACTCTTGTCGTGGCACGTCAGTTTGCCGACAAGAACAAATATTCTCTCGTCGGCGAGTATCAGGCGTCAAACGGAGCTACGATCCGGCTGAATGCCATGAATGTGCCGCGCGGGTCGGTAGTGGTCATGGCCGGCGGTGTGGTGCTGACGGAAAATTCCGACTATACGGTCGATTACTCCATGGGTATCGTGACGATAACGAACCAGAGCATAATCGACTCGGGCACAAATGTCAGCGTCACTCTGGAGAATCAGTCGATGTTCTCCATGCAGCGCAAGACGCTCCTCGGTCTTGACGCGCAGTATCAGTTCAACAAGGATTTCACTCTCGGAGGTACGATCCTGCATTTCTCGGAGAAGGCTCTGACGGAAAAAGTGAATATCGGCGACGAGGTGATCAACAATACGATGTGGGGTCTTAATCTGAGCTATCGCAAAGATTTTTCATGGCTGACCAATCTCCTTAACAAGATACCGACCATAAACGTCACGGCTCCCTCGACTTTCAACGTCAATGCCGAATTCGCACAGCTTGTGCCTCACAAACAGAAGAGCGGCACGAACCGTGGCTCAAGCTACATCGATGATTTCGAAGCCACGCAGACAGGTATCGATCTCCGCTCTCCTTATTCATGGTTCCTGGCCTCGACGCCTTATGAGAGCGGACCGGACGCATTGTTCCCTGAAGCCGCGCTTTCCAATGACGTGGCCTACGGAAAGAACCGCGCGCTTCTCGCATGGTATTACATCGACCGCGCATGGACGCAGCGCAATTCGACCATGCTGCCGGGCTATCTCAAGAATGACCCTCACCAGATGTCGAATCCTTACATAAGGGAAGTTTATGTCAATGAACTTTTCCCTTACCGCGATCTCGCTTACGGCGAGGCGAACTGGATTCAGACTCTCAATCTCTCGTTTTATCCCCGCGAGCGGGGCCCGTATAACCTTGATGCCGAAAATATCGACTCCGACGGTTCATTGCTGAATCCGGAAAAGCGCTGGGGCGGTATCATGCGCAAGATGGACAATACCAATTTCGAGACCTCAAATGTCGAATACATACAGTTCTGGCTTCTCGACCCGTTCCTCGACGAGGACAATAAAAACCGTGAGGGTGGCGATCTATATTTCAATTTCGGCGAGATCAGCGAGGATATTCTCAAAGACGGCATGAAGAGCTATGAGAACGGCCTGCCCGTCGACGGCAATTCCGAATTTATCGCCGAGACCAACTGGGGACGTGTCTCGCGTCAGAATTCGCTTACTTATGCGTTTGACAATACTGCCAATGCCCGTCTGCTGCAGGACGTCGGTCTCGACGGTCTTCCCAACGAAGACGAGTTTACTTTCTCTTCATATAAGGATTATCTTGACAGACTGCGTGCGAAACTCTCTCCGGCCGTCATCGCGGAAATGCAGGCCGATCCTTTCTCTCCGATGAACGACCCTGCCGGCGACAACTATCACTTCTACCGCTCGAATTATTATGACGAGATACGTGCGGGCATTCTTGAAAGATACAAGCATTACAACGGAGTGGAGGGTAACTCGCTTTCGCCCGACCAGTCCGACAATCCGCAGTATCAGTCCGCGCGTGCGGTGCCTGATGTTGAGGATATCAATCAGGACAATACACTTAACGAGTACGAACGTTATTTTCAGTATAAGATATCCATCCGTCCGGAAGACCTCGAGGTGGGCAAGAACTACATCACCGACAAACAGGTCTCGGAGGTTTCGACGCCCGAGGGTAAACAGACAGCCGTATGGTATCTTTTCAAGGTGCCTCTGAGTTCTCCGGAGAAGGTTGTCGGCGGGATCAACGATTTCACCACGGTGCGTTTCGCACGTATGTTCATGACGGGATTCAAGGAGGTGACCCATCTTCGTTTCGCCACTCTCGAGCTTGTGCGCGGCGAATGGCGCGACTATAAGTTCAACCTTAATTCCCGCAACGATTCTCCGGCCGAGGGTGAACTTGACATGAGTGTGGTGAACATCGAGGAGAATTCCGGACGTGAGCCGGTGAACTATGTGCTTCCTCCCGGTGTGAACCGCGATCAGGATCCGGGAGCCGCCCAGGCCACCCAGCTTAACGAGCAGTCTCTTGAAATGACTCTTCGCGGCATACAGCCGGGTGATGCAAGGGGAATATACAAGAATACCCAGATGGATCTCCGCATCTACAAGCGTCTTCAGATGTGGGTGCATGCGGAGGCTCTGGTCGACAACGCCACCAATCTCCGCAACGGAGACTTCTCTCTCTTCCTCCGTCTCGGATCTGACGTCAAGAACAACTATTACGAGTATGAGATTCCTCTCGATCTCACGCCTCCCGGACGCTATAACAATTACAACAGCCAGGACCGTGCCCGCGTATGGCCTGTCGACAATCGTCTGGACATCCCCCTGAGTCTCTTCACACAGGTCAAGACCGACCGCAACCGTGAACGCAGCGCCGGCACGCAGGGTGTCGGTTACGCCACTCTCTTCACAATGCTTGATCCGGATCAGAACCAGAACACTGTCGGCGTCATGGGCAATCCGTCGCTCTCCGATGTGAGGGTGATGCTTATCGGTGTGCGCAACAGGTCGAATTCTGTCAAGGATGGTACGATCTGGGTGAATGAGCTGAAGGTTACCGAATTCAATGAGGAGGGCGGCTGGGCTCTCAACGCCAATGCGAGTCTTTCTCTGTCCGATGTGGCCATGGTCAATTTCAGCTATCATCGCGAGACCGACGGATTCGGCGCAGTCGACCAGGGACTTTCCTCCCGCAGACTGGACACGTATGATCAGTATAACTTCGTGGTGCAGGGGGATCTTGGAAAGATCGTACCTGAGAAGGCCAAGTTGAACGCGCCGATCTATTATGCGCGTTCGCAGGAGACAACTACGCCGAAGTATAATCCGCTTGACCAGGATATTCTTCTGAAGGACGCTCTCGACGCGGCGGCCACAAAGGCCGAGAAGGATTCCATCAATGCCTATGCGCTCACCAAGAAGACCACCGAGAGTTTCTCTGTCTCCAACTTCCGCTTCAACGTGCAGAGCAAGAATCCCATGCCGTGGGATCCGGCCAACTTCACACTCGCATTCTCTTTCAACAAGCAGCGGAATCTCGATCCTGTGACCGAGTATGAGAACACTTCGGATTACAGAGGTTCGTTCCAGTATTCATATACTCCCTATTTCAAGCCTCTCAAACCCTTTGCCTGGATCAAGGGAAAGGGCAAGACCGCGAAATTCTTCAAGGACTGGGAACTCAACTGGCTCTTCAGCAATCTGACGTTCTACACTTCGATGAACCGTCATTATTACGAGGAGCAGACACGCTCCGAAGTCGATGTCGACTTCCAGCTTCCCGTCCAGGTGAGCAAGAACTTCCTGTGGGACCGTCAGCTTTCGCTTACATGGAATCTTACCAAATCGCTGTCTTTCTCGTTTGCAAGCAATACTACGGCGCGTATCGAGGAGACGGTAGGTGCGGTCAACCGCCGGCTTTTCCCTGACGAATACCGTGAGTGGAAAGACACTGTGATGTCTTCTCTGCGTCACCTTGGAACTCCCTGGAACTATAATCAGACATTCACCGGCACATATCGCGCGCCTTTCAACAAGATTCCGGTTCTTGACTATCTGTCGGGATCGGTAAGCTACAATTCCGTCTATAGATGGGACAAGGGCGCTACGGTCGATGATCTCTATCTCGGCAACACGATCCAGAACCAGACTACCTGGAATGCCGACGCGAGACTTAATTTCGAGACTCTTTTCAACAAATCTAAATATCTCCAGAACATCAACAAGCGTTTCAGCAATAGTTCGCGCGGCAACAATGACCGCAACAAGAACCGCAACCGGAATTCAAAAGACGACAAGGAGAAGACTCAGAAGAGTCCTAAGACCAAGAAATTCGAGCGCGCCATAACGTTGTCTCCTGATTCCGCCACGGTCGTGAAGCATAATCTCAACAACAAGAAGATACGTTTCTCGGCCAGGGAAGAGGGGAAGGTCGTCAAGGTAAACTATAAGGTGATCGATGCGAATACCGTCCAGATCACAGATACGGGGAGTCGTACGCTTGCCGTGACGATCACCGAGATCCGCAAGAATGCCGACGGCAAGAAAAGCTTCGGTACGGAATTTGCCGAGCACGCCCTGCGCTTCCTGATGATGCCGCGTTCGCTCTCTTTCAAGTGGAGAAGCAGCCATTCGCTCAATGTGCCTCTTTACGCGCCCAATGTCGGCAATGTGTTCGGACAGTCTCAAAGCTATGGCCCGATGGCTCCGGGTCTTGACTTCGCGTTCGGTTTCTACGGAAAGGATTTCGTCGACAAGGCTCTTGACCGTGACTGGCTCATCACTTCGTCCGAGCAGGTTTCTCCGGCTCTCTGGAGTCAGTCGAAGGAATTTAATTTTGAACTTAATCTTGAACCGATACGCGGTCTCAAGATATTGCTTACCTCCAATCTGACAGATGCCCGGACCGAGCAGATGCAGTTTATGTATTCCGGTATGCCGACGGCCTTTTCGGGCAATTATGTCCGCACGGCGTGGGCCTTCCCGACATCGTTGCGCAATTATGATGCGGGCAACGGATATAAGTCAGACGCGTTCGATAAATTCCTTTCCTATATTCCGCAGGTGGCGGCCCGCGTCCAGCAGCAGTATGAGGGAATGACATATCCCTCCACCGGCTTTATGGAGGGCAATGCTCTTGCCGGATCGGCATTCAATCCGGAAGTGGGAGGAGTCAGCGTGACAAGTTCGGATGTGCTGATTCCTGCGTTCCTCGCCGCTTACACAGGCTCCAAGCCCTCGAAAGTCTCGTTGAACCATTTTCCCGGTCTCTCGTCGATGCGCCCGAACTGGAGAATAACCTACGACGGTTTCATCAATCTCGGCAACATGAAGAAATGGTTCAAATCTTTCACGCTGAGTCATGCCTACCAGTGTACCTACACTGTGGGATCATATTCCAGCTTCATGAATTGGGTGGCTGCGCCCAACGGAGGCGGAGATCTCGGCTACATACTCAATGAGCAGACGCAGCAGCCTATTCCGTCCACACCTTTCAATATCTCGTCCGTATCGATCACAGAGAAGTTCGCTCCGCTCATAGGAGTGAAATTCACTCTCTTCAACGACATACAGTTCAATGCCGAATACAGGGATTCCCGTACTCTCAATCTCAACACCTCGGCCGGGCAGCTTGTCGAGACATCGTCAAAGCAGATGACATTCGGCGCGGGATACAAGATTGCTAATTTCAACAAGATTCTGAAGATCGGAGGAAAGCAGGGGAGTGTCTCCAATGACCTTACGCTCAATCTTGATCTGTCGTGGAGCAACAACCAGTCGCTCATACGTCGTATCGAGACCGCCTATACACAGGCCACACAAGGCACCAGCACTTTCTCCATCAACTTCATGGCAAGTTATATTCTGAGCAAGCGTATCACGCTGTCGGCATTCTTCGATCACCAGACAAACACTCCTCTGGTATCGAACTCGGCCTATCCCACCAGCAACTCCAACTATGGCGTGGCCGTCAACGTCTCACTGGCCCGGTAAGATACCGCATCGGAAACCCGCATAAAAAAGTCCGGACTGCCTTTCGAAAGGCAGTCCGGACTTTTTTATGCACCTGCTTCACGCATATTCATTCATGTGACAGGCTGGGGCCGATCCGCGTTTGTACGCTCAATTCTTGAAGACGAGGTCATCGCCGTCACGGTCTATTATGATCGGGTGTTCGCGATTCACTTTCTGCGCGAGTATGTCTTTTGACAGCTGATTGAGCACCATGCGCTGTATGGTACGTTTCACGGGACGCGCTCCGAATTCAGGATCATAACCGTCTTCCGCGAGCAGATCGAGTGCCGGTTTTGTGACATCGAGGGTGATTCCGTTTGAGGCGAGCATCTTCTTCACGCTGTTGACCTGCAGGCTTACTATCTCGAGGATCTCTTTCTTGTCGAGAGGAGTGAACATCACCGTCTCGTCGATACGGTTAAGGAATTCGGGACGTATGATCTGTTTCAGACGATCCATGACATCCTGTTTCGTGGTGGCGATTATATCCTGTTTCTCATCCTCGGTCTTGTCGTTGAAACCGCTGAATTTCTCACGGATGATATCGCTGCCCATGTTGGAGGTCATTATTATTATAGTGTTCTTGAAATTGATGAAACGTCCTTTGTTGTCCGTGAGACGTCCGTCATCAAGCACCTGAAGGAGGATGTTGAACACATCGGGATTCGCCTTTTCTATCTCGTCGAAAAGAACGACGCTGTAAGGCTTGCGGCGCACCGCTTCGGTCAGCTGACCGCCTTCTTCATATCCTACATATCCCGGAGGCGCTCCGACAAGTCGTGACACACTGTGCTTCTCCATGTATTCCGACATGTCGATACGTGTCATCATGTCTTCGTCGTCAAACAGATATTCGGCAAGGGCCTTTGCAAGTTCGGTCTTTCCGACACCGGTTGTGCCGAGGAAGATAAAGGAGCCGATAGGACGGCGCGGATCGTTTAGCCCGGCACGCGAACGGCGCACGGCATCGGAGACGGCGCGGATGGCGTCTTCCTGACCGACTACGCGGCGGTGCAGCTCCTCTTCGAGATGCAGCAGCTTCTCCTTCTCGCTTTGGGCCATTTTCTTGACGGGGATTCCGGTCCAGCGGCTTACAACCTCCGCTATGTCTTCCGCATCGACCTCTTCCTTGATCATCGCTCCTTCGCCCTGCAGTTCTTTGAGTCTGGCCTGTATAGCCACATTCTCGTCCTCTTTCTGCTTGATCTTGGAGTAGCGGATCTCGGCTACCTTGGCATAATCTCCCTCGCGTTCGGCACGGTCAGCCTCGTAGTTGAGCTGTTCGATGTCGATCTTGTTCTGCTGTATCTTGTTTATTTCAGTCTTCTCAGCCTGCCATTTTGCCCGGAGAGATTTCTCTGTATCGCGCAGATTGGCGAGATCCTCGTCGATTTCCTTGAGCTTGTATTTGTCATTTTCCCGTTTGATCGCCTCGCGTTCTATCTCGAGCTGTTTGATTTTTCGTGAGGCTTCGTCGAGGGCCTGGGGCTGTGAATCCATCTCCAAGCGGAGTTTGGAGGCAGCCTCGTCGATGAGGTCAATAGCCTTGTCGGGAAGGAAACGGTCGGTGATATACCTTACGGAAAGCTGCACGGCGGCTATGATAGCTTCGTCTTTGATACGCACCTTGTGATGGTTCTCGTAGCGCTCTTTCAGACCCCGCAGTATCGAGATGGCCGACATTTCGTCCGGCTCGTCGACCATGACCTTCTGGAAACGGCGTTCCAGAGCCTTGTCTTTTTCAAAATATTTCTGATATTCATCGAGAGTGGTTGCTCCGATCGAGCGGAGTTCACCTCTTGCCAGCGCGGGCTTGAGGATGTTTGCGGCGTCCATGGCTCCCTCTCCCTTGCCGGCTCCGACAAGAGTGTGGATCTCATCGATGAAGAGAATGATTTCGCCGTCGCTTTTTGTAACCTCATTGACGATAGCTTTCAGTCGCTCCTCGAATTCTCCTTTATATTTCGCTCCGGCCACAAGCGCACCCATGTCGAGCGAGAATATCTGTTTTGATTTCAGGTTCTCCGGAACGTCGCCGCGGACTATACGCATGGCAAGGCCCTCGGCTATCGCGGTCTTGCCCGTACCGGGTTCGCCGACAAGCATCGGGTTGTTTTTTGTGCGTCGTGAAAGGATCTGCAGCACGCGGCGGATTTCTTCGTCACGTCCTATCACCGGATCGAGTTTTCCGTTGCGGGCGCGGTCGTTTAGATTGATCGCATATTTGCTTAGAGCCTGATAGCTTTCTTCCGCACTCTGGTCCTTGACTGTATTGCCCTTGCGCAACTCTGAAATCGCAGCCTTGAGTCCTTTTTCGTCAAGGCCGTTGTCTTTGAGTATCTGCGATGCCTTAGACTTTGCCAGAAAGATTCCCATAAGCATCGCTTCTACAGAGACATACTCGTCACCCATGGATTTGGAGAAATCTATGGCTTTCTGCAGGGCGTCGTTTGATTCACGGCTCAGGAAAACGTCACCGCCGCTGACTTTCGGCAGCGTGGCTATGGTCTGTTCTACGCCCATCTTTACTCCGTTGATATTGGCGCCCGTTTTCTGGAATATGAAATTCACGATGGTTTCGCCTTCGGAGATAATGGCTTTCAACAGGTGTACAGGTTCGATCTGCTGCTGGCCGGCCTGTCTGGCATAGTCTATGGCCTTCTGCACGACTTCCTGCGATTTGATTGTGAAGTTGTTGAAATTCATAGTATCGTGTATTGAATGTTTTCTTGGAATCTGTTTAATATTTGTTCTTATTAATTAACAAATCACGTGCCATATTGGTTGCGCGGGAATTGATTGTCATTTCCGTTTGCCGCATCTTAATATCTCGATCCAGTAGTCGTCCGGATCATGGATAAAGTATATTCCCATCGCCGGATTCTCGTAGCATACGCAGCCGAGTTCCTTGTGGTATCTGTAGACTTCCTCATAATTGTCCGTATCAAGTCTGAGCGCCAGATGCGTTTCGTTTTCTCCCAGCTCATATTCCTGGGGATGGTCGCGCATCCATGTCAGTTCAAGTCGGAAATCGCCGGTCGGGGCAGAGAGGTAGTTGATTATGAAATTGCCTTCTTTGTCAACAATCTCTCCGCTTTTGTGGAGATTGAGGGCCTTTTTATAGAATTCGAGAGATCTTTCAAGATTGGCCACATTGATATTGTAGTGGTCGAAGTGACATTTTATTTCCATATCTATAATTTTAGAATTCATTTAGAGTATGTTTACTTTTAAATATTAACAAAATCCGCGCCAAATCGACTGAAGTCACACAGGAATGGGGTGTCAAGAGCAACGACACCAATGCCTGACCGTCAGAAGTTGTGATCAATTACTGATCCGTATGACATGTATGACGGCGTTCCTACTCAGGGACGCTGTCATTTATTTTGTCGAATCGATCTAATTCTCATGATTTTTCACTATTTTTGCGGATCGTTTTTAACAGCTTCTTAACATATGGATTGGTTGCAGACTGTTTTTATCGATCATTCGCCGGTACAGGCTGTGATCATTATTTCTATAATCATAGCTGTCGGACTGGGTCTCGGCAAACTTAGCCTCCGAGGCATCACCTTAGGTGTGACATGGGTGTTTTTCGTAGGCATTCTTGCCGGTCATCTCGGTTTCACAATTGATTCCGAAATGCTGAGCTATGCGGAGAGTTTCGGTCTTGTGCTTTTTGTGTATGAACTCGGTCTTAAGGTAGGTCCCGGTTTCTTCAGCTCTTTCCGTAAGGGTGGTGTCAGGCTTAATGTGCTTGGTTTCGCGACTATAATCCTCGGTACGTTTCTGACCGTGCTGTTCTCATATCTTTTCGGCGTTTCAATGGCCGATATGGTGGGTATTCTCTGCGGCGCGACAACCAATACTCCCGCGCTCGGAGCCGCCCAGCAGGCATTGCAGCAGATCGGTATGTCGGCCAACGGTGCGGCTTTGAGTTGCGCCGTGACATATCCCTTGGGTGTGGTCGGCGTGATCATTGCCATGATAACGGTCAGAAAACTGTTTGTACGCAAGTCCGACATTTCGGTGTCCGGCCATGACGATGAGAACCAGACCTTCATAGCGACATTTCTGGTTCACAATCCTGCCGTTTTCGGTCTCACGATAAAGGAGGCCGCCGCTCTTGTTCATCCTAAGTTTGTCATTTCTCGTCTTTGGCGTAACGGCGAGGTGACGATCCCGACCTCCGACACTACTCTTAAGGAGAATGACCGCATCCTCGTCATTACCACGGAAGGGGATCTCCCTCATCTTACCGTGCTTTTCGGCGAACATGAAAGCCGCGACTGGAACACCGGCAATATTGACTGGAACAAGATCGATTCATCGCTGACATCGCGCGATATAGTGGTGACCCGTCCGGAAATAAACGGCAAAAAACTCGGTTCGCTGCGTCTCCGCAACACATACGGCATAAACATCACGCGTGTCATGCGAAGCGGAGTGCGACTTCTTGCCACACCCGGTCTCGTGCTTCAGCTTGGCGACGTGCTGACTGTCGTGGGCAAGAAATCACAGATCGAGAAAGTCGGCAAAGTGGTGGGCAACACCCAGACCAAGCTGAATGATCCGAATCTCGCGGCCATATTTATAGGCATGGTTCTCGGACTTCTGCTTGGATCCATACCTATCATGATCCCCGGCATATCGACTCCCGTCAAACTCGGACTGGCAGGCGGACCTATTGTTGTCGGCATATTGATCGGAAGTTTCGGTCCGAGATTCCATCTTGTGACCTATACCACCCGAAGTGCCAATCTCATGCTCCGGGGCATAGGCCTTTCTCTTTATCTAGCCTGTCTCGGTCTGAGCGCCGGAGCCAACATCATGGAGACTCTTACGGGTGGTGACGGATGGATATGGATCGGACTCGGTTTCCTGATCACGCTTCTGCCTGTTCTGGTCATGGGCGTGGTGGCTATGAGATGGGGCAGGCTTGATTTCGGTTCGGCCTGCGGAATGCTTTGCGGCGCGATGGCCAATCCGATGGCGCTTAATTATGCCAACGAGACATTGCCCGGTGATAATCCGGCGGTAAGCTACGCGACAGTCTACCCCCTCGCCATGTTCTCGCGGGTGGTAATCGCCCAGCTTCTCGTTATGCTTCTTCTCTGAAAACACATAGGTTTTGACATAACAGAGTCCGGCCCGATTGTGAATTCACAAT
>OHAJ01001077.1_pt1 | contig 20399 bp, 17 predicted proteins | sample 1577101 | NCBI WGS metagenome assembly OHAJ01 (sample SAMEA3541531, study PRJEB24748) | human gut metagenome | biome: human gut; feature: human-associated habitat; material: faeces | place: China | collected 2012
CACTTCAAAAAATGCGCTGGCACCCGGATAAGCCCTGTCGTACTCCGCCACACCGATGCTCACGGAAAACGACCGCTCCCCCTGCGGCGTTACAAACATTTTCTGTTCAAACTCCTGCCGGATCTGCTCCGCCATCTCTTCCGCCTGTCCGACTCCCGCTCCCTTAAATAGGATGGCAAACTCCTCGCCGCCATAGCGGGCACAGAATCCTTCCACGCCTTTGTGTCTGGCGCAGATGTCTGCCACTTCTTTTAAAACGACATCTCCAAACGCATGTCCGTAGGTGTCATTGACATTCTTAAAATTATCAATATCGATCACCGCAAGGGAAAAACGCTCCCGGTTCTCCTCGTACATTCTCTGGTAATACTCTAACTCCTCATAAAATCTTTCATGATTGTAGAGCTTGGTCAGGGAATCCCGCTTGGAACGCTCATCGTTCACGATCGCCGAATCGCTGACCAGTTCCAGCGCCACCAGCATGCCGCACACTGTTCCCACGAAGATGCTGCCCTCAATAAACGGCGTTGTCAGCGGGAAATAAGAACTGGCAGGTATAAAATAGACACAGTCCAGCACATAGGCTGCAACGAGCAGCGCCGCCTGCACAAGCGTCATGACCCGGTCTTTGTAGAGCGGCGTCAGCAGCATCGGCAGCAGCAGAACCATCGGCATGAGCGTCACGCTCGTATGCACCCACGCCATCACAGACGCATAGGATGTCACCAGGAATATGGCACATCCCGCCATCGCCCGTCTGCTGTATACACGCTTCTGTCTGCCGGTCAGCAGGCGGTACGCAAAAAGAAGCAACAGCTGCAGCCCGCTCGGCCGCACAATGAACAGCCATCCATAGCGCAGTCTGCCGCAGTCTGCAGTCGGCTTAAAAAACAGAAACAAAAACAATTCTGTGATTAACACCACGCCCCAGATCTTCCAGCCCATCGAAAAGAAGCTTGCGCTCCACTCCTTCCAGCTTTCGCCACTCAGCCATTCATAGCTGCTGTCATGTCTGATCTTCTCCATCATTTCCCCTCATTACGAAACGTAATACTTTCTTCCTAGAATATTATACTGTATCACACCGATTCTTTCAACGGCAAGTAAACGCTCTCCGATCAGAAAAAACCAGAGACAGCTCCCCAACCGTCTCTGGTTCTATTTGAAATACTCTCCCTCGTTTTAGCACATGATATGTCTGACAATCACATCGATGCCGGCAATCCACAGCAGAAGCGCTCCGCCGACATATGCTTTTGTCTTGTGCTGAAATCCTAGATGATAACCCGTATACACGCCAAGCACAACGAATGCAATCGTCATACATACGATGATGATCAGCATCAGCACAACGTTCGTCCCCAGGAATCCGAATGCGATCCCCGCAAGCAGCGCGCTGTTCGGGAAGAAGAACCAGAGCACCAGCCCCGTGACGAGCGCCGTGAGCGCGATGGCGAGCAGAATGCGCTTGCCGCCGAAGCGCTCCTCCGCCGTTGGGCCAACGACGAGCAGCATGACGATGTTGCTGCAGTAGGCGGCGAAATCCGGGTGGCCGAGCACGTGCAGGAAAAAGCGTGGGTAGGTCAGCCAGTCCGTCAGCGACGAGCGATAGACGCAAAAGAGGTTCTGCGTCGTCCAGCCGTCGGTGAGCTTGCCGAGGCCGAGCGCGAGCAGGCTCAGCAGCGCGAACGTAAGGATGACGGGCGAATTATACAGGATCGTGATGGAATGTTTCTTCATAAGTACCTCTCAAAACCAAACGCGCGCAGGTCCTCCGGAACCGGCGCGGTAATGTGCAGGGGCTGCCCGGTGACGGGCTGCGTAAGATCGGCCGCGGCCGAATGCAGCGCGGGGCGCGCGAGCAGGGACGCATCGCCGCCGTAGAGTGCATCGCCGAGCAGCGGATGGCCGAGCGCGGCGAAGTGGACGCGGATCTGGTGCGTGCGGCCGGTGCGCGGCAGGACGCGCAGGAGCGTGTACCCGTCCCGCTCGGCGAGCACGGTGTAGTCCGTGACGGACGGCTGACCGTCCGGCGCGGTGGTGCGGCGGGTGGTGCCGTCGTCCGCGCGGGCGATGGGCAGGTCAATGGTGCCGCTTACCGGCAGGCCGGTGCCGCAGGCGGCGGCGAGATACGTGCGCCGAAAGCCGTCGGTGTGCAGCACGCGGCGCAGCCGGTCGTGCACGTAGCCGCTGCGGGCGACGAGCATGACGCCGGACGTGCCACGGTCGAGTCGGTTGACGGGGTGAAAAACAGCGTCGGGCCCGAGGTAAGCGGCAAGTGCATTGGCAACCGTGGGGTCGCCGCGGTCATACCCGCCGTGCACGGCCATGCCGGCGGGCTTATTGAGCGCGAGCAGGTCGGCGTCTTCATACAAAATGTCCAGCGGCACGGCCACGGGTGAAAAGCGGCCGCCGGGGCGCTTGTCGTCGATGCGCACGGTGAGCGTATCCCCCGCCGCGACGCGGTCGACGGTGCGGGCGTGCGCGCCGTTGATGCAGATGCCGTCCGGCACGGTCTTGACGCGGGCAATGGCCCCGTCGGCCATGCGCAGTTCACGCCGGAGCAGGCTTTTGACCGTGCGGCCCGCCTGCTCCGGCGTGACGGTGAGCGTCAGCCGGCGCATTCCTGCGCGGCCAGCGCGGCCTCGTATGCGGCGCGGGTGCGGCTGTCAAAGCAGACCATGCGCACGCGCGTGATCTCGGGATGGTCGGCGAGGTAGGCCGTGATCTCGCGCACGGCGATCTCCGCCGCCTGATTGAGCGGAAAATGATAGATGCCCGTACTGATGGACGGGAAATCGACCGTGCGGCAGCCGTTCTCGCTCGCAAGGCGCAGGCTGTTGCGGTAGCAATTGGCCAGCAGCTCGGGCTCACCGTGCTGCCCGTCGCGCCAGCGGGGGCCGGGCGTATGGATAACGTGGCGCGCCGGCAGGCGGTAGCCGCGCGTGATCTTCGCCTCGCCGGTCTTGCAGCCGTTGAGGCCGCGGCACTCGTTGAGCAGGCCGGTGCCGGCAGCCATGTGGATGGCGCCGTCCACCCCGCCGCCGCCGAGCAGTGAGCAGTTGGCAGCGTTGACGATGGCGTCGACGTCGGACTTCGTGATGTCGCCCTGAATGACTTCGAAACGGTTCATGCGGTTACCTCCTTGCCGTCGATGGTGACGGTGATATGATCGTCCTGCGCGTCGATGCCGATGTCTCCGGCGGCCTTGCGCTGCGCGACAATGGCCGTGGCGATGGCGTCCTCCACGTCGCGCTGGATGGTGCGGCGCAGGTTGCGCGCACCGTAAGTCTCGCTGTAGCCCTTACGGACAAGATAGTCGATGACGGCAGGCGTCCAGTGCAGGGTCATGCCGCGCTCGGCCATGGCGGCGCGCACCTCGTCGAGCATGAGGGCAGCGATGGCGCGGAAGTTTTCCTCCGTGAGGTGGTTGAAGTAGACGATCTCGTCGATGCGGTTGAGAAACTCCGGACGCAGGAACTCGTTGAGGGCGCGCTGTGCGCGCTCGCGGCTCTGATCGTCCACGCTCAGGCCGAAGCCGAGCGTGCCGGTGCGCGTGTTGCTGCCGGCGTTCGTGGTCATGATGATGACCGTGTTTTCAAAGTTCACGGTGCGGCCCTGCGCGTCCGTGATGCGGCCGTCATCGAGGATCTGCAGCAGCAGGTTCATGACGTCCGGGTGCGCCTTTTCAATCTCGTCGAAGAGGACGACGGAGTACGGGCGGCGGCGGATCTTCTCCGTGAGCTGACCGGCCTCGTCATAGCCGACGTAGCCCGGGGGCGAGCCGATCATGCGCGAGACGGAGAACTTCTCCATAAACTCCGACATATCGAGCCGGATGAGCGACTCGGGCGCGTGGAAGAGCTCGTCGGCGAGGCGCTTAACGAGCTCCGTCTTGCCGACGCCGGTGCCGCCGACGAACAGGAAGCTAACGGGCTTGCGCTTGGCCTGCAGGCCGACGCGGTTGCGCCGGATGGCGGCGCAGACGGTGTCGATGGCCGCATCCTGGCCGACGATGTGCGCGCGCAGCCGGTCGCCGAGACCGGCGAGCTGCTCGAACTCATCGGCGCGGATGCTCGCGGCCGGGATCTTCGTCCAGAGCTCGATGATGCGCGCGAGGTTATCCGCCGTGAGCTCCGGGCGCCCCTTGGCGCGCAGGGCGTCGAGCTCGGTTTGCAGCTGCATCTCGCGGCTGCGCAGCTCGGCGATGCGCGCGTAGCGGCGGTCAAGCTCCTGCTCGTCATGCTCGTCGCCGGTCTGCGGCGGCGCGGAGGCCAGCAGCTCGCGCTCGCGCGCGTAGTCGCCGATCTCCTTTTCGACTTCGTCCGCGCGGATGAGGTCGGGATTTTTCAGGTTCACGTCCGAGCAGGCCTCGTCGATGAGGTCGATGGCCTTGTCGGGCAGGAAGCGGTCGGTGATATAGCGCTCGCTGAGCACGACGGCGAGGCGGCACATGGCGTCCGAAATGACGACGCCGTGGAAGTCCTCATAATAGCGGCGCACGCCCTTGAGGATCTCGACACTGTCGTCGATGCTCGGCTCGGCCACCGTGACGGGCTGGAAGCGGCGCTCGAGGGCCGCGTCTTTTTCAATGTGCTTGCGGTACTCGGCGAATGTGGTCGCGCCAATGACCTGGATCTCGCCGCGCGAGAGCGCAGGCTTGAGGATGTTGGCGGCGTTCATGCTGCCTTCGGCGTCGCCCGCGCCGACGATGTTGTGCACCTCGTCAATGACGAGGATGTCCGTGGCCTGAATCTTGCGTTTGCGCCGGGATTTGATGAGTTTGAGCAGGCTGGCGCTCAGGGCGGTGGCCACGCCGACGCCGCTCCACGAATGAATGGTTTGGCCGTTGATATGCGTGGAGGCGATGCCTGTGGACGCGGTGACTGCTACACTGGCACCGTCGGCCCGAGCCTGGCGGATGAACTCGTTCAAGACATAGGTCTTACCGGCACCGGGCGCACCGGTCAGGAACACGTTCGCGCCGGCGTTCAGAATGGCCAGGGCTTCGGTTTGGCGCATATCAACCTCTCTAGACTCCCCTCAGGGAGGGGAGCCAAGTACGGCGGACTACTTATTGAGGATGCTGGTGGCTACGATGTCGGCGGCGATGGCCTTGGATGCGGCATCGTCCGGGCCGGGGGCGGGAGCCATAAACGCCTTACGGTAGTAGCGCAGCTCGTCCAAGGACTCGATGATGTCTGCGAGAGCACGATGGCCACCGTTCTTTGGCGGGCGGTTCTCGTACACGGCCGGGTACCAGCGGCGGGCGAGCTCCTTGAATGTGCTCACATCCACGCTGCGGTAATGCAGGTGGCTCATGAGGTTCGGCATGTAATGGTCGAGGAACTTCTTATCGGAGCCGATGGTGTTGCCGGCGAGCAGCGGCTTGACGCCGGCCGGAGTGAATTTCCTGACGTATTCGATGACCTTGGCTTGCGCTTCGTCGAGGCTCAGACCGTGTTCCCATTCGTTGATCAGGCCGGAACGGGTGTGCATGGCGCGCACGAAGTCATTCATGTGGTCGACAGCCTTCTGACTGGGCTTGATCACATAGTCGACACCTTCGTCGAGCACGTTCAGGTCGAAGTCGGTCGGCACCACGGAAACCTCGACGAGCTCGTCGCCGCCGAAGATATCCAGGCCGGTCATCTCGCAGTCGATCCAGATCAGACGTGAGCCTTCGGACGTGTATGTTTCGCCATCGTGTGCATCTACCATCGTTGCCTCTTTCGATTGGTCCGCGGTCGCGCCCTCTGCGCAGGCCGAACATATGAAGATACCGCAGGGTAGGTACGTCGGACCGTCATCGTTGGAAAACGGTCGTTGGAAACAGGAAAGCCGTCCGCGCCCAAATGGAGGGACGCGGACGGCTGGAGCGCGCTGCCGGTTCGATGGTTCAGCGCACGAGTGCGGTATCCGGCACGGACACCCTCAGATCGGGGCATCCTGCGTGCGGTCAATCGGCCAGTTTGAGCCAAGCGCTGGTATCTTGCGGCAGCTTGCCATCGTCGGTAAGCGGTCCTGATGTCAGCAGCACTTCGCCTTGCGGCAACGTGATCGGTTCTTCGCCGAAGTTGGTGATCGAGGCCCAGCCGTTGGCACGGCGGTACGCGATGGTGCCACCCGGGAAACCGTTGGCGCCGTCATGCGCCTTGCCGGGCTGGTCTTCCGGAAGCCATTCGAGACTCAGGTCGGTGGTCTGCAACTCATGTCGCAATGCCAGCACGCGGCGGTACAGGTTCAGCATGGAATCCGGGTCGGCCGATTCGACATCGACCGCGAAATCCTTGTACCACTTGGGTTGCGGCAGATGCGGCTCGGCCTTCGCGTCTGCCGGCGAGAATCCGAAGGAGCCGCCATGGCCGAACTCATCGTTCGGATCGTCCAGCTGCGGAGCGTCGGCCGCAACCCACGGCAGCGGCACACGGCAGCCGTCACGGCCTTTGGTGCTGGCGGAACGGGAGGTGCGCCATGCGGACGGATCCTCCAGCTCATCCCACGGAATGTCGGCCACTTCGAACAGGCCGAGTTCCTCGCCTTGATACACGTAGGCGGAGCCGGGCAGCGCCATCTCCATCATGATCGCAGCGCGGGCGCGCTTGGTGCCGAGCGCGCGGTCCTCCCGGTATGTGGTGCCGTCGCGCAGCAGCCAGTCGAGCGGCAGTCGATGGTATTCGCCGGTCGGCACCTGGGGCAGCGCGTAGCGGGTGGCATGGCGGACCACGTCATGGTTGCTCATCACCCAAGTGGCGGTGGAACCGGACCGTTCGGCGCTTTCCAGACCTTCCTCGATGGCGAGGTGCATGTCGTCGCGGATCCAATCCTTCTTGGCGAACTCGAAGTTGAAGATCTGGCCGAGATCGTCCGGGGAGGCGTACAGATGCTGGCGGCTTGGTCGGACCCACGCCTCAGCCACGGCGAACGCCGGCGGATCGTACTCGTTGAACACCTTGCGCCACTCGTGGTAGATGTCGTGCACTTCGTCGCGGTCGATCACCGGATGGGAGCCGTCTTCGGGCTGATCGTTGGTGCACCAGACCACATAATCGTCCAGATCATCGCGGTCGAGATCCTTGGCCAGGCCGTGCGCCACGTCCACGCGGAAGCCGTCGGCACCGTGGTCAAGCCAGAAACGCAGGGTTTTGATGAAATCGGCGCGCACGTCCTCGTTTTTCCAGTTCCAGTCCGGCTGTTCCTTGGTGAACATGTGCAGATACCATTGGCCGTCGGGCACGCGCGTCCATGCAGGGCCGCCGAAGTGGTTCTGCCAGTTGGTCGGCGGCTCGTCGCCGTTCGGTCCCTTGCCGTCGCGGAAGATGTAGCGGTCGCGTTCCAGCGAGCCGGGTTTCGCGGCCAACGCGGCCTTGAACCATTCGTGCAGGTTGGAGCTGTGGTTCGGCACGATGTCCACGACGATTTTGATGCCGTCGGCATGCGCGGCTTTGGCGAGCGCGTCGAAATCGTCCATGGTGCCGAGTTTCGGATCGACGTTGCGGTAGTCGTCCACGTCATAGCCGCCGTCGGCCAGCTGGGACGGGTAGAACGGGCTCAGCCAGATGGCGTCGACGCCCAGTTCCTTCAGATACCCGATTTTCTCGGTGACGCCGGCGATCTGGCCGAGGCCCTCGCCGCGGGAATCCTTGAAGGAACGTGGATACACCTGGTAGACCACGGCCTGCTTCCACCACAGCGACGGATCGTTGACTTCGGTCATGTTGTCCCCTTTCATACAAACGCTTGTGCACCGTGCGCACGTATCACAACTCCGTACGTAGAACGATTTTCGTTGATTTTCCTACGATGGTTATGTTGTGTTGTGTAGCTTCGTTGCTGTTATCGCATTGCTTGACATAATCAATAATAACGCTTGTGCAAAAAAGCGCAAACCACAGGAGGCAGAACAAGGTGGCAGCACTTCAAAAAGCAAGCAATAACAACACCTGAAGCCATGCAAGCGTTTTTACAAAAGCAGCGTGTCGTGATAGAGTGAAGCAGTCGCGGGCAACCGACCGCCCGCATAGTCCACCCTAAGGAGCCATCCGACCATGCCACGAACCACCATCGCAGACGTAGCCCAGGCAGCCGGAGTGTCCGTCTCCACCGTGTCCCGCGCGCTTCGCGGGCTCGACAGGGTCAGTCCCGAAACCAGGGAACGCATCGAGCAGGAGGCGAAGCGCCTGCATTTCTCCTTTTCGAAAAGCGCGTCGTCCCTGGCGTCCGGCAAAACCATGCGAGTCGCCGTGCTGCTGCCGAACGAAATCAGCAGCTGGTTCAACGCCCACGCCTTCGAAGGCATTTACGAGGTGATGTCGAAGGCCGGATACGACATCGTTCCTTACATCGTGTGGACGCAGGACGATTTGGATGCGTTTTTCCAAAATCTTCCGGGCAACCGCAACGTCGACGCGGTCATCGAGGCGTCATTTGACTTCGACGAGGCGAAGAAGCAGGTGCTTGGCGATCTGACCATTCCGGTGGTCGGCATGAACGCGCCGAGCACGCACGGTCTCGACGCCGGCGTCGCCATCGACGACGAGGCTTCCATGGCGACGATTGTACGGTTCCTCAAATCGTTAGGGCATAAGACGCTCGCCTACATCGAACAGCCCATCAACACCACGCCGTTCGTCTGCTCCGACAGGCTGCGTAAGAAGGGATTCAGCGAAGCCTCACAAGCTTGCGGTTACGCGGATGAAGACATCATCGTCATGCCGTCACTATCCCATATCGATGCTCGCAGCGAGCAGGACATCTATTCCGGCATCGTCGCGCAGCTGCTCAGCGCTCCAAAGCAGCCGACCGCCATCTGCGTCTCCGTCGACGCCGTGGCCGCTCCCCTGCTGAAGGAGCTGCGGCGCATGGGATGGCGCGTGCCACAGGACGTGTCGCTGGTCGGATTCGATGATGACGACACCGCCACCGCATTGGATCTGACCACCATGCATCAGGATCCGGCGGAAATCGGCCGTATCGCTGCACGTAAGACGCTTGCGCTGCTCAATGGCGAGACGCTTGACGAGCCGTTCACCGTCATGCCGACGTCGCTGGTGCTGCGTGGCACCACGGAACGCGTAAGTTGACGTTCATACGGTGCCATCGACATGGCTCAATTAACTAAACGTCACTAGACCAATGGCTGTCGAAAACGCACGAAACCCGTCCAGCGGCATTCCTGCCACCGGACGGGTTTCGTATTATCTAGCGTTTAGTCGCGTCGTATGCGTTTCGCGCGGTATTCGCCAATCACTGACGGCCGGAGTAGTTCGGCGCCTCGGCGGTCATGACGATGTCGTGCGGATGGGATTCGCGCAGGCCAGCGTCGGTGATGCGGATGAAGCGGCCACGTTCCGGCATTTCGGAGATGTTGTGCGCGCCAATGTAGAACATGGACTGGTGCAGGCCGCCGATCATCTGGTACAGCACGGCGTTGAGCGGTCCGCGGTACGGCACTTCGCCTTCGACACCTTCCGGAACGACCTTGTCGTTGGAGGTGACGTCGGCCTGGAAGTAACGGTCCTTGGAGTAGGACTTCTTGCCACGCGGAGCCATGGCGCCCAGGGAGCCCATGCCACGGTACAGTTTGTACTGCTTGCCGTGCAGGAGCACCTTCTCGCCCGGAGCTTCCTCGCAGCCCGCGAGGGTGCCGCCGAGCATCACGGAGGATGCGCCGGCCACGAGGGCCTTGGCGATGTCGCCGGAGTAGTGGATGCCACCGTCGGCGATGCACGGCACGCCAGCGGCGCGGCAGGCCTGGGCGGCCTCGTACACGGCGGTGAGCTGCGGGACGCCGACACCGGCGACCACGCGGGTGGTGCAGATGGAGCCCGGGCCGACGCCGACCTTGACGGCGTCGACGCCGGCGTCGATCATGGCCTGCGCACCCTGGCGGGTGGCGACGTTGCCGCCGATGATGTCCACGCCATTGAACGCGGAATCGGACTTCAGGCGGCGAATCATGTCGAGAGCCAGCTTGGCCTCACCGTTGGCGGTGTCGACCACGAGCACGTCCACGCCGGCTTCCATCAGAGCGGAAGCACGGTTGTAGGCGTCGCCCAGGAAGCCGATGCCTGCGGCGACGCGCAGACGGCCCTGCTCATCCTTGGTGGCGTCCGGGTACTGCTCGGTCTTGACGAAGTCCTTGACGGTGATCAGACCGGTCAGGTGGCCTTCGGCGTCGACCAGCGGCAGCTTTTCGACCTTGTGCTTGGCCAGCAGGTCGTGCGCGTCCTCCTTGGAGATGTTGGACGGACCGGTGATGAGGTTCTCGCGGGTCATGACCTCGGAGACCTTCAAACGGTCGTAATCCTCGGATGCGATGAAGCGCATGTCGCGGTTGGTGATGATGCCGACGAGCTTGTTGTCCTTGTCCACGACCGGCAGACCGGAGATGTGGAAACGGCCGCACAGCTTGTCGAGGTCGGCCAGGGTCACGTCCGGGCTCACGGTGAGCGGATCGCTGATCATACCGGATTCGGAACGCTTGACGATGTCGACCTGGGCGGCCTGGTCGTCGATGGAAAGGTTGCGATGCAGCACGCCGATGCCGCCGTTACGGGCCATGGCGATGGCCATGTCGGATTCGGTGACGGTGTCCATTGCGGCGGAGATCGCCGGGACCTTCATCGTGATGTTGCGGGTGAGATGCGTGGTGGTGTCCACCTCGGACGGAATGACGTCCGTCTCGTTCGGCAGCAGCAGCACATCGTCATAGGCGAGGCCAAGCTGGGCGAAAATCGGAGGGAGTGGGGCGAACGTGGAATCTGCATTCATATCAGGAATTGTAGCCATAGACCCACTATATGAACGTGGGCTGACTTACTGCGACACGGCTCTGAAAGCCGAAATTATCAATCTCAATAAAAGCTACTTATACCGTTTGGCAAAGCGTTTCATCATATTTTAGACGGATGATGCGGATGCCTGACGCGTTGAAAACGATCAGCGTTCGCCGCGGGCATTGCCGCCGCGGGCGCGTCCGACCGACGCATGCTGAGCGTCCGATTCGGCGGCCGCGTTCTCCTCACGGATCTCCGGAATGCGGTGGTGCAGATAGGGGTACATTGTGGCGACCGTCAGCAGCGCCGCCGCGATGAGGAAGCCGATCAGCACATACTGTGCCTTGAAGAACAGGATCATGATCGAACCGAACGAGATCAACGCGGCCCAACCCCACAGAATCAGCACCGCGCCCTGCACGGAATGTCCGATGCGCAGCATGCGGTGGTGCAGATGCATGCGATCGGGATGCATCGGCGACTGGCCTTTGCTCAACCGCCGCACGATGGCAAGGCACATGTCGAGAATCGGCAGGAACAGCACGAGCATCGGCAGCAGAATCGGCATGAACACCGGCAGGTAGATGCTGGCGTGGATGGATGCCGGGTCGAGACGGCCGGTCATGACGATCGACGCGCAGGTGATCAGGTAGCCAAGCAGCATGGAACCGGAGTCGCCCATGAACAGTTTTGCGGGATGCCAGTTATGCAGGATGAAACCGACGCAGGTGCCGACCATGGCGATGTCGATCAGCGTTGCCATGGATGCGTACGACGGCGAGCTTCTTGCGATGATGTACGAATAGATGGCGAAGGCGATGCCGCCGATCGCGACGATGCCCGAAGCGAGACCGTCAAGACCGTCCACGAAGTTGACCGCGTTGATGGACGCGACGATAAGGAACGCGGTGATGGCCATCGACAGGCTCGGCGACGCGGTGACGAGCGAGCCGAGAGGCAACGAGATGATCTGCAGGCCGCCCCAGGCCACAAACACGGAGATGAGCAGCTGACCGGCGAGTTTGAGCATCCAGTCAAGGTCCCACAAATCGTCGGCCATGCCCAGTAGGCTGATCATGATGGCGCCGGCTAGAATCACCCATGCCTGATGCGATTGGGCGAACAGGCCTTCGATGAAAGGGATGCGAGAGGCGAACAGCATGGCAACGGTGAAGCCGATAAGCATGCCCAGTCCACCCATGCGTGGCGTCGGCACGGTATGCACGTCGCGTGCACGCACTTCGCCGACTGCGCCGATTTCGATGGCGATGTGCCGGATCAGCGGCGTGAGCAGATAGGTGACGCCACCTGCGACCGCGGCAATGAACAGGTAGATTCTCATGCGCCCAAAGCACCGCCATTCAGTGTTAAAGCCTTACGGATGACCAGCTCGCGAATCACTCCCTCCCGAAGAATCGCGATGCCGTCGCGCTCGTGCGGGTCGGCGGCGACCACCGTGGACGATACATGTCCCGGAGTCGCTCCCCCGTCCAAATACAGATCCACCGCATCTCCCAGCGCGTCCGCGGCTTCCTGCACCGTTTGTGCGCTTTCCTCGCCGGAACGGTTGGCGCTGGTGGCGGCCAACGGCCCGGTGGCTCGCAGAATACGCAGCGCGACCGCGGAATTGGGGATGCGCACGCCCTGTGTGGCTTTGCCGGTTGTCGGATCATGACGCAACGTGGCAAGCGAACAGTCGTCTTCCGCTTCCGCTATCGGCGAAAAAGCGCCCGGCATGAACATGGCGGCCAGACGGTTGAGCGGCACCGGCAAGGTCAGATGCAGCTTCTCCATGCTTTCGATTGACGGCAGCAACACCTGCAACGACTTGTATTTCGGTCGTTGTTTGGCTGCGAACACCTTGCGGATCGCCTCGATGTTACGCGGATCGCAGGCGACGCCGTACACCGTGTCAGTGGGGATGACCACCAATCCGCCATCATGGATGATTTCAACGGCCCGGGCAAGGGATTCGTCGTTTACTGTGCAAATCTCGCTCATGACACCTCCCTTTCAGCCAGTCAACTTACCTATTGTAAGGCATGGCTCGATGGCGCGCCCGAATGGAGGGAACACGACCGGCGAATATTCCATCGGATATAGAAAAAGCCCTGTCGGTTTGGATGCGTCCAAGCCGACAAGGCGGATACGGCACGAATCAGGCGCCCAGATACGCCTTGCGCACCTGCTCGTTATTGAGCAGTTCCTTGGCGTCGCCTTCCATCGTGATACGGCCGGTTTCCAGCACGTATGCACGGTCGGCGATCGACAGCGCCATCTTGGCGTTCTGCTCGACCAGCAGAATCGTGATGCCCTGCTCGTGCAGCTTGCGGATGATGGAGAAGATCTCCTTGACGAGCTTCGGGGACAGGCCCATGGACGGCTCGTCCATGAGGATCGTCTTCGGATGGCTCATCAGCGCGCGGCCCATCGCCAGCATCTGCTGCTCGCCGCCGGACAACGTGCCGGCCTTCTGGTTACGGCGTTCCTTCAGACGGGGGAACAGGCCGTAGACCATGTCGAGGTCCTTCTTGAGGTCCGACTGGTCCTTCAGGCTGAACGCGCCCATCTCCAGGTTCTCTTCGACGCTCATGCGTGTGAAGACGTGGCGCCCTTCCGGAATGTGCGCCATACCGAGGGTCACGATCTTGTTGTTGTGGGTTTTCAGCAGATCCACTCCGTTGTACATCACGGAACCGGATTTCGCCGGTACCAGACCGGTGATGGTGTGCAGCGTGGTGGTCTTGCCTGCGCCGTTCGCGCCGATCAGGGACACGATCTCGCCGGCGTTGACGGTGAAGCTGATGTCCTTGACGGCTTCGATGGCACCGTACGAAACGGAAAGGTTCTTGACTTCCAGCATCAGGCTTCCTCGCTTTCGTGCTTGGCATCGTCGCTGTCGGTATCGTCGTCGGAACCCAGGTATGCGGAGATGACCTGCGGGTTGTTGGCGATCTCCTCCGGCGTGCCGGCGGCGATGGTGCGTCCGTAGTCGAGCACCTGGATGCGCTGGCAGACGTTCATCACCAGGCTCATGTCATGCTCGATCAGCAGGATGGCGATGCCGAAGCGGTCGCGGATGGTGTTGATGCAGTTGAGCAGGTCCTCGGTCTCCGTCGGGTTCATGCCTGCCGCCGGCTCGTCGAGCAACAGCAGTTTCATGCCGGTGGCAAGCGCACGGGCGATTTCCAGCTTGCGCTGGGCGCCGTACGGCAGGTTCGCCGCCTCGGTTTCAGCCAGGCCCTCTAGTCCGAAGATCTTGAGCAGGTCGATGGCTTTGGCGTGCATCTCACGTTCCTGCTTCCAGAATTTCGGCGTGCGGAAAATCGCGCCGCCCATGTGGTAGCTGAACGATTCGTTGAATGCGACCAGCACGTTCTCCTCGACGGTCATCTGTCCGAACAGGCGGATGTTCTGGAAGGTTCTGGCGATTCCGGCGCGCACCACCTGATACGTCTTCTTGCCGTTCATGCGTTCGCCGTCCAGGAAGAACTCGCCTTCCGTGGGCTGGTACACGCCGGTCAGCAGGTTGAACACGGTGGTTTTGCCGGCGCCGTTCGGGCCGATCAGGCCGACGAGCTCGCCGGAGTTGATGGTCATGTTGAAGTCGGATACGGCTTTGAGGCCTCCGAAGGTGATGCCGAGATGTTCGGCTTTCAGGATGGGCTCGCTCATGCCTGCGCCTCCTTGGTGTCGGCGGCCGTCTCGACGGTTTCGTCCGTCTTGGCGGTGTCCTTGACTGCCTTGGCGGTGGATTCAGCCTGCTTCGACTTGCCGTGCGCCTTGACCTTCATCGGGTAGAACAGCTTGTTGATGGTCTTGGTCAGGGAGAATTCCCAGTTGCCGAAGATGCCCTGCGGGCGGAAGATCATGATGAGCACCAGCGCCACCGAGTACACGAGCATGCGGTAGGTGGAGAAGGCGCGCAACAGCTCCGGCAGGATCGTCAGCGCGATGGCGGAGACGATGGAACCTGTCAGCGAGCCCATGCCGCCGAACACGACCATGATCACGTAGTTGATCGATTGCAGCCATCCGGCCATCGCGGGGTTCAGCGAGCCGATGTACTGGGCGAAGATGCCGCCGGCGATGCCCGCGAAGAACGCGGAGATAGCGAACACGAGCACCTTCATGTAGGTGATGTTGATGCCGGACGCGCTTGCCGCGATCTCGTCGTCGCGGATGGCCTTGACGGCACGGCCGTAACGGGAGCGGGCGAACATGAACAGCAGCACGACGGTGACGACGGTGATCCAGAACACGACGTACAGGTTGGCGAGTCGGTCGATGCCGATCAGCGCCTGGCCGGCCGCGCCCTTGTCGAGGCCCATGCCGCCGGCGACCTTCAGGTTCTGGATGATCACGCGGATGATTTCGCCGAAGCCCAGCGTGATGATGGCGAGGTAATCGCCATGCAGACGCAGTGCCGGAATGCCGACCAGGATGCCGAAGATGCAGGCGACCACGCCGCCGGCGAGCGTCGTCAGCAGGAATCGCAGCGTCGGATCCATCGCAACGCCGTTGGCGACGAGCAGCTTGCTCAGCAGGGCCGCGCTGTACGCGCCGATCGCTTCGAAGCCGCAGCAGCCCAGCGTCAGCTGGCCGAGCACGCCGATGGTGAGGTTCAGAGAGGTGGTCATGATGATGGCGATGCAGCTTGTCATCATGATGCCCTTGATGTAGGTGCTGGCCATGCCGGATTCGCATACACCCATCAGAATGCCGAACAGCACGACGATGCCGACCGCGCACATCAGATAGGACTGTTTGGTGGAAAGCATTGATTTCTTCATGAGGTCACACCTTCTCGGTTTCCGGTTCGCCCATCAGGCCGGACGGCTTGACCAGGAGCACGATGATGAGGATGCCGAACACAATGGCGTCGGAGAACGCGGACGTGATCACACCGCCGGTGATGGTGCCGATGTACGCCTTGGTCAGGCTTTCGACCACGCCGATCACCAGACCGCCGACCATGGCGCCCGGGATGGAGCCGATGCCGCCGAGCACGGCCGCGACGAAGGCCTTCAGGCCCAGCATCGCGCCCATCATCGGGGACACCTGCGGATAGGAAACGCAGTACATCAGCGATGCGACGGCGGCGAGGCCCGAACCGATGGCGAACGTGAGCGTGATGGTGGAGTTCACGTTGATGCCCATCAGGATCGAGGCCTCCTTGTCTTCGGAGACCGCGCGCATGGCCTTGCCCTGCTTGGTGTAGGTGACGAACAGCTGCAGCGCGACCATGATGATCACGCCGAGCACGATGGTGATGATGGTCGCGCCGTCGATCTTCAGCTTGCCGATCGCCAGCGTCGGAATCTGGATGATGGTGGGCACGGTCTGGTAGTCGGCGCCGAAGATGGCCTGGGAGCCGTTCTCCAACAGAAGGCTCATTGCGATTGCGGTGATGAGGGCCGTCATGCTGTTGCCCTTTTCACGAACCGGCTTGTATGCGGCCCTCTCCACGATGACGCCCACCGCCACGCACATGAGGATTGCGGGGATGACGGCCACCCATGCGGGCAGGCCGAACGCGACGATCGCCGGAATGGTAAGCATCAGCACGTAGGAGCCGACCATGATGAAATCGCCGTGTGCGAAGTTGATCAAACGAATGATGCCGTACACCATGGTGTAGCCGAGTGCCACGAGCGAGTACACGCTGCCGATCTTCAGACCGTTGAAGATCTGACTGATGAACATGATGATCTGATCGCCCATCATTCCTCCTTTCAAAAGTTGATGATGCCGGACTTTTGACATAACCGTCCGGCTTGGCCGCTGAAGAAGCACAGCGGCTGAATATGGTTATTTTCGTCTTGATACGCGAAAGGGAGAGAACCGGTTTCCCGGTCCCCTCCTCTTCACAGATTCAGGCCTTCAGGCAAGCGACGCTCACTTGGCAGGCTGAATGGTGGTCTTGTACTGCGGCTTGCCGTCCTTGAGCTCAAGCACGACGACGGACTTCTTCGGGGAGCCCTTCTTGTCGAGCGTGAAGTTGCCGGTCACGCCTTCGAAGCTCATGCCGGCGATGGCGTTGCCCACGGACTCGCGGGTGGCGTTCTTGCCGGCCTTCTCGATGGCCTGCTTCATCATGTACACGGAGTCGTAGCCCAGTGCGGTGAAGGTGTTCGGATCGGCGTTCTTGTTGGCCTTCTTGTAGGACTTGATGAAGTCCTGCACCTTGGCGTTGGAGGTGTCGTCCGGAGAGTAGTGGGTGGTGTAGAGCACCTTGTTGTACAGCGACTTGTCGTCGGTCATCTTCAGGCCGTCGTAGCCGTCAGGACCCATCACATAGCCCTTGTAGCCGACGGAGCGGGCCTGCGGGATGATGTACGGGCCAGCGACGGAGTAGTAGTACGGAGCGTACAGGAACTCGGCGCCAGCGGCCTGGATCTTCTGCAGCTGGGAGGAGTACTCGGTGTCGTCGGCGCTGGAGGAGTTCTCTTCGGCCACGACGTCAAGGCCGGCCTTCTTGGCGGCAGCGGCGAAGGCCTTGCCCACGCCGGAGGAGTACGGATCGCCGGTGCCGTACAGCACGGCGACCTTCTTGACCTTCAGGGTCTCGGCTGCGAACTTGGCAGCGATCTCACCCTGGTAGGAGTCCTTGAAGCAGGTGCGGAACATATAGCCACCGGTCTCGATGGAGTCGGAGGTGGCGGCCGGTGCGATGGCCGGCAGCTTGGACTGGTCGGCCAGCGGAGCCACGGCCGCGGTGGTGGAGGAGATGGTCGGGCCGACCACGCCGAGCACGCTGTTGTCGCCGGCGAGCTTGTTGAAGGCGTTGGAGGCTTCGGTGGCGTCGCCCTTGTCGTCCATGGACTCGAGCTTGACCTTCTTGCCGTTGATGCCGCCCTTGGCGTTGATCTCATCCACAGCCAGCTTGAAGCCGGCGACCTCGGCCTCGCCGTATGCGGCGGCGGTGCCGGAGTTGGTGGTGACGGAGCCCAGCGTGATGGTATCGCTGTTGGCCGCGCTACCGTTGGAGCTGCTGGAATCGTCCATGCTGCCGCCGGAGCAGGCAGCGAGGGACATCGACATTGCGCCTGCCGCGATCAGGGCGACGCACTTGGCGGAGAACTTCGCGTTCATTCCGTTCTTCCTCTTTTCTTGAAAACGCTGCACATTCCTTTCAACGCGCACCTTGGAAAAAATCATGTTCATCTCAACCCCCGTGCGCGGAACCACGGCGACCACTCATGACGGACGCCCGTTCTCTCTCTGTGCATTCCGATTGTTCTTTATAGCCTGACGGATGGCGGCCTGCATAAAATGTTCTTATAGTGAGACTCAACTTCTGGTTATATCCCCGTCAGCATGGCGCAAAAGAATATAAGTTACTGTGCCGGCTGTTTTTCCGCCGTCAGATAACGTGGCCGTCCGGTGTAGTCGTTATGCACGGTAACGTCGACGAAGCCGCAGGTTCGTGCGAAGGCGGCAAGCCGCTCCCCCTGCGTGATGTCGTGCTCCATCACCATAAGTCCATCCGCGCGAAGCAGTTTCGCCGCGCGTGCGATGATGCGTTCCGGAATGAGCGTGCCGTCCGCCGAACCGCCGTATAGCGCCAGATCGGGGTCGTAATCGCGCGCCTCGGGCTGTTCGGGAATGTCGGCAAGCGGCACGTACGGCGGATTGGTGAGCACGATGTCGATGGTGCCGTCAAGTTGGCTTAACGTCGGCATTTGCGTGGCGTCGGCGATGTCCAGATGATAATTACCGGCGATTGCGGGATACCGTTTCGCGGTCTCGTCGAGGTTGCGCCGCGTCCACTCGGCGGTCGTAGCGCTTTTCTCGACGGCCCACACCTCGCTGCCCGGCACTTCCGAAGCGAAGGCGAGGCCGATCGCACCGCTGCCGGCGCACAGATCGACCACTTTGGCGCGGTACATGCCGCTTCTGGTGGCCCAGTCGACGCCTTCCTGCACGACCAGTTCGGTTTCCGGACGTGGAATGAACACGCCTGGACCGACTTTCAAATCAAGGTAGCGAAACGGCGCATGGCCGGTGATGTGCTGCAACGGCTCGCGTTTGACACGACGGGCCAGCATGGTCTGGAAACGTTCCATCGCCGGTTCCGCGTCTTCTTTTTCGGCCAGACGTTCGACGCCATCGCCCATGAGCATGGCCTTGTCCACGTGCTGCAGGTCCGTATGGAACGCTTCGGCGAGCAGCAGTTTGGCGTCGTGCTGCGGAGTGTCGACACCCGCCGCACGTAGTTCGTCCGCGGCGGAACGCACCGTTTCGAATACCGTCGCCACCCAATCGCCTTACTTCTGGTTGGCGAGACGATCGGCTTCGTCCGCCTGGATGTCGCTGTCGATCACGGCCTGCAGATCGCCGTCAAGCACGGCGTCGAGGTTGTACGCCTTGTAGTTCGTGCGATGGTCTACGATGCGGTTTTCCGGGAAGTTGTACGTGCGGATACGTTCCGAACGGTCCAGCGAGCGCACCTGGGAATGGCGCATATCGGCGGCCTCGGCGGCCTCCTGCTCGTGTTTCATGGCCAGCAGGCGGCTCTTCAGAACGCGCAGCGCCGCCGCGCGGTTCTGGATCTGGCTCTTCTCGTCCTGCATGTTCACGGTGATGCCGGTGGGGATGTGCGTCATGCGGACCGCGGAATACGTGGTGTTCACGGACTGTCCGCCGGGGCCGGAGCTCATGAAGATGTCGATTTTGAGGTCTTTCGGATCGATTTCGATCTCATCGTCGTCCTCGTCGGCTTCCGGGAAGACGATCACGCCGGCGGCGGAAGTCTGGATACGTCCCTGCGATTCGGTGACGGGGATGCGCTGCACGCGGTGCACGCCGCCTTCGTACTTGAGGGAAGCCCACACGCCGTCCTCCGGCGCCGGAGTGCCTTTGGCGCGGATGGCCAGCTGCACGTCTTTGACGCCACCCAGCTCGGTGGTGTTCTCGCTTTGCACGGTGACCGACCAGCCGCGCTTTTCCGCGTATCGCATGTACATACGCAGCAGGTCGCCGGCGAACAGCGCCGCTTCCTCACCACCGGTGCCGGCCTTGATCTCCATGATCGTGTCACGCGCGTCATCGGGGTCACGCGGAATCAGCGCGGTGCGCAGCTTCTCTTCGGCTGCGGGCAGCTCGCCTTCCAACCGCTTGGCCTCTTCGGCGAAATCGGGATCTTCGGACGCCATCTCGCGGGCCGCCTCCAGATCGTCCTTCACCTGCTTGTATGCGGTGTAGGCGGAGACGATGGCACCCAGTTCGGCGTGGCGCCGACCCAGCTTGCGCATCTTGTCGGGATTGGATGCGACCTCCGGCTCGGCCATCTGCTGTTCGATATTGTGGTATTCCTCAAGCGCGGTGACGGCCGCGGGGAATTGTTCGTCTGCCAATGTACGCCTTTTCTTCGTATCTGCGCTTCAGCGGAATCACTCGTCGCTGAACCTTACTCAACCTGTCCATCATATAAGGTGGCGCGGAAGTGCGGTCGTCGGAGGTGGGCGACGGCACTTCGGTAACGAAAAACGCCAGCCCACGAATGGACTGGCGTTTTCATTGCCTAAGCAATAAGACTCACTTGGCCTTCTTGCCGTAACGCTTCTCGAAGCGAGCCACGCGGCCACCGGTGTCGAGGATCTTCTGCTTGCCGGTGTA
>OHAJ01001097.1_pt1 | contig 20221 bp, 13 predicted proteins | sample 1577101 | NCBI WGS metagenome assembly OHAJ01 (sample SAMEA3541531, study PRJEB24748) | human gut metagenome | biome: human gut; feature: human-associated habitat; material: faeces | place: China | collected 2012
TAGAAAAAGCGTGTAATTGAGGGGGAGGGGTTCCACCTCAATTACACGCTTTTTCCATCAAATAAAATATATAAAGAGAATAAAAAGTATAAGTAAACGATAGAAACAAAATAAAACGTACCTTTGCGTCTTTTTAGACCAACATTTTTTAACATTAATCAAATAACACTTAAAATCATGAGAAAAAAGACATTTTTTCCGAAGGCTTCGTTTACCAGAACAAACAGGCTGTAACACTCGAAAAGGGAGAATTTCCCCAAGTATCCCAGTTTATCACGCAAATGCTTGGCACTGTCAACAATTTGTATACCAACAGAATAGAGGTAAGTCCAGGCGACCGCAAGAAGTTTCTCCTCCCCTTTGTCCATCTCTGTTATGACCATGACTCTGTTTTTAACATTAAAAGCCCCAAATACTTTGCAGAGTTGTTGTTTATGGCTGTTGATTTCAAGAAATCGGATGATTCGGACGAATCATTAAGCGTGGAAGAGATTGATTATGAGATACAAAGAATGAAAAGAACGCTTCTTGAGGATTAACACGAAAGAGCCGACTGTTAAAAAACTGCTTTTTGAGTACCAAAAGCAGTTTTTTTATTCTACATGAAAAGCCGTCCTTTGCAGTGTGTTAATATTGACACGACTTACATTCATATCAATAATTAAAATGGAAAATATCTCAATAACGACATACAGGGGATTATCACTCGTATCAGGAAGTATCAGTATCCGGCAAATGTTCGAATTTATCCGGGGAGATATCTATCGCGACAGAATCCGGAGACTCCGGGAAGCAATGGATGCAGGAGAAACGGTGAAAGCAGACCACATGAAGAAGCAACTGCCCTACTGCACCATCACGGCTACTTACGCCAAGGAAAGGCTGGCTTACAGTCTGGACACGTATCAGGACATCATCACGCTCGACTGTGACGATATGCCGGCAGAAAAGATCCCGGAATTCCGCCAACTAGTGAACGATTGCCCCGACACGCTAGGCAGCTTCGTCAGCCCCCGGATGCACGGGCTGAAGATCTTCGTCTATCTTACCGGCAATGAGGCGGAAGCCTTACGCGCCGAACTGAACGCATTGGGAACCGTAGACTTCCTCACCCTCGAACGCTACCACCACCGCATGTACGCTCTGGCAAGCAGCCAATATGAAAAGCTGCTCAATACCAAAGTAGACACCAGCGGAAGCGACCCGGGACGCGGATTCTTCGTGTCGCACGATCCGGACGCTTTCCTCTCTACCGAACGACTGGAAAACGTGAAGCCGCTGACCGTAAAAGTGACACTGCCCACTGAAGAAGAATGTAAAAACAAGAAGCGCAAGAATCCGGGAAAACGATCCCCGCTCCTCCCCGTGCAGGAGAATGCGTCGCCCATCGACCTGCAAGTGCAACTCGACTTCCGCAAGGCACTGGAGTACACCAAACGCAAAGAACGTCTCGAGATAGGCAACCGGGACAATTTCTTCTATTGTCTCGGCAATCAGTGTTACCACCGCCATATCACGGAAGAGGAATCCGTCAGTCTGGCACACAGTCATTTCGGCGACCTACCCGACTTCGACCTCACTCTCCCCCTGCACAATGCCTACCAATACACCTCAAAGACCGACCAGGCAGAAGAAGAAAGCCAACAACCGAGAATATGCCAGGTCATCAAATTTATGGACGAACACTACGAAATCAGGAGAAACGTGGTGAAAGAGCAAATCGAGTTCCGGAAAATAATACCTGATCTCCCTAAAACAGAGCAGCCGCCTTTCAGCACACTGCGCACAAAGGATGTCAACACATTCTATATCAACGCACAGATGAAGAAGATATACAGTTCGCAAGCTAATTTGAAAGCACTGGTGGACTCGGACTATGCAAAGCCGTTCAACCCGTTTGTCCATTATTTCACCTCACTCCAGACATGGGACGGGAAAACAGACCACATCGGCCAACTGACAAAAACAGTGAAAGCGGCAGACCAGGCTTTTTTTGAAGACAGCTTCCGCCGCTGGCTGGTGGGAATGGTGGCATGTGCCATCGACGACGAAGCGCAAAACCACCAGTTGATGCTGCTCCACGGCGCACAGGGAAAAGGCAAGAGTACTTTTGTCCGCCATCTCCTCCCACCGGAGCTGAAGGATTATTATCGCAACGGCATGATTAGTCCCGACAACAAAGACCATCTCCTGCAAATGTCGTCCTGCCTGCTCATCAATCTGGATGAGTTTGATACGCTCTCTCCCGCACGCATGCAGGAGTTGAAAAGTCTCATCACGCAAGATGTAATGAACGAACGGAAGGTTTACGACATCCAAAATTATACGTTCATCCGCCGCGCATCATTCATCGCCAGCACCAACAATCCGCACTGTCTGCCGGACATCGGCGAGAACAGGCGCATCCTGTTCAATACGTTGCTGGAAATAGATTATCACACGCCTGTCAACCATCAGGGGATATATGCACAAGCATACGCACTCTACCGGCAGGGGTTTCAATATTGGTATGAGAACCAAGAGATTACGTTTCTCAACAACCGCAATGAGGCGTTCCGCCAAAAAGATCCGGTAGAGGAGAATCTTTTCTTCTATTTCCGGGCAGCCAGACCGAACGATATTCAGGCGCAATGGTATCCTGCCTCCTACCTGCTGTCGGTATTGAGCATGAACGGGCGCACACAAGCCAACGCACAGATGAAACAAATGCTGGTCACGGTATTGGAAAACAACCATTTCCACTCACGGAAGACCTCCAACAATATCACGGAATATTGGGTGGTGGAGTATTCGGCCGAAGAGCGCAAAGAAAATTCAATACGCCCGCAGCTCCCGGTGCAGACGGGGTTGGAGTTGTAGTTTTCCCGCGAAATGGCAGTTTTCACACGGATAGTCGTTTTTCCACAAAATAGCTTTTTCCTCCAAATAGTCGTTTTTGCACGAAATAACAGATAAACGGATAAATTAGTGGCATTAAACGTGTCACTTTCATCCGTTTTTCCGTATATTTGCTCGATATGAATGATGAATAAAGAAAGGAATCGCAATATGATGAAGCAAATACCATACGGATTGACGGATTTCGGTCGCATCCAAAAAGAAAACTATTATTATGTGGATAAGACGATGTTTATCGAAAAGATAGAAATGCAACCGTCTTATCTGTTCCTGATCCGTCCCCGGCGCTTCGGGAAAAGTCTGACGCTGGCGATGCTGGAGGCTTATTATGACGTTCGGTATGCCGACCAGTTCGACGAATTGTTCGGCAATCTGTATATCGGGCAGCATCCTACGCCGATACATAACCAGTTTCTCATCATGAGATTCAATTTCTCGGAGGTGAGCTCGAATATCAATGAGGTGGAGGAATCTTTCCGGTTGCATTGTTGCGGGAAACTAAGACATTTTCTGCAAAAGTACGAACATATTTTGGGAAAGGAGATCTGGAACGTGCTGAACGAAGAAACGCTCGAAGAGCCGGGAGCACTGCTATCCGCCATCAATTCGTATGCCACCCTCAAGGGAGACATCAAAATCTATCTCCTGATTGATGAATACGATAATTTCACGAATACCATTCTTTCTACTTACGGCACGGACTTATATCGAAAAGCGACGCATGGCGAAGGATATATCCGCAGGTTTTTCAATGTAATCAAAGCCGCCACGACGGGAATGGGTTCTGCCGTCAACCGTTTGTTCATCACGGGAGTAAGCCCGGTGACGATGGACGACGTGACAAGCGGATTCAACATCGGAACGAATATCACCACCGACCCGTGGTTTAACGACCTTGTAGGTTTCAGCGAGAAGGAATTGCGCGAGATGCTGACGTATTATAAGGAACAAGGCGCTCTCCCGATGTCGGTAGACGATGCGGTGACAATGATGAAGCCTAACTATGACAATTATTGCTTCAGCGAGAATAAATTAGCAGATTGTATGTTCAACTCGGACATGGTGCTCTACTGCATGAAGTCATTGATATTGCACGGAGTGAAACCTAAAGAGATTGTAGATCCCAATATCCGTACGGACTTTAACAAGCTTGCCTACCTTGTCCGTCTCGACCATGGACTGGGCGAAAACTTCTCCGTCATCAAGGAGATTGCGGAGCAAGGCGAGATAGTGACTGAAATAGTCACCCATTTCTCCGCACTGGAAATGACGGACGTGGGCAACTTCAAATCTCTGCTGTTCTATTTCGGACTGCTTTCTATCAAAGGGGTGGATATGATGGGACGCCCCATCCTGCACATTCCCAATCTGGTGGTTCGCGAACAGCTATTCAATTTCCTGATTCAGGGATATGCCCGTCATGACATCTTCAAGCTCGACGTGAACCGTCTGCGCACTCTGTTTGAGAATATGTCCTTCAAAGGAGACTGGAAACCGTTGTTCGAATTTCTAGCAGAGGCCATTCGGGAGCAGAGCCGGATAAGGGAGTACATAGAAGGGGAAGCTCATATCAAAGGATTCCTCCTCGCCTATCTAAGTATGTTCCGCTATTATCAACTATATCCGGAATATGAGATGAATAAGGGTTTTGCCGATTTCTTCTTTAAGCCCAGTCCGGCGGCACCTGTATCTCCACCGTACACGTATCTATTGGAGGTGAAGTATGCGAAAGCAGGAGCGTCGGAGAAAGAGATACGCGCACTTGCCGATGATGCACGGGAACAGTTGATTCGCTATAGCAAGGATGAATGTGTGGCAGAAGCTCGTGAGAAAGGGGGATTGAAACTGGCAACGATCGTATGGCGCAGTTGGGAATTGGTGCTGATGGAAGAGGTATCATAAAGTACTTGTCACATCACAAACACCGATTTAGGTATGCACTCACCTCCACATCTGATATTGGGCTAAATAAATAATCTCATCAGAACAGGTGAATGGAATCCTATCTATAAAAATCAGGCGCGGATTACACGAATCGCACGATTTCTTTAAAATCAGAAACGTGTTATCCGTGTAATTCGCGCCTAAGTTTTATACGATGGCTACGACGTCCAAGACGGGAAATTACTTGTCCCCGTACATCTTCGCTCTCAATTCCTTGATGTGATCGGACGTGATATATTCGTCATACTCCATCATCTTGTCGATGATACCGTTCGGTGTCAGTTCGATGATACGGTTGGCAACCGTCTGGATAAACTCGTGGTCATGAGAAGAGAAAAGGATGTTTCCCCTGTACGTCTTCAGGTTGTTGTTGAATGCCTGGATAGATTCCAAATCCAAGTGGTTGGTCGGAGTGTCCAGAATCAGACAGTTCGCATTGCGGAGCTGCATACGGGCAATCATACAACGCATCTTCTCACCTCCGGAGAGTACGCTTACTTTCTTCAACACCTCTTCGCCGGAGAAAAGCATACGGCCGAGGAAACCTTTCATATACACTTCGTTTCCTTCACCAAACTGGCTCAACCAGTCCACCAGGTTGAGGTCGGTATTGAAGAAATCGGTATTATCCAGCGGCAGGTAAGCAGTGGTAATGGTTACCCCCCAGTTGAAGGTACCGGCATCCGGCTTCATGTTTCCGTTGATGATTTCGAAGAACGCAGTCATCGCACGCGGGTTGCGCGACAGGAATACCACTTTGTCACCTTTCTCTACGTTGAAATTGACGTCGTTGAAAAGCACTACGCCTTCTTCCGTCTTCTTGCTCAATCCGGAAACTTCCAGAATCTGGTTGCCCGGCTCGCGTTCGGGAGTGAAGATAATGCCCGGATACTTACGTGAAGAAGGTTTGATTTCTTCTACGTTCAGTTTCTCCAACATCTTCTTACGGCTCGTGGTCTGCTTGCTCTTCGCTACGTTGGCGCTGAAACGGCGGATAAATTCTTCCAACTCTTTCTTCTTCTCTTCAGCCTTCGCCTTCTGGTTCTGCTGCTGACGGAGAGCCAACTGGCTGGATTCGTACCAGAAACTATAGTTACCGGCAAACATATTGATTTTTCCGTAGTCGATGTCTACGGTGTGCGTACATACAGAATCGAGGAAGTGACGGTCGTGGCTCACTACCAATACGGTATGCTCGAAGTTGGAGAGATACTCTTCCAACCAAGTCACTGTCTCCATATCCAAGTCATTGGTAGGCTCATCGAGCAAGAGGTTGTCCGGATTTCCGTACAATGCCTGCGCCAGCATGACACGCACTTTTTCCTTACCGCTCAACTCACCCATCAATACATAATGCTTATCTTCTTTCACGCCCAGTCCGCTCAACAGCATGGCTGCGTCGCTTTCCGCATTCCATCCGTCCAACTCGGCAAATTTCTCTTCCAACTCGGATACTTTCAGTCCGTCTTCATCTGTGAAATCTTCTTTCGCATACAATTCTTCGCGTTGCTTCATGATGTCCCACAACACAGTATGCCCCATCATCACAGTATCCATAACGGTATAAGAGTCCCACTTAAAGTGGTCCTGGCTCAACACCGAAAGGCGTTCGCCCGGTCCGAGCGCAATGGTACCCGTTGTCGGGTCCAAATCTCCGTAAATCGTACGAAGGAAGGTAGATTTTCCCGCACCGTTAGCACCAATAATACCATAACAATTACCACTCGTAAACTTCAAGTTTACGTCATTAAACAACACTCTTTTACCAAACTGTACCGAAACGTTCGAAACTGTAATCATCTTCTTTATTTACTATTTTACTAGTTACTATTTTACTATTTTGCTAGCTACTATTTTACTATTTCGTTAGTTACTATTTTAGTATTAACTATTTTAGCGTGCAAAGTTAGACATTTAAAATGAATTATGAGCTATCTGATATGTGCCAATCTGACATAAAAGCGTTACCTTTGCTGCGTTTTTTGGCAAAACAGCCAACTTGGCAAAGTTTTTGCAGACAAAATCAATGACATCCGGTCAGCCCGGTATGTTTATTGGCGTTATTCTACCAAGTAAGATAACGTGTGTGTTAAATAGTAAATAGTAACTAGTAAAATAGTAAATACCAAGATGGATCCGAAAGAAAAAAAAGTGAAGGAAGAAGAACTGAACGTTGAGGAAACTCAAAACCATGCGGAAGAACAACCGCAAAACGAACAAGCGGAGGACGCCACTCCCCTGACTCATGAAGAAGAGTTGGAAAAAGAACTGGAAAAGGCCCAAGAGGAGATTGAAGAGCAGAAGGATAAATACCTGCGCTTGTCTGCCGAATTTGACAACTACCGGAAACGCACCATGAAGGAAAAGGCCGAACTGATTCTGAACGGTGGCGAAAAGAGCCTTAGCAGTATTCTTCCGGTGGTGGACGACTTCGAACGTGCCATCAAAACAATGGAAACGGCAACAGATGTCAATGCCGTAAAAGAAGGAGTAGAACTGATTTACAATAAATTTATGGCTGTCCTGGCACAAAACGGTGTGAAAGTCATCGAAACAAAAGACCAACCACTGGACACTGATTACCATGAAGCCATCGCGGTAATCCCCGCACCGTCGGAAGCACAGAAAGGTAAGATTCTGGACTGTGTGCAAACGGGATATACACTGAACGACAAAGTGCTCCGCCACGCTAAAGTGGTAGTAGGAGAATGAAAAGAATTATGATTTATGATTTATGATTTATGGCTGCGCTATCCTACTGCAGAGTAAATCATAAATCATAAATCAAAAATCATAAATCAATAAATGGGCATGGCAGAAAAAAGAGACTATTACGAAATATTGGAGGTGACGAAGACAGCCACAGTAGAAGAAATAAAGAAAGCATACCGTAAGAAAGCAATTCAGTATCACCCCGACAAGAATCCGGGCGACAAGGAGGCTGAAGAGAAATTTAAGGAGGCGGCCGAGGCATACGACGTGTTGAGCAATCCGGAGAAGCGTTCGCGTTACGATCAGTTCGGTCATGCGGGAGTGAGCGGTGCGGCAGGCAATGGCGGTCCGTTCGGTGGTTTCGGTGGCGAGGGAATGTCGATGGATGACATCTTCTCTATGTTTGGCGACATCTTCGGTGGCCGCGGCGGCGGTTTCGGGGGAGGCTTCGGAGGATTCAGCGGATTTGGCGGCGGTGGCGGTTCACAGCAACGCCGGTATCGCGGCAGTGACCTCCGTGTGAAAGTGAAGCTGACATTGAAGGAAATCTCTACCGGAGTAGAAAAGAAATTTAAACTCAAAAAATATGTGCCGTGCGACCAGTGTCATGGCACGGGTGCCGAGGGTGACGGCGGATCGGAGACTTGTCCTACTTGTAAGGGTAGCGGCTCGGTGATTCGTAACCAGCAGACCATTCTGGGCACGATGCAGACTCGCGTCACTTGTTCTACGTGTGGCGGCGAGGGAAAGATTATCAAGAATAAATGTAAGAAGTGTGGTGGCGACGGAATCGTTTACGGCGAGGAAGTGGTAACCGTGAAAATCCCTGCCGGAGTGGCAGAAGGGATGCAGCTCTCTATGGGCGGCAAAGGAAATGCCGGCAAGCACAACGGTGTGGCAGGCGACTTATTGATCCTCGTTGAGGAAGAACCGCATCAGGACTTGATTCGCGACGAGAATGATTTGATTTATAATCTGTTGCTTAGTTTCCCGACGGCTGCACTGGGCGGTGCTGTGGAAATTCCGACAATCGACGGCAAAGTGAAAGTGAAGATTGATTCGGGTACTCAACCGGGTAAAGTGCTTCGTTTGCGTGGCAAGGGGTTACCGAATGTAAACGGGTACGGTACGGGAGATTTGCTGGTCAATATCAGTATCTATGTGCCGGAAGCTCTCAACAAGGAGGAAAAGAACACGCTCGAAAAGATGGAAGCTTCAGACAATTTCAAACCTAACACGTCGGTAAAAGAGAAGATTTTCAAGAAATTCAAGAGTTTCTTCGATTAGTCTTTTTGCTATCATATTATCATATATAAGGTATAAGTGGGCTGCAATCTTTTTGTGGCCCACTTTTTTTATGATATTCTCTAAATAGCCCCCCCTCTCGCACAATCTTTTCATATAGTTTACCTAAATAAGGCGCAATATAGGGCTATCCTAAAAAAAATGGCATATATTTGTATAACAAACAAATAGATCGGCATAAAATAATTATCAACACTTTAAAATTCAAATTATAAAAAACGAATTTATCAAAGAAACATTATTTAGTCGTTCCATAAAAAAACAATAACTGTTTAACTAAACTATATATTTAAAGAATGGCAGAACCTTTTAAAAACATGTTTAACGAGCAATTTTTCGATCTGTTTACGAAAGATTTGAAACTTGTTATCGACGATTTTGATGCTTGCGAGTTTGTATCTCAAGTGATGGACGATGAATGGGAAGGCAGGGAACTTAAACAACGCTGCATGCACATCACAACGGTGCTAAGAAAGTTTTTACCGGCAGATTACAAAGAGGCGATCGCTAAGATACTTGAATTGTTGGATCATATAAAAAAGACACGGCCTGATTTCTCGGTGATAGACGACACGAAGTTTGGTTTGACTTTGGAGTATGGGGGAATTCTGGATAATTATGTCGAACAATATGGGCTGGACGATTACGAAACTTCTGTCAAGGCGATAGAGAAAATCACGCAGTTCACAAGTTGCGAGTTTGTGGCTCATTCTTTTATTATCAAATATCCGGATCAGATGATGAAACAGATGTTGGTTTGGTCGAAACACGAACATTGGGGAGTCAGGCGGCTTGCGTCAGAAGGTTGTCGTCCGCGTCTTCCCTGGGCGATGGCGTTGCCGAACCTGAAAGAGAATCCTGCGCCTATCATTCCTATTCTGGAAAATCTAAAAAATGATCCGGCAAGATTTGTGCGGTTGAGCGTTGCCAATAATTTGAATGATATCGCGAAAGATAATCCCGAAATCGTCATTGATTTAGTGAAGAAATGGAAGGGAGAATCGAAAGAGGTGGATTGGATTATTAAACACGGCTGCCGGACGCTCTTAAAACAAGGCAATCCGGAGGTGATGGAGTTGTTTGGCTTCAACTCTACTATCAGCAATATCTGTGTGGAGGATTTCCAAATTTCAAGCCCGGAAGTGAAAGTCGGGGATTCGTTGGAGGTTAGTTTTAAACTGTTGAACAAGAACGATCAAACAACCAAGATACGACTCGAATATGGAATCTATTACCAAAAAGCAAATGGAACGTTGACGAAGAAAGTGCATAAAATCAGCGAGAAAGAATATGTCAGGAACTCAACCACGCGAATCACCCGAAAACATTCTTTCCGGGTGGTTACAACGAGGAAGCTCCATCTCGGACTTCATCAAATTGCTATGATTATCAACGGGAATGAATTTGAAAAATATAGTTTTGAGTTGATTGAATAATAACTGCTGTTAATAACCCGGATTCTGCTTCAACTTTGTATTCATCACCCGTATTTTCTCCGGTATAGGGAACACGGTAGTATATCCGTTTCCCTCATCCGGCAATTGCGGACGGCTACTGTAAGCTCTTGTAAACTTCCCGAAGCGAACCAAGTCTTGACGTCTCCAACCTTCCCAAGCCAGTTCCAGTTGGCGTTCGGCAAGGATATTCTCTAAAGTGGCAGTGCGGGAGGAGGCATTGACGCGGCTACGGACTTCATTCAGTTCTTCATCTCCACTGGCTCCATTGCGCACTTTCGCTTCACTCTTCATCAACAGAGCATCCGCGTAGCGGAACAATACAATATCATTCTCCATCAACTTACCGTCTTTTGTGGCAGTCGGGTCAACTTCGTACTTCTTCATACGGGCTCCTGCTGTTTGTTCATACGGGGTATCTGTAATATCCAGAGCTACTTTCCAGGGCAGATACTCCAATACGGTGCCATCATCCAGCTTGATGATGTTTCCTTTCAGGTCGCGCACTACTCCCGCAAAATAGCAAATATCAAAGCGGGGATCTTGTTCGGCTGTTTCATAACCGAAGGTTTGGAGGGCTTCAATAGTTGCACTGGGGCCGTTCTCACCGCTTAGGCCGTACGCCTTGGCATGGTTGTAGTGGCGGGAGCGGAATAGATATTGCATTTGATTGGTGTACAAGGTTTTATTCATCGGAATGGTAAAAATATTCTCTATCGATGATTCATTAAAAATGGAGAAATTGGTTTCGTATTTTGGTTCCAATTCATTGTAGCCCATCGCCTTTAGCTGGTCACAGTAGTAGATGACTGTTTCCCACGCATTGAGTTCGTTGCCGTTCACTGTAAACTTTATGTTTTTTCCGTCCGGACGTTGTCCGTCTGTCCAATCATTATCCGTATAGACTTCGGAATTCAGAGCCAGTTTAGCCAATAGGAAAGTGACTACCGGACGGGTGATACGGCCATAATAAGGACCGGACTGGTTACTGTGCGCATCGCTCAACAGAGGAGCCGCTTCCTGCAATTCCTTGAATACAAACTCAAAAACCGTTTTCCGTTCACTCTGGACAACCTCTTTCATTGCCACTGAAGAGGATTGAACCAACGGGATGCGTCCGAACAAATCCATCAGATAATAATAATACATGGCTCGCATGGCCTGCACTTCCGCCCGGTATGCCGGAAGTACAGCATCGGAATGGGTTTCGGCAAACTTGTCTATCCGTTCGAGCGATTTGTTGCTTAGCATGACGACTTTGTAAAGATATTCCCATGTAGCTTGGATAGCGTCATTCTCTACTCCCCAATCGTGCAGGTAAAGTCCTTGCCAAAAGCCGCCATCGTACCAGTCGCCTCCACGGGTGGGGATAATGGCTTCGTCGGAAGTGAAAGTGTTCAGGTCGTAGACTCCCCTACCCGTTCCCTGCAATCCCTGACTGTCGCTATAACCGCCTATGTAAGTATAAAGTGAAGCTACCGCATTGAGATATACTTCCGAGATCGTATTGTAGACATCCTCTTCCGGTAGTTTGTCTTTCGGATTTTCCTGTAAGAACTTATCACAGGAAAATAAGGTTAGACTCGTCACCAGAAAAAATAATAATATTCTTGAAGGGTAGATTATTTGCTTTGAGAGTCGTTCTACTCTCCTTAAAATCGGCTCTGTATTTTGTACTAATTCTGTTTTACTCTGCAAAAGAGATTCTGACTTTTGCGACAACTGTTGACGACTTTGTATAAACAGTTCAACCTTCTGCAAAAACTGATTTCTATTTTTCATATATCGTTTCATCCTCTCCTCCTCCATTAAAAGTTAATACTCAATCCTAAGGTGTACGTCCGTGCCAACGGATACCCCCGTTTATCGTCCACGCCCAACGTTGAGTTCACCGTGGAACTGTTAATCATGGGCGAAAGTCCCGAATAACCGGAGATGGTTGCCAGATTGTTGACAGTAAATGCTAAGCGCAGGGAACGGACGTATTTCTTTAGTTTCTGCACCTTCTCAATCGGCACGTTCCAGCCCAGCGTCACATAGTCGAAGTTGACGTAATCTCCCTTTTCCAGCCAATAGTCGGTGGCAGTCTGATCCTTGATGTTCTGTTGCGGAGCTTTCTTCATTACATTGTAGTCGGGGAAGATATTCATGTTCATATAGGTCAGGGAAGTTCCGTTGTAGATTTTATGTCCGAAAGCTCCGTTGATCTGCAAAGACAGGTCGAAACGCTTGTAACGGAAACTGATGTTAGATCCCAGAATCGTTTTGGGTACGGCTTGTCCTGCCACGTAGCGGTCTTCACCATCTTCCAGACTGACGCCTCCGCCATTCAGGTCGGCAATGCCATAGGTATATCCACCGTTTCCGTCGGACTCCAGTCCGGTGCTGTGAGGGAGATAGAACACGCCCAACGGTTGCCCCACCATCTGATAAACGATGTGGTTGTAGCCGCCGTGGAAGCCGGCTCCATCAAGGCTGGCAAGACTTTTATATTCGGAAGCGGAAAGCATTTCGCCGTTATACATACCGCTCAATGAAAGCAGTTTGTTGCGCTGAAAGGTGATGTTGGCATTGATATTCAGTTCCATGTCCTTCGTTTTCAAAGGGGTGATACCGATGGCGATTTCCGTACCCCAGTTGCGCATGGAGCCGATATTGGCAAGCAAGGTGTTATAGGTGAAAGGGGGCACGCTTACGTTGTAAAGGTAAAGCATATCCGTGGTGCGGGAGTTGTAATAGTTGGCGGAAAGCAACAGGCGGTTGCCGAATAAAGCGATGTCGAAACCGGTATTAAAGGTATGTTTCACTTCCCATTTCAGATCGGGATTCGTATTCCGGAGATCTCCCAAAGATACAATGGCGGAGTTTCCGACGGGGACGACACCGTTCGGCTTGACAAGATTCAGTGTTGTGTATGAGTCAATCCCGCTTTGGTTACCTGCCAGACCGTAACCGATACGGAATTTCAGATTGTCTATCACGGGGAATTGCTTCATAAATTCTTCTTCACTAATCACCCATGCCGCGGATGCAGAGGGGAAAAAGCCCCATTTATGGTTGGCTCCGAATTTGGAGGAAGCATCTGTACGGGCGTTCAACGTCAGTACGTAGCGGTCGGCGTATGTATAATTGAAGCGTCCCATGAAAGATGCCAGGCGCGGTTGCTCGTAGTAGGAATTAGTGCCTTCCCACAAACGGAGCGCTCCTGCCTGAAGGTTATTATACCCGAACTTATCGGTGCTGAAATTGCTGACTGTGGTATAATAGCCTGTGTAAGTCTCTTTCTGAAGTTCGGCAAGTGCCAGTACGTCAAAGAAATGCTTTTTCCAGTTTTTCTTATAGGTCAGCATCATGTTTCCCAATAAGGATTCGCGCTTTTTGGTTCCTTTGTATGCCTGACCGTTCGCCCAGACGGAAGTGGGGAGGTATTGCGAATTTTCTACGATATTGTAAGTATAAGCTCCGAACAGGCTTAGTTTCAGTCCTTCCATCAGATTGAAAGTGAGACGGGCGTGCGTACTGATGTGCGAAGTGGCATCATCGTCCTGCACTTCCATCCATGCCAATGGATTGGTGATTTGGCTGGCGGTCGTTATTCCGTCCCACGAATTGGTGACAGGGTCTTTATGATTGGGATAGGTAGGATTGAACGTAGCTGCCGAATAGAACGTTTTCTGATAATCTACCAGGTTATGATTCTTCTGAATGGAGCCGAACATTCCCAGTTCGCAGTTCAGGAAGCCGTCGAACATTTTCTGATTCATGTTCATATTTGAAGTGAAATTCTTCATGTCTTCATTCAGAATCACTCCCTGACGATCCATAAAACCGAGGGAAACACGATAACTGGACTCACTGGAACCGCCATAAAAGGCGATATGATGATTCTGTTGCAGTCCTGTCTGCTCAATCTCTTTCTGGAAATCGGTATTGTTCCCTTTGTCCAGAATGGAAATGCCTCGTTCCGATGCTACGCGGCGGAATTCATCACCGGACAGCATTTTCAAATTCTTGTAGACGGTGGAAATCCCGAAGCTACCGTTGTAAGCCACCTGTGTCCTGCCACTCATCCCTTTTTTGGTGGTGACTTCTATCACACCGGATGCACCTCGCGAGCCGTACTGTGCGGTTTCGGAAGCGTCTTTCAGGATGGTAAAACTCTCAATATCCGTAGGGTAAATGGAGGTAAGCATACTCAAGTCGCCAAATACTCCGTCGACGATAATCAAAGGGTCGTTGCCGCTGGTCAGTGAGGTAGTTCCCCGCAGGCGCACCGCATCCAGAGCCGCCGGTCCGTTGGAGCCCCGCTGGATGGTCAAACCCGGCACACGTCCACGGATTGCTTCCAAAGGGTTCGTTATCTGGTCTTTGTTCATCTGTGTCTCCGTGATTTTCTCTACGGAGCCGGACAGGGTTTTCAAACTTCCGGTGGCATATCCTACGGTAATCAATGAATCTATGGGCGCGACGGAAATCTTCTGTGCCAACGTGCCCTCGCACGGGATTACCAGAAGAAGAAGGCTGTAGAAAATGAGTCTAGCGTGTTGTACCATATTCTTAGTTTTTAAGGTAATAATACAAATATAACAAAAAAAGAGGGAATCTGGTTGAGTAGATTCCCTCTTTTATTTAAATGATATTGACAGGTTGAAATCAGCAAGTCCGGATGATACGGATTACACGGTTGCTTTAGGCTGGAATAATCCTAAAAAAGCGCATCATACGTATTATCCTTATGCCTGCAATATTTATTTCACAATAATCTCATCCGTAAATATCCAGCCTCCGAATTCACTTCCGGCCTGTGCCTGATAGCGTACGTATCTTCCTTTGGCTTCGCCCTGCCATGAAATATCCGTAAAGCGGATGGGTGTTTCTTTGCTCACTTCAAAGTGTTGTTTGCACAACTCGGTGAAATGGGTTCCGTCATCGGAAATGGAAATCACCACAGTCTCCGGCAGGAATACTTCCGCTCCTACCACCTGCATAAAGGCGGCAGTGACGGAATGGATGGAGGTTTCTTTTTCCATATCAATCGTCACATCGAGGCGGTTGTCCGAGATGAATCCTTGCCACGAGCCATCACCATAGGTCCAATCGCCGCGTATGCCGTCCGTCAGAGCAGTGTTTCCCTGTGCCGGATAATGGGAGCTGTAAGGTGAATTATAAATCACCTTTTTACCCAATGCCAAATGGCTGACCGGTTGAAGCGACTCGGGACGGCTGCCGATTTCTTTTTTCAAATCGAAAGGATGGTATCCTTTTGCCTGCAAATCGGCCACTGCCGACAATGCACGGGTATGGAAATCCGGCCATGACTTACGTTCCGGAGCCGACCAGGCTGTTTCCGCCAATGCCAGGATTCGGGGGTAAATCATATACTCCACGTGTTCGGGAGTGGGAATGTATTCCACCCATAGGTTGCCCTGCACACCGTAAACCAACTTCGCCTGTTCCGCAGTTAAAGAAGCGGGAACGGGATTGTAAGAATATACTTTCTTCAACGGCAGGTATCCACCGATGGCTTCCGGCTGCGAATATGGGGCATCCTGATAACTGTCCAGATAGCAGTAGGCACCCGGCGTCATGATGGCACGATGGCCGGAGGTTACGGCAGCGATACCACCCTCTTCTCCACGCCATGACATGACGGTTGCGTTGGGGGCAATGCCTCCTTGCAGAATCTCGTCCCATCCCAGCAGATGACGTCCATGATTGTTTAGGAACTTCTCAATGCGGTGTATCAGGTAGCTTTGCAGCTCGTCTACATTGGCAAGATGCTCGTCTTTCATTCTCTTCTGACATTTCGGGCAGGTCTTCCAAGCCGACTTGCCGACCTCATCGCCACCGATATGAATGTATTCGGAAGGGAAAAGTTCCATGACTTCCGTCAACACATTTTCCAGAAACGTGAAGGTTTCTTCATTGCCGACACAGAAATCGGAGTTCTTGTAAGGTTCGCCCGAACAGGATAACTGCGGGTAGGCTGCCAGCACTTCTTCCGAATGGGAGGGCATCTCAATCTCGGGAATCACCGTGATATAATGCTGACGGGCATATTCCAAGATTTCACGAATATCATCCTGGGTGTAATAACCGCCGTAAGCTCCGGGAGCATCGAAACGGACATATTTACGTCCGCCGTTCCACCATTGCTTCCAGGTGGGATCTGTACGCCAGGCTGCAAATTCGGTCAGCAAAGGGTATTTCTTGATCTCTAGCCGCCAGCCTGCCGCATCGGTCAGATGCAGGTGCAGACGGTTGATCTTGTAATACGCCAGTGCGTCTATCTGTTTCTTTATAAATTCTTTGGTAGAAAAGTGGCGGGACACGTCCAGCATCAGTCCACGGTAAGCAAAACGGGGAGTGTCTTCTATCTCGACAGAGGCTATGGAATAGCTGCCTGCCCCCGAAGGTTGTGCCAACTGCAACAGGGTTTGCATACCATAGAATAATCCGGTTCCCGAAGTGGCGCGTATCAGGATTTGTTGCGGAGTGACGGAAAGGGTATAGCTTTCCGGCGATGGCAACTGGTGGTTCTTGGGGGTTATCAATAAGAGAAGCATCTGTTTCCTTTCTTTCTTTCTCGCTTCCTTTAATTGAACGGGTAATGCCTTCAGGTAATTCTCCCAGAGCTTCGCTTCTCCACCTTGTAGGTTTGTATAAAGTCTTGTCTTTTCTGACAGTAAAAAAGAGCCCGTCCCCTTCTCCATTTTTAATGGGACAGGTATGACGGACTGTGCCAGAATGGGATGTGCATGAAAGCACATCCCCAGTATACATAAGAAAAGACAAACTTTAGTGTATTCTTTTCTTATATTCATTAATCAATTTTGATTTCGTCTACAAATAAAAATGCGTTTTTGCCTTTTCCACCATGCCATTCCGGAAGCGTTTTCTCCGGTGAAGCAATGACTCTCACGTATTGGGTAGTCACAGGAGCAAATGTAAGTTGATGGTCAACAACTCCGTCTTTGTCCGTCTCTTTCATTGCCGGATATTCTTCGGAAGCAATCTTTTTGAAAGTCTTTCCATCGTCTGAAACTTCTACAGACAGGTTTCTGGCGTCAAACACCCAGTCGCCCTTTGCAATATTGACAGAGATGGCCACACTCGAAATTTCAGTAGGTTGCTGAAGGTCGATCGTCATGTCCATGTCGTTTCCGTTGAAGGCGATCCAACGGCCTGACCGGTAACTGCTATTTCCTTTCAAACCATCGTTTAACGTGGAAGCTCCTTTGAAGAGGTATTGTTCATTGATAGGTTGATTGGCTACAATCGGCTTCATGCTGGATTTGCTGAAGTCAATCTTCTCTGTCAATGTCTGGCTCTCGCCGGTAGGACGAATGGCTTTGGCGGACAGAGTGGCATTTTCTTTAATTTTCAACACTCCTTCGTAAACGGGAGAAGCAGTAGTGGGTTCTGTGCCGTCCAAAGTGTAGTGGACAGGGGCATTGTCGATAGTAGACAAAGTAACGTCCATCGTTCCTTCTGCCGGATTCGGTTCAAACTCGGCTTGTACGCCGAACGCGTGTTTAGCGTAGTTGTATCCTTCGGCATCATACCACTTAATCAGTTGAGGAAGACGAGACAGGAAGTCGGCATAGTTTTTCTTTTCAGGGCTGGACCACTGAATTTCACACAATGCAGCCCAACGAGGCAATACCATGTACTGCGCGTGAGGGAAAGTAGCGATGTATTCTGTCCAGAGGTTGGCTTGCACACCCTTGATATATTTCTGTTCTTCCGGAGTCAGAGAAGCCGGCATCGGTTCGTAGCTGTACACTCTTTCCAACGGCAGGTAACCACCGATACCAAATGGTTCGTTATCTACGTCTTTAGCTTGGTAATAGTCGAAATACAGGTATGTGTTCGGTGTCATGATGACATCGTGTTTCTGTTTCGCTGCTTCGATACCGCCCTTTTCACCACGCCATGACATAACAGTAGCGTTTGGAGCAAGTCCGCCTTCGAGGATTTCATCCCAACCGATAATCTGACGTCCGTGGTCGTTGAGGAATTTTTCGATATGGTTGATAACGATGCTTTTCAGACCGGTAAAAGAGGTATTTAACAAGGAATACGCAGGCGAAGCTCCATATCTGTTGCTTATCCTATTTTTCGCAGTATTCTACGGCTTACTTACCGTGTTGCGTTTTATTCCAAAGCTCAGAGATATGAAAACCGACTGTGCCGCATTGCTTATATCGACCGCACAGTTTACAGTTGCTTATGCTGTAGTTATGTTCCGTGAAAAAGGCACGAATATTGATTTTTTTCTCGGAGTTGTCCTGTTTATAGCCCTCGCTGTATGGTATACTGTAGGAAAGCAAAGGATAAGGCTTCCGAAATTCACAAAGAAATGCTGGATAGCGGTTCTTGCGCTGTCCGCCGTATTTATGCTTGTGTTCACAGCACTTGTAATGTCACTGCGGTATTACAAGCTATGCACTCCTGCGTTTGACTTCGGCATATTCACGCAGATGTTCGAGAATATGAAGGACGGGCTTGGACCTGTCACAACAGTCGAACGTAATTATGAGCTGTCGCACTTTGCTGTGCATTTTTCTCCTGCGTATTATCTGATGCTGCCGTTCTATATGCTTTTTCCGCATCCGGTAACATTACAGATACTGCAGGGAATATTCGTTACAAGCGGAATTATCCCCGTGTTCCTTATCGCAAGAAAATACGGCTTTTCGCTTATACATTCCTCGCTTTTTTCAGCGATATATGCCTTATATCCGGCATTCACAGGCGGCTGCAGCTACGACATTCACGAAAACTGTATGCTTCCTGCGTTCCTGCTGTGGCTGATATGGGCGACAGAACGTGAAAAAACGATACCGATGCTTGTCTTTGCATTGCTCACTCTTACCGTAAAGGAAGATGCCGCCGTGTATGTTGCGGTAATCGGACTTTATCTTCTGCTGTCCGACCGCAGTAAAAGGACAAGGACGCTCGGTGCCGTGATTTTCGTTATTGCCTGCATTTATTTCTTTGCAGTCTGCGCTTATCTCAATAACAGCGGGCTTGGGATCATGGAATGGCGGTACAAGGACTATATGTACCGAGGCGGTGCGCTTATCACCTCAATAGTCGTTACGGCGTTTACAAATCCCGGCTACATTCTGTCAAATCTGTTTACGGGCGAAAAGCTGACCTTTACAGTGCAGACGCTCGGCGTACTCGGCGGTATACCGCTTGTAAGCAGGAAGATAGCACGTTATATATTACTGATACCGTTTGTACTGGTAAATCTTATGCCGACCTATTCGTATCAGCACTCGATTTATTTCCAGTACGTTTTCGGTCCGTGCATTCTTGTTATCTGGCTTTTCATAATGAATATGTCGGAGCTGTCATATAACAGGGCGAGATGCTTTACTGTGTTTTCGCTTATTGCCTGTGCGGTTATGTTCGTGTCAACAATGACAGGCTACCTGAATAATTTCTATGATAAAGACTATGAGGCACACGGTGCTGTTATATCTTATCTTGAACAGCTTCCCGACAACGAAAACGAGAGCATCACAGCGAACACATTCTTTATCGCTCCGCTGTATAAGCAAAAAGAGCTTTATACGATAAATGACCGTGATGTGCCGACAGACGAATCCGCACCGCTTGCCGATATTGTTTTACTTGACAGGACAAACGTAAAGTTTGAAACCAATTACAATTATTTCACATCGTTCGGAATGAAAGAGGTAACGATAGAGGACAAAAGAGTCGCAAGCCTTGTATGCAGACTTGAATTATAAATCTTTTCACGAAAGGACTAAGGAAATATGCAGGAAATAAGATGCAAACTCCCCCTTCCCCAGCGCGCTTCCTTCAACTGGCCATTCCCGCAGAACGATCCATCATCCTGTTCCCGTATGACCGCTATCCGTCCTGCCCTCACC
>OHAJ01001101.1_pt1 | contig 20201 bp, 14 predicted proteins | sample 1577101 | NCBI WGS metagenome assembly OHAJ01 (sample SAMEA3541531, study PRJEB24748) | human gut metagenome | biome: human gut; feature: human-associated habitat; material: faeces | place: China | collected 2012
TGCCACGAGATCTCGGCACCCTCCTGGGCCACGGTCACCGCCTGGTAATAGATCGCAAGGCTTTTCGCGGCCTCTGTCGGCCTGCCGGAGCCCTTTTTCGTCAGAAGCCCGATCATGCAGTGCTCCAGATCGGAAAAATCGAGCAGATGACGGCGGCGCTTTTCCTGCGTGAACCGTTCGTCAAAGCGCCGCAGCAGCGTCAGAAGCCCCCGCAGCGCCGGGAGGGTCCTGCGAAGGTCGTCTACGACCCGTTCCGACGGCGCGTAAAAATAGCTCTGCACGGTCTTGAGCAGCTGCTTTGCCTCGTCGCGCAGTGTCTTGACCTGCTCCGCGTTTTCCGCGTCCTTCGGCATCCGCATCACGCCGAAGGAGGGGAGCCCCGCCTCCACACAGCCGTCCCAAGTCGTCTCCGCCATGAGCGCATGGACGGTTTCGCGGTTTTTTTGCAGCAGCGGCAGGCATTTTTGCTCCAGAGGCGCGTCTGCGCGGCAGAGCGCTTCTGCCTGCGCAAGCATGGCGTCCGCGCTTTCGAGCGCGTCCCTGCGCGCCTTGAGATAATGCGCGCCCCAGAGCGTCTGCTCCGCCGGAGTCCCCTCCGGCAGCGCATACGCGCGCAGGCAGTCCGCCATCCATGCTTCGGGGTCGACCTTGCAGCGCATGACTTCATAGCTGCGCTCGGCCAGCTCCAGCAGCCGCCGGTCGTCACGTCCATAGCCGAGCGTGTCGATCATGGCGGCGAAATCCGGCTCGTCGTCAAGCTTCGCATACAGCTCGGAGAGCACGTCCCGAAGCGTCTGCGCACGCAGAGCCGCCGCCTGCTGCTCGTCCGCCACGCGGAAATCGGCAGGCAGATTCGCCTCTGCCGCATACTGCCGCAGGACGGCCTGACAGAAGCTGTGCACCGTCGAGATCTGCGCGAGATACACGCGCGTCAGCTGCCGCTGCAAATGCCGGTCGTTCGGCGTGCCGGCAAGCGCCTCGGCGATGCGCGCGGCGATCTTGCCGCGCAGCTCAGACGCGGCGGCTCTTGTGTATGTAATGATCAGAAATTCATCGAGGTCGGCGGGGTCTGTGGGGTCGGTCAGATAGCCCATCAACCGGTCGACCAGAACCTTCGTCTTTCCGGAGCCTGCCGCCGCCGCAACGAGCAGCGCGCCGCCCCGATTCTCCGCCGCAGCCCGCTGCTGCGGCGTTGCGCGGATCTCAGCCATGCTCCAGCCTCCTTTCAAGCGCCTGCCAGAATTCCTCCGGCGTAACGGAGGCGAACCGCCGTGCGTTCACGCCGCAGACGTCCTTGTGGCAGGCCGATGAAAAATCACAGTATTTACATTCGGAATCCGACGGGCCACGGTCAATGGGGTTCGGCGCGGTCGCGCCGGAGAGAATTTCGTCGATCATCGCCTCGACCTGTCCGTTCACAAAGCGCTCCAGCTCCGCCAGCTGGGCAGGGGAGGCGAGATCGCCAATCAGCCCGTCCGGGCCGGGCGCGAACTGCTTCTCCTCGATGTACTTGCGGGCGTCGGCGGGGGTGAGATCGTCAAGACCCTTCTGGTCGGGCTTGCCGAAGTTGATGGCGACCTTCTCGACCGCCGTCAGGATGACGAGCATGTCCGCGTCGAGCAGCTCTGCGAGCTTGGCGGAGGCGAAGTCCTTGTCGATGACCGCGGGCGTGCCGTAGAGCTTGCCGTCCTTGCGCACGACGGGGATGCCGCCGCCGCCGACCGTGATGACGACCGTACCGTTGTCGACGAGCGCCTTGACAGTGTTCTTTTCAATGACGTCGATCGGCTTGGGGGAGGGAACGACCTGACGGTAGCCGCGGCCCGCGTCCTCGACCATCGTGTAGCCCTTTTCCGCGGCGATGCGCTCGGCGGTCTCCTTATCGTAGAACGCGCCGACGGGCTTGGTGGGATGCTGGAAGGCGGGGTCAGCCTCGTCGACGAGCACCTGCGTCACGACCGTGGCAACGTCCTTGTTCATGCCGCGGGAGGCGAGCTCATTGCCGATGGCGTTCTGCAGATGATAGCCGATATAGCCCTGGCTCATCGCGCCGCACTCGGGGAAGGGCATGTCGGACTTGATGGCCTTGGCCTCAGCGGCGGTGGCCATGCCGAGGTTGATCATGCCGACCTGCGGGCCGTTGCCGTGGGCGATGATGACCTCGTTGCCCTGCGTGATCAGGTCGACGATGGGCTTTGCGGTCTCGGTGACGAGGGCGAGCTGCTCGTAGGGGGTGTTGCCCAGCGCGTTGCCGCCCAGGGCGATGACGATTCTCTTGCTCATGATGCGCGCCCCCTGTTACACGTTGCCGATCGTCGCGACCATGACGGCCTTGATCGTGTGCATACGGTTCTCCGCCTCGTCGAAGACCTTGGAGTTCGGGGAGAGGAAGACCTCGTCCGTGACCTCGCGGATATCATAGCCGAGCTCCTTCTGGGAAGCGGCCATCGTGGTGTCGAAGTCGTGGAAGGAGGGCAGGCAGTGCAGGAAGATGCAGTCGGGATTCTCGGTGGCCTTGAGCACCTCGCCCGTGACCTTGTAGGGGGTGAGCAGCTTGACGCGCTCGGGGATCTTGTCCTCTTCGCCCATGGAGGCCCAGATGTCGGTGTAGAGCGCGTCCGCGCCCTTGATGAGTTCTCTGTCCTCACCGTACTCGACGACGGCGCCGGTCTCCTTGCCGACCTCGCGGCAGTACTCGACGATGTCAGCGGCGGGCGCGAGCTCCTTCGGACCCCAGCCGACATAGTGGATGCCGAGCTTGGCGCAGATGTACATGAGGCAGTAGGCGACATTGTTGCGCGTGTCGCCGCAGAAGACGAGCTTGCACTTGCTCAGAGGCTTTTTGGTGTTCTCCATCAGCGTGAGGATGTCGGCGAGTGCCTGCGTCGGGTGGTCAACGTCGGTCAGGCCGTTCCACACGGGCACGCCCGCGTTGGCGGCGAGACCCTCGACGACCTTCTGGTCGTAGCCGCGGTACTCGATGCCGTCGTAGAAGCGGCCCAGGACCTTGGCGGTGTCGACCATCGTTTCCTTCTTGCCCATCTGGGAGGACTTGGAATCGAGGAAGGTGACGTTCGCGCCCTCGTCATAAGCGGCGACTTCGAACGCGCAGCGGGTGCGGGTAGAGGTCTTTTCGAACAGCAGCACGATGTTCTTGCCGGCGAGCAGGTTGCCGCGGATGCCGGCGCGCTTTTTGGCCTTGAGGTCAGCGGCGAGATTCAGCATGTAGCGGATCTCGTCGGGGGTGAAGTCCTTCAGCGTCAGGAAAGAACGGCCTTTCAGATTAACAGGCATGGGATAGTCCTCCTTAATAAATAAGTTGAAATTTTTAGGGCTGTTGCAGAGTTGATTCCCTTGGCAGCCAGAAAAACCGACTGCCAAGGGAATGAGTAAGGAAAAACGATTGTTTATGGGGGAAAGATTCGAAAGCGAGCTTTCTGCTCGGCATCTTTCCCAATGAAGTGCAAAAGAGTCAGACGGTGCTCTATTCAGTTGCAGAGCCGGATGATATCATCAACGGTTGTGTTGTGAGTAAATCCCATTTTTTCTGCGGTTCGGCCTTCATCAAGCTTGTCCCCCATAATCGCATAGGCAAGATTGATCACAGCGTCAATTGTCGGGGTTTCAATCTTCGCAATTCTCGCCATTGCCTGTACCGGCTTGAGTGCGTAGGGCACATCTTCTGTCAAATACCTGCACTCCAAACGGTCGGGGCCCTTGATGCCTTTATAGAAGGAGCCTTCCGTCAGAATCTTGTACAGGTCATTTTCCGTACAGCCGTACAATTGGTGGTACGCTTCGGTCGCATCGACCGTCTGGATGTGAAACGCCTTGCAGATAGCTAGCCTTTCTTTATCCATCGATTCGATCAGTTTCACCTGACTTGGCACATAATCGCAATAGTATTCAAACGGAATATGCTTTTCGATCATTGCCGCATACAGAAGCGTTGGTCCCGGATGAAACTCAAAATTCAGATTGATAAATGAGACTTCAAGGATATTTTTTACAAACTTATACTCTGGTATATAAGGCTTTGTAATTTTTTCAACAGTGCCGTTATCTGCTGCCGGATAAGCGGAGATGCTAACTTCTTCTTTTTGGCCGTTCACATATACGTCCCCGTTTTCTCTCAATCTGCATGCAAACAAAAGCGTATGTGCGGCTGCGAGAATAATCTTTGCAGTGCAGCTGTTCTCCTCCAGGACCTTTTTAAACTCAATTGGGCCAAGAGGGGAAATCGGGTTCAGAATCACCACTTGTCCGTCTTTCAAAAAAGGAGAAAGTTTGACAGCCATATCGCGATGATACAGGGAGGGCAATATAACAAGAATCACTTCTGCTCCGTCAACAACCTCTTCCAGATCAGTGCTGGCAAGCGCCACTTTACCAAATCCGGTTGTATTCGCGTTTCCTTCAATTAAGATACCGCCCTTAGCATTGATCTCATCAATCGACTTTTGGCAAACATCATACAGCGCAACATCAAGCCCTTTCAGGGACAGGTAGGCAGCAAAAGCCTGCCCGCCGTTTCCAGCCCCGATGATCGCCCATTTTCTGTTCATAGAAATGCCTTCTTTCCAAATTACTCCATCATTTTGTTGATTTCTTCCGGCGGTACGGCATCCTTCTTCGTTGCAGCGCTTACAATAAGCATCAGGACGAAGGACACCGCGATACCGATTGCTGCATAGTTGATCGCTGTTTTGAGGATCATCGCTAATGCACATCCGACAATTCCACCAATCATTCCGGCAGCAATGCCCTGCGTTGTAATAAACGCCTTCTTGCGGAATGCATAGCACAGGAAGATCGGGCAAGCGAGGGCGGCTGCTGAGAACGCGTAGGTACTGACCAACCAGCCAAGGGTATCTGTAAATACAAGGCACATGAGAATTGCAATGACCATCAGTGCTACAGACAGAACGCGAGAAAGCTTCAGCGTTTTCACATTACCCATATTCGGAGCCAATGCGGGGATAATATCTCTGGTAATATTGACAACGGCCGTCTGAATACCAGAACTTGCGGTAGACATAAGCGTAGCGAAGATCAACGCAGCAAAAAGCGCAAGGAACGGGACGGGCAGCTGCTCCATAAACCAGGACGTTGCACCGCTGGCCACATCCTGATTGATTGAATAGATGCTGATGCCCATATAAGCGGCCCAAACGAAGGTTAGAAAGCCGAGAAACACGGTAAGAAGAAGGCTTTTTGCAACTTTCTTTTCGTCATCAATCGCGCACACACGCTGGAAATAAATCTGATTCGTCAGGCCTCCGGGCATCACGGAGAAAAGCCACAGCAAGGCAGTGCTTGTTCCGATATTGTTTCGGATTGAGCCGGTAAAGCTGAGTAAATCGGGATTCAGATCTTTGACGGTCGAAACGATTTCGCTTACGCCGCCGCCGAGGAACGTGACATAAACAATGGAGAAAATGCACATGGCGATCATAAAGCAGGCAAAGATAAAGTCTGTCCAGGCGACCGTTGTCAGTCCGGAGGGGAGAATGAACAGGAGGCTTATCACAGCAAAGACCACGCAAATAACGTTGTAGTCGATACCGAGCAGCTTGGAATAAATGTTGCCGAAAGCGGTAATCTGCGACGTCACCCAACCAAAGGGGACAATCAAAGACATGAGGGCGGCCGTTATTGTAACGACCTTATTCTTCCGTGAAAAAGTTCCCAGCAGCTCGGGAATAGTGGTGTAATTATGGCTTCTCAGCCATTTTCCAACGAAGATAATGCAAAGAATTGGAATTTCAGCAAGAATGGCATATAATAGCATACCAATACCATTGGAGTATGCGTTGCCTACCTGCCCCACCAGGATGCCGCCGCCCATTGAACTCGCAAACTGAGTTCCGACGACAACGTAGAGAGGTAAAGCGCGTCCTCCAATAGCCCATTCCGACTCCGTTACTCCTTTTTTCTTGCTGATCCGGTAAGAGGGAATTAGCGTTGCCAAGATAACGAGCAGAGTTACCAGTATAATGATAGTAGGCGTTCCCATTTTATTTCTCCTTTTTACATATTTTATTTTTGGCAGAGTTGCAAAATGGCAAGTGTGCGTTGGGAAGCTCGTGACTGGGTTGACTGGAGAATTCGGTTGAAAAGTACCCAATTTTCCTTGTGCCGGTTGATGTGATGGGCACTTTTTACCTGAAAATCGAAAAATACGGTTTTCGGGGGGGGATTACCAGCTGGTTTGTATTTAGTATAGCAGTGTGCAATTTGTGTGTCTATGTACTCAAATCAAAATTATCGAATAAATATTTGAAATAATTACAAGATGCAGCTTTTTGAGAGCGGATCAGGCAAAAAAAGAAAGCACAGATAGCTCTTTTTCAAGCTGTTTCTTTGACCGTTTGTAAAATCAGCATAAAGGATCAACGGAATTGTATGTGCTATATCGATATAATTGTAGATGCCTACTCAGAGGAAAAATAAGATATCCCCCTCTCGGTTGCAATGAATATCTTCTCGAAATCAATGAATACACTTAGACTGCAGGCGCAGGATAGACGTTGTCTCTCACATATTATTATAATGAACTGTGCAGGATGCCGCGCGAATGCAGTAGCTTGCTTTTTTTCAAGAGTTATGGTATAAAAAGTATAATTTTCAGATTGTAGCGCTTGCTTCTTTGAGATAATATACAACAGAGTTTTAGCAGAGGTTTACCTATGATTAGCGCCTATTAGGAAAACACACTGTCAAAGGGGTTCGTAGCGGGGGTTAGCCCGCTACTGCGGTATCTTCCGTAGTGTTGATTTCAATGTACTCGGCAATCTTGCGGAGCTCGTCAGCAAATTTGAATTTCACGCTGATATTGCCGTTTTCATAGACCTTGATATAGTCCACAAGCTCAACCAAGATTTCCCGATTGAGGGCCTCAATGTTTTGATACTTCATAAAGGCTACTAGTGCGGGATGCTCGTTGTCTACACCGTTTGCCAGTTCTGCGCGTTCAGCGTTCAGCCGGGTAAGCACTGCGGAAATATCAGAAGTCTGCCGTTCATAGTCGGCTTTCATATCCCGGTATTCCTGCTGGGTGATTTCCCCGTCTTTCCAATCTTGATACAGTGACTGCTTGTAGCGGGTTATCCGGGTCCAGAATTTTCCTGTTTTTTCTGTCACTGTTCCGCCGTTCCCGCCACAGATCCCCCTGCTGCAAAAAATGCAGGAAAACGTTGCGACAGCGGCGCTTTGCGCAGTTTTTGCTGTTTTTCACAAAGAGAAAATCAGCTTCCCGTAACAAGACTTCCTTGTCAGTTCTCCCAATTTTTCCCTCAGGTCTCCCCGCTTCCTTTACAATTTCTTTACAAAGTGTTAGAATATTGCCGACGGAACCTGTGATGAATGGTGGATTTTTGTCACGATTTCCAAAACGTGCAGCGCAGCTGCAACTACAAACAAAGGAGTCTTGAAATGAAACACATTGCAAAGCGTCTTCTCTCGCTTCTGCTCGTGGTCTGCCTCGTTCTTTCCGTGGCAGTCATCCCGGCAGGCGCGGCAGAGACCAAGCTGACCTCGGTCTACGCGTCCTACGCAGCCGAAGGCCACACGAATGCCCCGGTCGCGGATGACGTCTTCGAGGCGAAGTCCGATTCGATCACCGTCAGCATCCTGACGACCACCGATATGCACGGCCGTGCATACGACTGGGACTCCTACAAGAACAGTGCCCTGAGCAACAACTTCCTGCAGGCGGCGAAGCTCGTCGCAGAGCGCCGCGCCGCCGTGGACGACAGCATTCTTATCGATGTTGGCGACATTCTGCAGGGAAGCGCGCTGAGCAGCTACAACATTCTCCAGGAGGGCGGCGAAAACAGCCCCATGGCGACTGCGCTGCGCTACATTGGCTATGATGCCTTTGTGCTGGGCAACCACGAGTTCAACTATGCGCCGCAGATTCAGTGGAACTACTACAATCTGCTGACCTCCACGGACAAGGCCGTCGCCGGTCAGCCCGTCGACGTCATCTGCTCGAACGTCGTGGAGACGGAGACGAACGAATCCGTGTTCTCCCCGTACAAGACCTTCACCTACAAGTTCGAGGACGGCACGACCTTCACCATCGGTCTGCTGGGCTTCGAGAACATGAACAACGCGAACTGGGACGTCGCCAGCCACTATGAGGGCTGCACGTTCGGCCATCCCGACAACACCGAAAAGTCCTATGTCTATGAGTGGGAAAACTACTACGGCAAGGAAATGCAGGAGAAGTGCGACTACATCATCGTCGCCATGCACAGCGGCGAGGGCAATCCTGACATCTACAATCAGGAGAACCAAGGCGGCTACTTTGCAACGCATACCACCGGCGTTGACATGCTGCTGACCGGCCACAACCATCAGAGAAACGCCGTTACCCTGCAGAACAAGAACGGCGAGAACGTCCTCGTTATGAACGGCGGCGGCTCCACCCTCGGTGAGACCGTCCTCACCCTCACGAAGGGCGCCGACGGCAAGGTCACCGTTACCGCAGCCGAGTCCACCATGCATCCTCTGAACTCTGCCCTCGGCAAGGACGAGAACGGCAGGGACATCCGCGTCCCCAGCCCGGATTTCAAGTCCGGCGACCCCAACTACGACGGTCTGAAGGACCTCATCACTCCGCTCTTCGAGCGCTCCGATGCCTTCGTCAACAAGAAGATCGGCACGGTCTCCGGCACCTGGGACACCATCTCCAACTACTACCTCACGTAGAGCGATTCCTATGATCTCGTCCACAAGGCACAGATCTGGGCCGCCTGCACCGACAACAACATCGACCCGACGAAGGAGCACGTCATCTCCATGACGACGCCGGTCGCAAAGCGCGGCTGGAGCGTCAGCTCCCTGCTGGCCGACGGCGCAACCTCCGGCGACATCAGCCTGCGCGACTGCTACTCCCTGTATCAGTACGACAACAACACGCTCTACATGATCCGGATGACCGGCGCCCAGCTCAAGAGCTGGATGCAGCACACGGCACAGAACTACCGTGTCAAAGACGACGGTCAGCTTGGCGGCGGCGGTTTCGGCTGCGACACGTTCTACGGCGTGAACTACGACGTCTATGTCGGCAATCCCGACAACCAGCGCGTGCAGAACATCACCTACGCGGACGGCACGGCCGTGAAGGATGACGACACGATCTACGCCTGCCTCAGCTCCTACCGTCTGAGCGCGACGAAGGACTCCGACGCCTACGGCTGGTTTGCCTCCACCGGCATCACCTCCAGCAGCGACGAGGTTCTGTGGGATGCCACCATCTCCGAGCGCTTCAACAACGTCGGCGGCTCCGTGCCCCTCATCATTGGCGAATACATCAAGGAAATGACCGCCGAGGGCAAGGACATCACCCCGGGCCGTGAAACGAAATGGGCCGTCCACGCAGAAGCAAATCCCGTGAAGACCATCGAGGTCTTTGAGACCACCGACGTGCACGGCTACCTTGTCGACACATCCTCCGGCAACGAGTCCACGTTCCAGTACCGCATGGCCTACATCGCCAATGTCGTGAACGAGGCCCGTGCCAATGCCGAAAACGACGCCGTTCTCCTGCTTGACGGCGGCGACATCTATCAGGGCACTCCCGTTTCGAACCTGACCTACGGCAACGCTCTGCGCGCCGCCTTCGACGCCATGGGCTATGATGCCGTCTCCCTCGGCAACCACGAGTTCGACTGGGACGTCAAGGCCTATGCCGCCGATGAGGACGGCACCATGCCCGCCTATGAGATCGGTGAGTTCAAGGGCGACAGTAATATCCCCGTTCTGGCCTATAATCTCTATGATGCAGGTACGACGAACCGCGCCTCTTTTGTCAAGGACTATGTCATCGTTGACAAGGCCGGTGTGAAGGTCGCACTTGTCGGCTACATCCCCGACTACTCCATGGATATCATGACCGCCAAGATTGCTCCGTACGACATCGACCCGAGCATTGAGAAGCTCAATGCGAAGATCGAGTCCATCGTTGCAGCCGAGAACCCTGACGTCGTCGTCGTTGTGGCGCACGCCAGCCCGCGCGGCCTTGCAAACAGCGTCAACTCCGAGCTTGTCGACCTCGTCGTCGGCGGCCACTCCCACAGCGTTTCCTACGGCGTCGCCGACAACGGCGTGGCCTACATCCAGGGCAACTGCCAGGCGAAGGGCTATGCCAACGCCAAGATCCAGTTCAACACCGAGACGAAGGAAGTCACGGTCGTGAACCCGAGCTATGTGAACACCACCGGCCGCGACAACACGCAGAACCTCTTTGACACCGAGGGCAACACGAAGCTCGACCCGACCGTTCTCGCCATCAGCCATGCCTCCTGGGATGCGGTGAAGGACGACATGTCCGAGGTCCTCGGCGTTGCAGACCAGAGCATCACCCGCCGTGCACCCATCGGCAACAGCAGCAGCACCATCGCGGGCAACTGGCTGGCCGGCCTGATGCTCGAGGCTACGAAGGAGCTCAACACCGTCGTCGCCTTCACGAACAGCGGCGGCATCCGCTGCGACCTTCTGGCCAACGAGGGCGAGACGACCCGCACCGTCACCGTCGGCGATATCTACGCCATCACCCCGTTCGGCAACCGCCTCTACACCTATGACCTCACCGGCGCGGAGCTTGCCGCTACCGTTGAGAATTCCTTCAAGAACAGCAATTACGGCGATCAGTTCTCCGGCATGGTCGTAAAGTACACGGCAGAGCCGGACGGCAAGGATGAAAACGGCCGACCGGTCCGCGGTGCCCGCACCGTCGTGTCCATCGTGCTCGATGACGGCACCGTCGTCGACATCAAGGACAACACGAAGACCTACCGCGTTGCCGTCAACGAGTACTGCGCCACCCTGCCCGGCTCCGTCTTTGAGAACAAGACTCCCGTGCAGAACGTGAACGAGGCTCCCGTTGACAACATCAGCGCCATCGAAGCTCTGCGCGCCATCGGCAAGGCCAACAACGGCAAGCTGCCGCTGGACCTGACCGAGCGCTGCGTGAAGGTCGAGCTTGTGGAAGAGGATCCCTGCGAGCAGTACACCGACCTCGATGCAAACGCCTGGTACGCCGAGAGCGTCCACTTCGCTCTGGTCAACGGCCTGTTCGTCGGCTACGGCGATGGCACGTTCCGTCCGGAAGCCGCGCTGAGCCGCGCCATGGTCGCCACCGTCCTGTACCGTCAGGCGGGCAGCCCGGCCGTCACCGGCACGAGCACCTTCCCCGACCTCAAGGATGACTGGTATGCTGACGCCGTCGCATGGGCACAGGAGGCCAAGGTTGTCATCGGCGATGACAAGGGCCTGTTCCGTCCGGATGACGACGTCACCCGCGAGGAAATGGTCACGATGCTCTATCGCTTCGCCGCCTCCCAGAACATGGACACGACGACGACCGGCGATCTGAGCAACTTCACTGATGCCTCCAGCGTGCAGAGCTATGCCACTGAGCCCATGACTTGGGCTGTCGGCAACGGCATCATCCTCGGCATGGGCAACAACGAGCTCGCCCCGCGTGAGAGCGCGACGCGCGCCCAGTTTGCCGCCATCACGGCCCGTCTGGCTGCGCTGAAGTAAGCGCAGGGATACGGCCCTGAACGCATAAAAATGATCCAGCCAGGGTTGGGAGTGATCCCACCTTGGCTGGATTTTTTACGATTTATATTCTCTTACTCCGCGCGGTACACGACCTCGCCGTTCACAAACGTCATCCACGCCTCGCCGCCGATCGTCGTAAGCGGGTCCGCCGTCCAGAGGACGAGGTCCGCATCCTTGCCCGGCTCAAGACTGCCAACACGCGCGTCGATACCAAGGCTGCGGGCCGGGTTGATGGTGATGGCGTGCCACGCCTCCTCCATCGGCAGACCGGCCGAAGCCGCCAGTCCGGCCGCCAGCGGCAGATACTGCAGCGGAATGACCGGCGCATCCGTGATGATGCTGACCGTCAGGCCCGCGCGGTACAGCGTGCCCGCCGTTGTGAAGCTCTTGTTGCGCAGCTCGACCTTCGTCTTGCCGCCGAGCGACGGTCCGACGAAGACCGGGACCTGCTCCTTTGCCAGCTCGTCGGCGATCAGCTCGCCGTCCGTACAGTGGTCCAGCGTGAGCTTCAGGCCAAACTCGCGCGCGATGCGCACGGCCGTCAGGATATCATCCGCGCGGTGGGCGTGGCACTTGAGCGGGATCTCGCCGTTGACCACGGGCAGCATGGCCTCGAGCTTCATGTCGAACGCCGGATTCTTGCCCGCCTCCTTGTCGTCGCGGTAGCGGAGCGTGCGCAGCAGCAGCTCGCGCAGCAGGGCGGCGACCGCCATGCGCGTCATGGGGCTCTGGCGCTTGTCGTGGCCGTAGCAGCCCTTGGGATTCTCGCCGAAGGCGCACTTCATCGCGGCGGGCGCGCGCAGGATCATCCGGTCGACGCGCTTTCCGGCCAGCTTTACGATGGCGAACGTGCCGCCGACGACGTTTGCGCTGCCGGGTCCGGTGCAGGCCGTCGTCACGCCGCCGCGCAGGGCCAGCCCGAAGGCCTCGTCCTGCGGATTGATGGAGTCGATGGCACGCAGCTGCGGCGTCAGCGGCTCGACGATCTCATTATAATCCATGCCCTCCCAGCGCATGCCCTCGTTGTCGAGGCCGATATGGCAGTGCGCCTCGACGCAGCCGGGCGTGAGCAGGCGGCCCTGCGCATCGAGAGTCTCAACGCCCTCCGGCGCGTCGACCGTCTGGCCGACGGCGGCGATTTTCCCGTTTTCGAGGAGCAGGCAGCCGTTTTTCAGGTCCGGCCCGGCCATGGTCTTGATATTTGCGTTGCGGATCAGCAGCATCGTTGTTCTCCTTTCGTGCGCGGTGCGCACCTGGTTTCTATTTCCAGTATAACGGCACGGCGTGCTTCTGACAAGTGCTTTTCTTTTTCATTCCAGCCGGCTTCGTGTTAAATCCGCATAAATTTCATGTAAAATCGTCTTTTTTTCATGTTTTTCCGAGCTTTTCTGACGAAAAGACATATTTTCACGCAAACGAAAAAATTTTTCGGCCAAACCTGTGATATAATCAAGTTACGGCAGCAGGGGCGCGGTCCGGATCATCCGCACGAGCCTGCCAACCGCCGCACAAAGGGAGGCCCGCCATGCAAAACCGGATCGTCATCTTCGATCTCGACGGAACCATTTATCAGAACAGCGTCTTTCACCGCGGCTATCTGCGGACGCTTGTTGCCGGGACGTGGGCCGAGCCGCTGGAGGCGGACCTTGTCCGGCTGGCAGAGGCGATCTTCGCCGGGCGTGAGCTGGACATGAACCGTTTTTACCGCCGTGGGCGTGCAGAGGCCGCCACCGTGCCGGAGCTCGTGCAGGCCCTGCGGAAGCGGGTGCTGCCCGGCATGACCTATGCCGAGGCGCTGCAGGCAGACGATGTGGTCTATCTCGGCGACGCGTGGGCCGTTCTGGCCTACCTTGGCGATGCGCTCGGCTGTCTGGACGGCGACCGTGCCAATGAGGTCTATCGCCTGACCCGCCTGCAGATGGAGCGGGCCGGGATGCACGGTGACCGCGGGCTTTATGAGGCCATCATGCGGCTGGAGCAGCGCTGCCGTGTCGTTCTGCTGAGCAATTCCTACGAAGAGACCGTGCGGGAGTTCCTGCGGCAGCTTGGCTTTGCCGGAGCGTTCCGCGAGATCTGCAGCAGTGCGAACAAGCCCTACGGCATGATCGCGAGCCTGCAGGCCCTCGATCCCGCGCTGCTGGCGCGGCCCGAAGCCCTGATCAGCATCGGCGACCACGCCTTCAACGATCTGATGCCCATTTCCGCCATCGGCGGGCAGACGCTCTGGATCGACCCTTATCCGGGCATCCACGAGCCGGAATATACCTGGTGTGTCCACACGCTTGCGGAGCTTGCCGCATTTCTGGACACCATTTCCTGAGCAGTGAGCGTCATCCGACGTTCCGATAAAAACACGAGACAATGGAGGAGAAAACACATGAAAGCACGCATTCTTGCCCTTCTGCTTGCTCTGGTCATGGTCGCGAGCCTGTTCGCGGCATGCAGCGCAGGAAAGACGGACGCTTCGGGCGCCAGTACCGGAGCCTCGCAGACCACCGATGACAGCAAGACCACCGAAGACACGAAGCCCGCAAAGACCGAGAAAACGAAGATCGTCTACTGGCACGCCTACACCGACCAGCACGAAGAGAAGTTCCTCGAGCTTGCAGCCGCCTTCAATGCCTCGCAGGACGAGTACGAGCTCGTCGCCGAGCAGCAGCCGTACAGCGAGATCGACAGCAAGACCATGCAGGCCGTCCGCAACGGCACCGGCCCTGACCTTGTGAACATGTATCCGTCCGACGCCGTCAACTATCTGAACGAGGGCCGCCTTGTCGACCTGTCCGTTTACATCAACGACCCGGAGATCGGCATCCCGAACTTCCAGGATAACGTTCCCGCCGGTCAGTACAGCGAGATCACCCAGTGGGGCGACGGCATCTATGTTTTCCCGTGCACCACGGCGGGCGAGGTCCTGTTCTACAACAAGACCATGTTCGACAAATATGGCCTCGAGGCCCCGAAGACCTGGACAGAGCTCGCAGAATGCAGTAAAATCATTCACGAGAAGGAAGGCATCCCCGGCTTCGGCACCGACTCCCTCGTGGACACCTATCAGTGCCTCATCATGCAGGCCGGCAGCGGCTACATCGACGAGGACGGCAACTATGCCATCGACGAGACCATCGCCAAGGAAAAGCTCAACTGGTTCGCAGACCTTGTGAAGTCCGGCGACTTCCGCCTTGTCGGCGAGGACGTCTTCTTCTCCGGCCCGTTCGGCAGCCAGGCCGTCGCCTCCTACATCGGCTCGAGCGCCGGTGTCAGCTATGTTGAGCTGGCTGTGAACGATACCTTCGAGATCGGCTGTGTGCCCATCCCGCAGGAGGGCCCCGTCCGCTACATCTCCTCCTGGGGCAACAACTTTGCCTGCCTCAGCACCGATGAGGATCACGCCCGCGGCGCTTACATGTTCCTGAAGTTCCTCACGTCCACCGAGAACATCGTGCAGTGGGCCGAGGCCTTCGGCACCGTCCCCATCTATAAGGAAGCCCGCGATAGCGCCGAGTTCCAGCAGTTCGCCGAGACGAACATCGCCGTCAAGGCCCTGACCGAAGAGGCCGACGACATCGGCATGCTCGCCAGCGTTCCCGGCGCAGCCACCATGCGTACCGAGATCGACAAGATGGTCCAGAGCGTTGCCCTCAATGTCAGCGACGCCGACACCGCCTATGCGGCCTTTGAGGCAGCCTGCCGCGAAGCTCTCGCAAAGTAATACCCGCCCATTCCAACAGGCGGACGTCCCGGCGGACGTCCGCCTGTACGCAGACCAGCGCATTCCGGCCGGGCCCGCACCCGCCGCCGTTCCAACAGGAAGGAGAACCTATGTCGAAAGTCCTTGTATTCTGTATCGATGCCCTCTGCGCCTCCGACGTTGCACGCATGCACCGCATGCCGCACTTCGCGCAGCTTCTGGAGCGCGGCGCGCTCGTCGAAAAGATCGAGCCGGTGCTCCCGGCCCTGACCTACACCTGCCATACCTCGATCCTGACCGGCACCTACGCCGGGCGGCACGGGATCGTCCACAATGAAAAAATGACCCGCGGCGGCCATCTTGACGCGCCGTGGTACTGCATGAAGTCCGATGTCCGCGGCAAAACGCTGCTGGACCATGCCCGCGAGAACGGCCTGACGACCTGCTCTCTGAGCTGGCCCGTTTCCGGCGGCGCGGACTATACCATGAATATGCCGATGATCGTTCCATACAGCTATCAGGGCTACCAGCCCCAGCAATGGCTGGAGCACACGGCCACTGCAAACCTGATGGACCGTTACTTCTATAAACACGGCCGCTACCTGATGGGTCCGACGCGCAGCCTTGACCTGTTCACCATGGCGCTGGCGCTCGACATTCTGGAGGACGGCCCGCAGCCGGACATCATGCTTGTGAAGATGTGCGACCTCGACTCCGCCCGGCACACCTACGGCGTGGAAAGTGAGCAGGCCGAGACGCAGCTGCGCATGCACGATGAGCAGCTCGGCGCTATTCTGGAATGCCTGCGCCGCAAGGGCACGCTGGACGAGACGAACATCATCGTCCTCGGCGACCACGGCCAGACCGATATCCGCGATGCCTTCCTGATGAACGTCTACTTCCGGCAGCTTGGGCTTCTGTCCGTTGACGCCGAAGGGCAGATCACCTCGTTTGACGCCGTCTGTCACTCCACCGGCCTTGCCGCCCTCATCGAGGTGCGCGACCCGGACGATGCTGCACTGATGGCACGCGTGCGCGAGGCGCTCGAGGCCCTGCGGCATGACCCGGACGTACAGCTCAGCATGGTGCTGGACGCCGCCGAGGCGCAGGCGCGCTACGGCCTGTCCGGTCCGTTCGACTTTGTTGTGGAGAGCAGTCTTCCCATTGCGTTCGGCGAGTACCCGGACGGTGACACGCTCTGGCGCAGCTGCCAGCCGGGAGACAAGAAGACCGGCGTGGCGACCCACGGCGGCAGTCCGGCACGCGAGGAGGTCACGACATTCTTCGCCGCCGGACCGGATGTGCGGCCCGGCACGGTGCACGGCAGCCGCTCCATGGTCGATGAAGCGCCCACCATGGCCGCCATGCTCGGGCTGACGATGCCCGATGTCGACGGCGCACCCATTTTCGAAATATTGAGGTGATACGGACATGCAGATCAAACTCGAACATCTGACGAAGCGTTTCGGCGACACCGTTGCCGTAAACGACCTTTCCATCACGCTGGAAAGCGGCAAGCTCATCGCCCTGCTCGGTCCGAGCGGCTGCGGCAAGACCACAACGCTGAACATGATCTCCGGCATTCTCCCCGTGAGCGGCGGCAGCATTTTCTTTGACGACCGCGACGTGACGAGCCTGCCGCCGGAGAAGCGCGGCATCGGCCTCGTCTTCCAGAACTACGCGCTCTATCCCCACATGACGGTCCTGCAGAACATCTGCTTCCCGATGGAGATCCAGCGCATTCCCAAAAAGGAGCGCATCCGCCGCGCCGAGGAGCTGGCGGAGATGGTGCACATCACTCCGTATCTCAAGCGCAAGCCCGCAGAGCTCTCCGGCGGCCAGCAGCAGCGCGTCGCCATTGCACGCGCCCTGTCCAAACGGCCGGACGTGCTGCTGCTCGACGAGCCGCTGTCCAACCTCGACGCCAAGCTCCGCGTGGAGATGCGCGAGGAGATCCGCCGTATCCAGCGTGAGGCCGGCATCACGACCGTCTTTGTCACGCACGATCAGGAGGAGGCCAGCAGCATCGCCGACCGCGTCGTCCTGCTGCGTGACGGCGTGCTCCAGCAGGAGGACACCGCCCGCGGCCTCTATGAAAACCCGGTCAACCTCTTTGCCGCAGACTTCCTCGGCACGCCTCCCATCAACCAGCTGCACGGCGTTGTGCAGAACGGCCGTCTTGTGCTGGACGGCGGCATCCCCGCTGCGCTGGCGCTGCCGGATGGTCTTGCAGAGGGGCAGGAGATCGTTCTGGCCGTCCGCGCCGAGAGCATCCTGCCGCAGGGTGATACGCCCGCCTTCCGCACGACTGTGCTGGAGCGCTATTCCCTCGGCAAGGACGAGCTCGTCCGCCTGCAGGCCGGCCCCGCCGAGCTGCGCGGTCTTGTCCCGGCCGAGCTGGAAATTCTGCCCGGTGCGGAGCTGGCCGTCGGCCTGAAAAAGCGCGGCGTGTTCCTGTTTGATGCCAAGACGGGGGTGCGGTACTTATGAGCCGCCGCAAGCTGCGCACGCGCGCAGACGGCGAGCGCGTGACCTTCCGCACCTTTGCTGAGCCGGGGCTGTTCCTGCTCCCGTTTCTCATCGGTCTTCTGGTCTTCACCGTCTATCCGTTCATCAATGTCATTCTGCTGTCGTTCCGGCAGGACTACAGCCTGATGACCGGCGAATTCTCCGGCATCGGTCTCGGGAACTACGCCGAGATCTTTCATGACGCGAATTTCCTCAACGGCCTGCGCAACACGGCACTGTACGTCCTGTTTGTCGTGCCGATCGTCACGGTGCTGTCTCTGTTCCTCGCCTCGCTGCTCAACTCGTGCACAAAGCTGCAGGGCCTGTTCCAGACGTCCTACTTTCTGCCGATGGTCACGTCCGTCACGGCGGTCGGCCTCGTGTGGAAATGGATGTTCAACTACGATTACGGCCTGATCAACTATGCGCTGTCGCTGTTCGGCGTTTCCCCCGTGAACTGGCTGAACGACCCGCACTACAATCTTGCCGCCCTCATCATCTACGGCATCTGGAGCATGCTGCCGTTCACGATCATTCTGCTGCTCTCCGGCTTCCAGAACATCAACCCGCAGTATTACACGGCCGCGCGCATCGACGGTGCGTCCTCCGGGCGCATTTTCCGCCGCATCACCGTGCCGCTGCTGGCCCCGACGCTGGGCCTGACGATGATCGTGAACGTCATTTCGGCTTCGAAGGTCTTCTCGGAGCTGTTCCCGCTGTTCAATGGCAATCCCGGCTCGGCCTACTCGCTGTATACCGTCGTATATTACCTGTTCGACATGTTCTACAAGCAGTGGCAGCTCGGCCCGGCTGCGGCCAGCGCCGTCGTGCTGTTCGTCATCGTTTTGATCTTCACCATGCTGCAGCTCTTCATCCAGCGCAAGTGGAAGAATTATTGAGGTACCGCCATGAAAACTGCAAAAAAATCCTTTGCCTATCTCGTTCTGATCATCGGCGCGCTCATCATGGTGCTGCCGTTCTTCTGGATGATCATCTCCTCGCTGAAAACGGCCGCCGAGGTCAACACAACTCCCCCGACGTTCTGGCCGAAGGAGCTTGTATTTGAAAACTATGTCTACGCCTTCGAGAAGGCCCCGTTCCTGCGCTATTTCTGCAACTCCCTGCTCGTGACCATCGTCTGCGTCGCCTGCACCATGTTCACGACCATCCTCGCGGCCTTCGCCTTCTCCCGGCTGAAGTTCCCGGGGCGTGATCTGCTGTTCTCCCTGCTGCTTTCGCTGATGATGATCCCGTTCGAGATGCTCATCATCACGAACTACACGACCATCGTGAAGCTCGGGCTCAACGACACGCTCATTGCCCTGATCCTGCCGTTTACCTCCAGCATCTTCTACACCTACATCCTCCGGAATTTCTTCCTTGCCATTCCGGACAGCCTGTATTATTCCGCGCGCGTCGACGGCGCGAGCAACTGGCGCTACCTCTGGCGCGTCATGGTGCCCATGTCCCGCCCTGCCCTCGTGACGATTGGCCTGCTCGACGCCATTGCCTGCTGGAACTCCTTTCTGTGGACCGTCATCGCCACGAACACGAAGGAGGTCCGGACGCTGCCGTTCGGTCTTTATGCCTTCATGACCTCCAGCGGCATCCGCTATGAGCGCCTGATGGCCGCCTCGACCATCGTCGTGGTGCCGATGATCCTGCTGTTCATCTTCTGCCGCAAGAGCATCGTCACCGGCGTGTCGCGCGGCGGCCTGAAGGGGTAAGCGCCATGAGAGAGATCGTCCTCGACCTGCTCTGCCATGCCGATTTCTCCGGCCGCATCCGCCCCTCCCGTGAGGATATCGGCTTTCCGGCCTTTTCCGCCGAGATCGCAAGGCTGCGCGCGCAGAATCCGGCAGGAACGCTCCTGCTCGACGCCGGTGACGCCTTCAGCACGAACTACTGGCCCGGCCTGCCGCTTGTCGGCGCCATGATCCGCAGCAAAACGGACGTCATGACGCTCGGCAACCACGAATTTGACCGTGGCCCAGCCTTTCTGGACAGCTGCATCAGCGCCTGTCCCTTCCCGGTCCTCTGCGCCAATGTGCGCCGGAAAGCGGATGGTGCGCCCGTCCCCGGCACGAAGCCGTGGGTCCTGCTCGAGCGCTGCGGCATTCGCATCGGCGTGCTCGGCCTCACGACGGAATACACGCCCTACATGGTGGAGAAAAGCGCGTTTGCCCCGTTTGAAATGACCTCCGCCGCCGAAGCAGCCGCGCGCCATATCCCGGCAATGCGCGCCGCGGGCGCGGACGTCGTCGTCGTACTGACGCACATGCCGTTTTATCAGGCGGCGGACGGCACGCTCACGGGTGAGCTGCCGGAGCTGATCGACGCCTCGCCCGCTGCGGACGTCTGGATCGGCGGGCATTATCAAAGTTACAACTAAAAAATCATAGCCCGATGCATATACTTTTATTTATAC
>OHAJ01001105.1_pt1 | contig 20195 bp, 13 predicted proteins | sample 1577101 | NCBI WGS metagenome assembly OHAJ01 (sample SAMEA3541531, study PRJEB24748) | human gut metagenome | biome: human gut; feature: human-associated habitat; material: faeces | place: China | collected 2012
TATACCGATAAGGCCGAGGCCGTCGTCGGTGACACCCATGGCCACACAACCGGCACATACGGATATGTAAATTCATTTTTGATTAAATTTGGTTTTATCAGTGAGCCGATTCTGTGGCTCACGGATACTGCCTACATGATGAATGTTATTATTATCGTCGTATTGTGGATGAGTCTTGGTCAGGGATTCCTTTCCTTTGTGGCCGGACTTCAAGGTATTGATAATTCGCAGTTTGAAGCGGGTTATGTGGACGGTGTTAAAAACCGCTGGCAGGAACTTTGGTACATCACACTGCCTGGTATGAAACCAATGCTTTTGTTTGGTGCCGTAATGGCAATCACACAGACATTTGGTGTCGCCGATCAGACGATGGCGCTTTGTGGTTTCCCTAGTACGGACTATGCGGCGCGTACCGTAGTTACCCATCTGATTGACTATGGTACTACACGATTTGAGATGGGTTATGCTTCCGCAATTGCAACAATTTTGTTCGCCGTGATGCTGTTGTTGAATAAGGCAATTCAGTCACTGCTTAGCAAAGTTGGAACTTGATAGGAGGTATAGCAAAGATGAAATTAATTAAATTAAAACGAAGAAAACCGAACCGCTCAGTCGGTGGTGATATCGGTATTTACATTTTGCTGATTTTGTTTGGTATCTTCTTTGTACTTCCGTTGGTATACTCCATCAGTAGTGCATTTAAACCGCTGGATGAGATTTATCTGTATCCACCGAGGTTTTTCGTGAAGAACCCAACATTTAATAACTTCCAGGATTTGCTTGTTGTTATGTCAAGCTCCTATGTACCATTTACCCGTTATGTCTTTAACACGGTATTAATTACATTGCTTGGTACGGTAGGTCATTTGATTATTGGTTCAATGGCTGCTTATGTTTTGGCAAAATATGAGTTCCCGGGAAGCAAAAAGATTTTCAAGATTATTCAGGCTGCAATCATGTTCAATGCTTATGTATTGCAGATTCCTACTTATATCATTATGAGTAAGCTTGGATGGATTGATACGTACTTAGCACTGATGGTGCCGGCGTTCGCACTGCCGATGGGATTGTTCCTTATGAAACAGTTTATGGAGCAGATTCCGGATGCATTGATTGAAGCGGCTAAGATTGATGGTGCGAAAGAGGGAAGAATCTTCCTTCAGATTGTCATGCCAAACGTAAAACCGGCATGGTTGACAGTAACAATTTTCTCTGTACAAAACCTTTGGAACATGAAAGGTCAGGTGTATATCTACTCGGAAGAATATAAGATGCTGCCATATGCATTGCAGCAGATTATGGCCGGTGGTGTTGCCCGTGCCGGTGTAGGTTCCGCTGCGACAATGGTCGTTATGATGGTGCCGATTTTAATCTTTGTTTTGGCAGAGAGTAACATTCTGGAAACAATGGCTAGTTCCGGAATTAAAGACTGATAAGGAGGAAAGAAAATGAGAAAAATGAAACGACTTACTTCGGTATTTGCGTTATTACTCGTTGCATCCCTCCTTGTAAGCAATGCGGAGGTTCTCGCGAATAGTTCTGATGGCAAACATTATACATATACTTATGATTGCTGGGATGTTGACCGTGAGTCTCCGGATGCTTATTCGGTTGAGCGAGTAATTTCCGGTTCTGATTTTAAAGATTGTGGCAATTTTTCTGAGCCACAGGGTCTTTTCTCAACCGGAAATAAGATGTATGTTGCAGATACAGGAAATAATCGTATTTGTGAATTTACATATGAAAACAATGAGTTTACTTATGTAAAAGAGGTAACCGGTTACAAAGATGCTGAGGGAAAAGATGTAAAATTGAATGGTCCTCAGGATGTATTTGCGACAGATGATGGACAAATGTACATTGCCGATACCGGTAATAATAAAATTGTTCACTTGGATGCAGACGGCAATATGGTAAAAGTAATTGGCCGTCCAAATGACAAAACCTATACGGATGCAAAATTCCTTCCACAGAAGTTAGTTGTGGATGGTGCAAAACGTATTTTTGCTCAGGTTCAGAACGTAAACAAAGGTTTCCTTGAATTTGATGACACCGGAGACTTTACGGGATTTGTCGGAGCCAGTGAAGTAACTTATGATTTCCTTACTTATTTGTGGAAATTGGTTGCGACAAAAGAGCAGCGTGCACAGATGGATTTGTTCGTTCCAACAGAGTATTCGAACCTTTGTCTGGATTCCGAAGACTTCATTTATGCAACAATCAGTACATTTGATGGAGCTGTAGAGTCGGCTGAACCGATTCGTAAGCTGAATGCAAAGGGAACTGACATTTTGGTACGTAACGGTTACAATGATCCATATGGTGATTTGCGTTACACCGAAAAAGGCGAGATGAAAGGACCTTCCAAGTTTGTAGATATCTGCTGCTTGTCAAATGATGTTTATTATGCACTGGATAATACAAAAGGCCGTATCTTTGCTTATGATTTCCAGGGGAATATGCTGTATGCCTTTGGCGGACATGGTTATAAAGCCGGATTGTTTATGAATCCTTCGGCAATTGAAGACATTGGTGATTCCCTCTTGGTTACAGATCAGAAGTTAGGAACGATTACCCAGTTCACTTTGACTGATTATGGTAAAATGATTAACGATGGTCTGGCTGAGTACAAGAAGGGTAATTATGATAAATCCGCTAATATCTGGCGTAAAGTTCTGAAGCATAATGGTAACTACGACCAGGCATATATTGGAATCGGCCGTGCACTTCTTCGTGAGAAGAACTATAAAGAGGCAATGGATTACTTTGAATTAAAACTTGATGCCAAGAATTATTCTAAAGCATTTAAGCTTTACCGAGAGGTTTGGTTTGAGGAGAACATTGGTACGATCTTGATTATTATTGCAATCCTCATTCTCCTTGGATTTGGTGTTGGATTTGTGAAGAAAGCCAGAAGGGAGGTTGAAAAAGGATGAAAATAAAGGAAAGACTGACCAATAAAGATGCATGGATTCGTTACCGCGATTCTCTGCGTTATGCCCTTCATTGTATCGTAAGACCTTTTGATGGTTTTTGGGATTTGACACATGAAAAGAGAGGGTCTATGGCGGCAGCCAATACAATTGTTATTCTGGTCCTTTTGACAAACCTGATTAAATTAGGTGCAACCAGTTTTGTGTTTAATCCGGTAAACTGGGATAATGTAAACCTGATTTTAGAGATTGCAACATTCCTTGTACCATTTATTGTGTATGTTGTTGCAAACTGGTGTCTTACCACCTTGTTTGATGGTAAAGGTACATTAAAAGATATATGGATGGGTACCGCTTATGCAATGACACCATATGTAATTATTCAGTTGATACTGATTCCTATGAGTAACGTTGTTACTGAAGAAGAGGGTGCATTTTACACTGTGTTCAGCAACTTCTCCATGATTTGGTGTGGATTGCTGATTATCGCATCTGTAATGATGATTCATGACTTCATGCTGGGTAAAGCATTTTTATCTTTGATTTTCTCAGCGGTAGGTATGTTGATTATCGTATTTTTGCTTGTACTGTTCTTCAGTTTGATTAGTGATGGTTTCTCCTATTTCTATTCGATTTACAAAGAAACCATTTTCCGAATGTATTGATGAAAGGAGGAAATGACAGAATGAAAAACAAGTTGTATTTGCTCCTGATTACAGTTATGGCATGTTTCGCTCTTAGTGCCTGCGGTGATTCCGATGAGGGTACTAAAGAGATGAAAACTTATGAGTATGATAACAGCGGAGATGTAGTAATTGAAAATGATTCATTGAAATTCTCAGTGAGTGGTTCTTCCACACAGCTTGAGGTTACAGACAAGGCAACCGGAAAGGTATATCGCTCCAATCCGACTGCTGAGGATGTAGAGAAGTATGCAAATGCCGATGGACATTACAAAGATGTGTTAAGCTCAACTTTGAACCTTACTTACTCCAACAATACTGATACGAAGAAAGAGATTGATAACTATTCTCAGTGTATTCGGGACAATAAGTTTTATAAAATTGAGAAAGTAAACGATAACGAAATTAAAGTAAGTTATTCCGTAGGTGATTTTGAAAAAACCTACACTTGTCCGGTCGCAATCAAAGAGTCTAGAATGAAGAAGTATCTGGATAAGATGTCAAGATCGGCACAGAAGTCAGCACTCAGAAGTTATGTTTATTATAACTATGAGGAACTTAGTAAGTCGGATGATTCTACCGACAAGCAGCTGTTGACAAAAGGTGAAAAACTTTTCCCTGACTTGAAGGATGAGCCGATTTATTATTTGGATGAGTCGGTTACCGATTCCCGTCTCCAGCAGTTGGAAGACAAATTCGTAGAAGCAGGATATACTTTGGAGGACCGTACAAAAGATATGGGCAATTACAAAGTATCCCGTAACGAAGGAAAACCAATTTTCGATATTAGTGTTCACTATGTATTAGAAGATAACCAGTTGGTTGTAAAAGTACCGATGAAGGAAATCTCCTATAACGAAGATTATCCGATTGTTAAACTTCAGGTTCTTCCATATATGGGAGCATCGAATGTTGATGAAAAAGGTTACATGATTGTTCCGGAAGGAACTGGTGGAAAAATCAACTTCAACAATGGTAAGACCGGACAGCAGAGATATCAGAGTGATGTTTACGGCTGGGATTATGGTCAGGCACGAACAACAATTGTCGATGAGACAAAATCCAATTTCCCACTGCTTGCCATTGCAAATGAGACTACCCAGAGTTCATTCCTTTGTGTAGCCGAAGAGGGAAGTTCTTACGCAACCGTTCAGGCGGATATTTCCGGAAAGAACAATGGATATAACTATGGTACATTCATTTACAGTCTGATTCACGGCGAAAACATGGATGTATCCACAAAATCGGATACAACCGTTCGTGTTTATGAAGACGGGCTGCCAAATGAAACACTTTCCCAGCGATACATTTTCTCTGATAAAACCGATTATTCGGATTTGGCAAAAGAGTACCGCGGATATCTTCAGAAGAAATATCCAAGTCTTGGTAAAGTTGGCAGTGATAAACAGGCATTGGCTGTTGAGATGATTGGTGCCGTAGATGATACCGAGCATATCCTTGGTTATCCGGTTGTCCGCTCTCAGTCATTGACTTCTTACACACAGGCCAAATCAATTTTGGAAGATTTGCAGAAAGCCGGCATTGGCAATATCAATGCGAAGTATACCGGATGGTTTAATACCGGTGTGAAACAGACATCTGCTGCTAAAGTAAAAACAGTAGGACGTTTGGGAAGTTCTTCAGATTTGGAAGATTTGACTGCTTATGCAGATAAGACAAATGGTATGCAGCTTTATCTGAATGGTACATTTAACTATGTATACAAAGACAAATGGTTTGACGGATTCAGTTCCACAAGAAATGCAGCGAAGTTTGTCAGCCGTGAAGAGTGTGAGCTTTATAACTGGGATCCAATTACTTACCAGGCAAATGATGATTACACCGATTATCATAATTACGATAGTTATTACTTGGTAAAACCGTCGTATGCAATGGATGCGGTTGACACTTATGTAGAAAAAGTAAATGATTATGGCAGCAAGAATGTCGGTATGGAAGATATCGGTAATACACTTGCCGGTGACTACAATCCAAAAGACAGAGTATCGCGTGAAGCAGCTTTGAATCTCCAGGTTAAGAAATTGCAGTCACTCAAACAGGGCGGAAACAAAGTCATGATTACAAGTGGTAACCAGTATGCAGTACCTTATGCAGACTTCGTTACAGATATGAACTTAGATGCCCGTGCCGTAAACATCATTGATGAGCAGGTTCCATTCTATACCATGGCATTGCATGGTTTAGTAAACTACTCGGGTGCTGCAATTAACTTAGCAGATGATGAGAAGGAGAATATCCTGAAGTCCGCTGAGTCCGGTGCTGGTTTATACTTTACTTACATTGCTGAAAAGACAAGTGTTTTGCAGGATGGTAAGTACACAAGATACTATGCTTGTAACTACGATGACTGGAAGAAAGATACTTTGAGTCTGTATAACAAGTTTAATGAAACATTCGAAGGAACATACGATAAAGCAATTGATAAGCATGAAAAAATTGCAGAGGGCGTATATAAGACAACCTTCGAAGGCGGAAAAGCAGTTGTTGTAAACTACAACTATAGCAACTATCAATACAATGGCCAGGAAATTGCGGCCAGAGATTTCGCAGCTGTGAAGGGAGGTGAAGAATAAATGGCTCGCAAGAATAAAAAGAAAAAGACATTAGCATTTAAAAATGCGGTTGCAGGCTATTTATTTATTGCACCATTCATCATCGGTTTTATCCTGTTCTTGGTTGTGCCGTTAGTACAGTCCTTAAGAATGAGTTTCAGTACGGTAGAACTTGAAGGTGGATTGTCCATGACATGGGCGGGGCTTGAAAATTACCGCCAGGCATTTTTGGTAGATGAGCAGTTTGTACCAAACCTCATTTCTGAGTTGGTAAAAATGCTGACAAACGTTCCGGCAACATTGATTTTCAGTTTCTTTATTGCGTTACTGTTGAATCAGTCCTTCAAAGGAAGAGGAGCAGTTCGTGCGATATTCTTCCTGCCGGTTATTCTTTCATCCGGTGTTATCGTTGGTCTGGAAAGCGGAAATACGCTTTTGGCTGACATGAAAGATGCGATTGAGGCGACGAATAATAACACAAGTATTACCGGTGTGCTTGAGAGCATTTTGATTACATCAGACTCCAGTCCGATGTCACAGATGTTTAGTTATGTATTTGACATTATTAACAGTGTATATGATATTGCGATTGCCTCTGGTATCCAGATTATCATTTTCCTTTCTGCTTTGCAGACGATTTCACCAAGTATGTTCGAGGCGGCAAAAATCGAGGGATGTACTGCTTGGGAAAGTTTCTGGAAGATTACACTTCCAATGGTGAGCTCGATGATTTTGGTAAATATCGTATATACGGTAATTGACTTCTTCTTGAAGACAGACAACACAGTTATGGATCGCATCGACGCAATCGGTATCGGAGGACGAATGGACTACGGTCAAGCGTCGGCGATGGCGTGGGTATATTTCCTATGTGTAATTGTTGCGTTGGGTATTGTTTCGTTGATTATTTCTAGGAGGGTATATTATTATGAGTAAAATGAATAAGTTTCAAGCCTTCAGGGAACGTAATAGAAAATCCAACGGCTATCTGTTACGCAAAGTATCATTTAATGTTGCTTACAAAATTGTGCGTTTTGTATTGTTGTTTGGATTGTGTTTCTTGATTTTGCAGCCATTGTTAAACAAGATTTCCATCAGTTTCATGGAAGAGCGTGATTTGTACGATTCGACAATCAACGTAATTCCACGTCACTTCACACTGGACAATTTTAAGATTGCCGCTGATTTGATGGATTACTGGGCTGCACTTGGTAACACATTGTGGATTTCGCTTTTGGTAAGTATTTTGCAGATTATTTCCTGTACATTGGTAGGATATGGTTTTGCAAGATATAAATTCCCATTGAAGAACCTTTGGTTTGCGATGGTGGTACTTGTAATTGTAATTCCACCTTCAACCATTCAGTCTTCCCTGTACTTGAATTTCCGTTACTTTGATATTTTCGGAATATTCAGTCTGATAACGGGGCAGCCACTGAACTTACTGGATTCTTTTGCACCATATGCATTTATGTGTCTTGGTTGTATGGGATTGAAAAATGGTTTGTACATTTACATGCTTCGTCAGTTCTTCCGTGGTATTCCGAAGGAATTGGAAGAAGCTGCTTATGTAGATGGATGTGGTAAGGTTAAAACATTCGTGCGCATTATGCTGCCGGATGCAAAACCAATGATTACTTCCTGTTTCCTGTTTTCCTTTGTATGGCAGTGGACGGATAGTTTTTATTCAGGAATGTTCCTTCCAAACTATTCGATTCTGGCAAACAAGGTGGCTCGTTTGTCTGAGGTGCTGAACTCTTATGTGAAAGCAACCACAGGTCTTGATAAAGCATCGACCGCTTATGCATCCGCCATGATTGGTACAGGTACGTTGTTGGTAATTATTCCTTTGATTATTGTATATTTATTTGCACAGAAGGGCTTCGTAGAAAGTTTGAGCCAGTCTGGTATCAAGATGTAACAAAAATAATTTGCCCTATTTGGCATCTGCCTGTTCTGGCAGGTGCCTGCGGGCAGTAATGACTTAGGTTATCACCGGGATTTTCCGGTATAACAATATATTAAATAAGGAGGCAAAACAAAATGAAAGCAAGCATGCAGAAGCTGATTGCGATGGGTCTTTGTGTTGTTCTTGCAGTAGGTTCTCTTACTGGATGTGGCGGCTCCTCCAATGATGCAGGCAGTGCATCAGGCGATGGCGCAAAAACATCATCTTCTTCAGACAAGAAAACATTTAGTGACCTTGGTGGCATGGATATCACAGTAGGTGACTGGTTCACTTCAAAGGATACCCTTGCAAACAGAACCGACGAGTTTGGTAAAAAGCAGAATGAGTACTGGAAGAGTATTCAGGAGAAGTACAATTTCAAAATCACTCGTGATTCTGTTTATTCCTATACAGATGCAAAATCAGATTATGTAAATGACGTTATGGCAAGTAGTCCAAAATACGAACTTTACTATCTGTATCAGGAATTTGTTTCTGAGCCTTTGATGAAAGGCTTGATGTATGATTTGTCAACTCTTCCGGAGTTCAATTTCGATGAAGAAAAATGGAATCCAACCGTTAAAGAGTTGATGAGCATTGGTGATGGTATCTGGGGTATGAGCCCAGACAATGAGCCACGTGGTGGTATTTTCTACAACAAACGTCTCTTCAAGGAAGCTGGCATTCCGGAAGATGAGCCATATGATTTGCAGAAAAAAAATCAGTGGACATGGGACGAGTTCGAAAAGTATTGTAAGAAACTTACAAAGGATACCGATGGTGATGGTAAAACAGACCAGTATGCTATGGCAAGCTTCTCAAAATACTATCTGCCAATGTGTGCAGCTAACAACAATGCAACATTTGTATCCCGTGATAAAGACGGTAAATACGTTGATGCAATTACATCCAAAGAGTTCAAAGATGCTATGAACTGGGGTGTAGACCTGATTAAGAAAGGTTATATTAAGCCAAAACCATCAGAAGACGTAGCATGGGATTGGTATAAAGCTGCATTCCGTGATGGTGAAGCTGCTATGCAGACTGCCGAAGTTTATGAGATTAGCGCTTTCGCTGATATGGAAGATGACTGGGGATTCGTAATGTTCCCATACAACCAGGAGCAGAAGGATGCTACTAACAAGACAGTACCAAACGACAACATCGTTGTTATGCCAAGCTGCTTTGATCAGGAAAAAGCTGAGAAGATTGCATTTGCTTACGATTTGTACACAGAGCCTGTTGAAGGATATACTCCTCATGATCAGATTCTTGAGCAGTATTACCCACAGTTCAGAGATGACCGTGCAGTAGATGAAACAATCGGTATGATGTTAGAGGAGAAGCATAAATCTACTTCTTATCTGCCAATGATTAGTGAAATTGACTATGGTGATTTCTGTTATCCTGTATATGCAAATGCAACAACACCTGCTAAGAAGATTGAAGAGCTTTCAACCAAATGGGATACCAAGATTAGCAAAGTTAATGCTGAGTATGACAAGTTTGCAAAAGAGCATACAAAATAATAACAAAAAGAAACAGGTAATTTAGTTTCATGGGGCTGTTCAGAATAAGCGGAAGGTTTGTTTTGCACAGCCCTTTCTTAAAGAGTGAGGATAGAAAATTAGAGATTTTTAAATGTTTTGATAAAATACAAAACTTGCAGAATATGAGGAGAAACAGATGGATTATAGCAAATGCTGGCTGGATTATCAGCCTGTAGATACAGTTGAAAAAGAATGGCTGACATATTTTCAATCCTGTGAGGGAGAAATCGTAGAAAGTGCTGTCAGTGAATACAAACTTGCTATGGAAAACATGGCAGGAAAAGTTCCTCAGCCAGTAACAAAAGAAGAGGCAGGCGTGGTATTTTCCGTGGATTCATCCATAAAAGAAGGAAAAGACGGATATATTATCACAAAGGAGGAGAGCCGGTATCAGATTACCGGTGAGTCGGAGAGTGGACTGTTATATGGTGTGTTCCATTTTCTTCGTTTAATTCGGACCAAACAGATGAATTGTCTTCCGGTTTACAATACACCGGAAATGCCGCTTCGCATGATGAATCACTGGGATAACATGGATGGCAGTATTGAGAGAGGATATTCCGGTGAATCCTTTTTCTACAAGGATTATAAGATTTTATGGAATGACCGCATTGTGCAGTATGTGAGAATGATGGCATCGATTGGCATCAATGCGATTGTAATCAATAATGTCAATGTTCACGAGAATGAGACTTATCTGATTACAGACCGTTATTTGCAGCAGGTAAAACAATATGCCGATTTGTTTGCAAAATATGGAATTAAATTGTATACAAGTGTAAATTTTGCCGCACCGATGGAGTTAGATAATTTTGCAGACTGTGACCCATTAAATCCTATGGTTGCAGACTGGTGGAAAAAGGCTGTGGCACATGTGTATGAAGTGATTCCAAACTTTGGCGGATTTTTGGTAAAGGCAGATTCTGAGGGAAGGCCGGGACCATTTACGTATGGCAGAACGCATGCGGATGGTGCAAATATGTTAGGAAGAGCACTTGCTCCGTATGGCGGAATTTTGGTATGGCGCTGCTTTGTATATAATTGCGGGCAGGACTGGCGTGATAAAAAGACAGACCGTGCCAGAGCGGCGTATGACAACTTTATAGAATTAGATGGAAAATTTGATGACAATGTTATTTTACAGATAAAAAACGGACCGATGGATTTTCAGGTGCGAGAGCCGGTTTCGCCGTTATTTGGCGGCTTGAAGAAGACCAACATGATTTTGGAAGTAGAGATTGCACAGGAGTACACCGGACAGCAGATTGATTTGTGTTATCTGCTCCCGATGTGGCGTGAAATTCTTGACTTTGATACGTATGCTGCGGGCGAGGGTTCAACCGTGCAGAAAATAGTGGATGGCTCTGTTTATGGACAGCATTTGTGCGGTATGGCAGCTGTTATTAACACCGGTAATGACTTTAACTGGACCGGAAATGATTTAGCAGCGGCAAACACTTACGGCTATGGAAGGATGGCGATGAATCCGTCCGAAGATTCGGCGGTTATTGCAAAAGAATGGGCAGAACTTACCCTTCCTAAATCTCTTTCCGACGGCGTCGTTTCGATGCTTATGAAGTCCTGGCCCACATATGAAAAATATACGTCTCCGCTTGGCATTGGCTGGATGGTGACACCGCATTATCATTACGGACCGGATATTGACGGATATGAGTATGACCGCTGGGGAACTTATCACAGAGCAGATAGAAATGGTCTTGGTGTTGACCGTACACCAAACGGTACCGGCTACACAACCCAGTATAATGAGCCATGGTGCACAAAGTATGCAGATAAAAAACAGTGCCCACAGGAACTTTTGTTATTTTTCCATTATGTCCGCTATGATGAAGTGTTAGCTTCAGGAAAAACACTGATTCAGCATATATACGACACGCATTTTGAGGGTGTTAACGAAGTGGAAGAAATGATTGCTGGTTGGAAGGCGTGGAAAGAGGAGATGGCAGAGGATGTCTACGAGAGAGTCCTTTCCCGCATGGAGAGACAGCTTTCTAATGCAATCGAATGGAGAGACCGCGTAAATACATATTTTTATCGGAAGAGTGGAGTAAAAGATGCACTTTCCCGAAAAATATATGAATAGGATGATTTAGACAAGGTCATTCGTAACATACTAAGAAAGTATAATAAAAAGAGAAGAGGTTATTGATTATGGACATGACATTAAGATGGTATGGAGAAGGAAACGACAGCGTGACACTGGATCAGATTCGCCAGATTCCCGGCGTGACCGGTGTGATTACAGCACTTCATGATATTCCTGCAGGAGAAGCATGGACGTATGAAGACGTCATGAAAAGAAAACAGGAAGTAGAAGCAAAAGGTTTGAAGTTAGTTGGTGTGGAAAGTATCAACGTACACGAGGACATTAAAATTGGTCTTCCGACAAGAGATGAATTGATTGAAAACTACTGCAAATCATTGGAAGCTATTGGAAAGGCAGATATTCATCTTGTATGTTACAACTTTATGCCGGTCTTTGACTGGACACGTACGGATTTGGCAATGCCTTTGGAAGATGGTTCTACAGCACTTGCTTATGATTCATCCATTATTGACGGTATCGATGCGAGCGAGATGTTTGACCGCATTGAAAAGGCAAGTGGCGGCTTTGTAATGCCTGGCTGGGAGCCGAACCGCCGCGATGAGATTATGGATTTGTTTGAGAAATACAAAGACGTTGATGCAGACAAACTGCGTGAGAACTATAAATATTTCTTGGATGGAATTATTCCTACCTGTGAAAAATACAAAATTAAGATGGCAGTTCACCCGGACGATCCGGCTTGGGATGTATTCGGACTTCCACGTATTGTAACATGCGAAGAGGATCTTTTGAAAATTGCTGATATGAATCCAAGTATTTATAATGGATTTACACTCTGTACCGGTTCGCTTGGAAGTAATTTGAACAACGATCTGCCAAAGATTATACGCAATCCGAAAATTGCAGAGAGAATTCATTTTGCGCACCTGAGAAACATTAAGTATGAAAACAAAGATTTGTTCCATGAAGTGTCTCATTTGTCAAGCGATGGAAATCTTGATATGTATGAAATCGTAAAAGCATTGATTGACACCGGATTTGACGGATGCATTCGTCCGGATCATGGCCGTATGATTTGGGGCGAGCAGGCAAGACCGGGATACGGTTTGTATGACCGTGCTCTTGGTGTCGCTTATCTGAATGGTTTGTGGGAAGCAATTCATAAAAATAAATAAGAGGTGACTGGGCATGAAATTATTAGATTTACAAAATGGCGAGACAAAAGTCTGGGAGGAGAAAGGATATCTTCTTCCTAAGTACGACAGAGAAGAATTAAAGAAAAAAACAAAGGAAAACCCGACCTGGGTTCACTTTGGTGCCGGTAATATTTTCCGTGCATTTCCGGCTGCAAAATTACAGGATTTGCTGAATTTAGGAGAATATGACCGCGGTGTTGTTGTGGCAGAGAGTTTTGACCATGAGATTATTACAAAGGCATACAAACCATATGATGGATTGAGTTTGTCGGTTGTGTTAAAAGCTGAGGGAACTATTGAGAAACACGTGGTTGGAAGCGTAACGGAATCGCTAGTTGCTGACCCGGTGGCACCAGAAGATTATGCACGTCTTACTGAGATTTTTGAAAATCCTTCTCTTCAGATGGTGACATTTACCATTACGGAAAAAGGATATTCATTAGTCAATGGTAAAGGAGAAAAACTGCCGGGTGTAGAGGATGGATTTTTAGCAGGCCCGGGAAATCAGAGTCACCTGATGGGACGCATTGCCTCTCTGTGCTATACACGTTTTGTTAAAAATGGTATGCTTGGACGCATCGGTCAGATCAATGCAGCCGTCCTCAATGACGTACAGCATATCCTCAATACGCACGCCGAACCTGCCCGGCAAATAAATGCCCGGCTCTGCGGTGACGATACTGCCTGCCGGCAGCGGTGCTTCTCCGCGCGGAGAGGCAACCGGAGCCTCGTGGATCTCCAGTCCTACACCATGGCCAAAGCCGTGGCCGAAGGCATCACCGTAGCCTGCCGCCTCGATAATCTTACGGCCTGCCGCATCGACGTCCCGACCGGTCACACCGGCCTTGCAGGCGGCAATGCCTGCAAGCTGTGCGTTCAGCACCGTGTCGTACACCGTCCGCATCTCGTCGGTGACATGGCCGGAGGGATGCTCCACCCGGCGGAAGGGGGCCTCGATGAAGCCGTACTCGTTGACCCGTGCATAGGTGGCCAGATAGGAGATCAGGCCGATGTTGGGGCCTTCAGGCGTCTCGATGGGGCACATACGGCCATAGTGGCTGTAATGCACGTCACGGACCTCCATGTTGGCACGCTCACGGGACAGACCGCCGGGTCCCAGAGCGGACAGACGCCGCTTGTGGGTCAGCTCCGCCAGCGGGTTGGTCTGATCCATGAACTGGCTCAGGGGGCTGGAGCCGAAGAACTCCTTGATGGCCGCCGTAACGGGCCGGATGTTGATGAGGCTCTGGGGCGTGACGATATCCAGATCCTGAATGGTCATGCGCTCCCGGATGACACGCTCCATGCGGCTAAAGCCGATGCGGAACTGGTTTTGCAGCAGCTCGCCCACGCAGCGCAGGCGGCGGTTGCCCAGATGGTCGATATCATCCTTGGTGACCAGCCCGTGAGCCAGAGCGTTCATATAGTTGATGGAGGCCAGAATGTCGTCCACGATGATGTGCTTGGGCACCAGATCGTCGGCGTGGAGCCTGCACTGCTCCATCAGCTCCTCGCCGCTGTACTGGCCCAGCAGCTCCTGCAGCACGTCGAAACGCACCCGCTCCTTGATGCCGCAGCACTCCTTGGGATCGAAATCCACATAGCGGCTCATGTCGCACATCCGGTTGGTGAACACCCGGATCACATCGCCGCTGTCCAGCTTCACGGAGACCTCCGCCACGCCGATGGCGTCCAGCTCCCGGCACTCTGCGCCGGTGAGGACGTGGCCCTCGTCGAAGAGGATCTCTCCGGTGGCGGGGTCGGCCACAGGCATAGCCAGCTGCTGGCCCTTGGCCAGCGTCCACAGGGTCAGCTTCTTATTGAACTTATACCGGCCCACGATGCTCAGATCGTACCGCCGGGGATCGAAGAACAGGTTCTGCATCAGGGTCTCGGCGGAGTCCAGCGTGGGAGGCTCGCCGGGGCGCAGCTTGCGGTAGATCTCCAGCATGGCGTCCTCATACGTCTTGCAGGCGTCCTTCTCCAGGGTCACCACGATGCGGGGATCGTCGCCGAAGCGGTCCATGATCTCGCTGTCAGTCTTGAGGCCCAGCGCACGGATCAGGCAGGTGATGGGCAGCTTCCGGTTCTTATCGATGCGGACCCAGAACACCTCGCTGGTGTCGGTCTCGTACTCCAGCCATGCGCCACGGTAGGGGATGACGGTGGAGGTCAGCAGGGGCAGATCGGTCTTGAGGTCGATCTCCTTGCCGTAGTAGATGCCGGGGGAGCGGACGATCTGGCTGACCACCACACGCTCGGCGCCGTTGATGACAAAGGTGCCGGAGTGGGTCATCAGGGGGAAATCACCCATGAAGATCTCCTGCTCCTTGATTTCGCCCGTCTCCTTGTTCCGCAGCCGCACGCTGACCTTCATGGGGGCGGCATACGTAGCGTCACGGGCCTTGCACTCCTCCACGTCATACTTGGGCTTCTCGTCCATGCTGTAATCGATGAAGCTCAGCTCCAGATTACCGGCATAGTCCGTGATGGAGGCTACGTCCGCAAACACCTCCCGCAGGCCGGTGTCCAGAAACCACTTGTAGGATTTCTTCTGGATCTCCAGCAGGTCGGGCATCGCCATGACTTCCTCGTGTCTGGCAAAATTCTTTCGCAGGGTCTTGCCATAGTACTTGTCCTTGGCCATCTTCAACACTCACGCCTTTCTTTTAGCTTTTTAACATCCTCTTACACATCCACGCCGCCTGTCCCGGCCTCCGCAGGGGCCGTCCCCGGCACAGGCTCTCCCCCGCCACGGGGCGCCGCCTTCGTCGTGATACGCACGGGTCAGTTGTCCGTTTTCTGCCGTTCCCGCTTGTAAATTCCGCCGAAAGCTGGTATCATACACTTACGGATGAAGTGGGAATATGGCCCCACTATCCGAATATAAGCGTCTTATTGTACCAAATGTGTCTGCGTTTGTCAACCCCTTCCGACTCGATTTTTCTTCGGGCCGGTTTTTTTGTTGCCGCAGACCGGAAAATGCCCCGCACAAGCACATATAAATAACAGGCGGGCAGCCCGATGGGCCGCCTGCCTGTTTGTTATTTATTATGATATCATATGGCGTCTCAGCACAGCTTGGCGCCGGCGGGGATAGCGTCGTCCAGCAGCAGCAGGTGCAGCTTCTCCTCCCCCCGCTCCTTATGAACGGCGGAGATCAGCATCCCGCAGCTGGGGATGCCCATCATCTTCCGGGGCGGCAGATTCAGAATGGCCACGGCGGTCTTGCCGATGAGCTGCTCCGGCTCATAGTAGTGCCGGATGCCGGAGAGGATGACCCGATCCGTGCCGGAGCCGTCATCCAGCGTGAACTTCAGCAGCTTGTCGCTCTTTTTCACCGGCTCGCAGTTCTTGATCTTCACCGCCCGCAGGTCGGACTTGCAGAAGGTGTCGAAGTCCACGTTCTCCTCCGTGTAGGGCTCCACCTCCAGCGCCGGCAGCGCCGCCTTGCGCTGCTGAGCCTCCAGCTCCTCCAGCTCTGCCAGCGCCTTTTCGGCGTCGATGCGGGGAAACAGAGCCTCGCCCTTGTGGACTGTGGCATCCGGGCGCAGGGAACCCCATACGTTGGCCTTCTCCCAGGTGCGGCAGCCCTCACAGGCGCCGATCTGGTCGAAGATCTTCTCGGCGCTCTCCGGCATAAAGGGCATCAGCAGCGTGGCGCAGATGCGGATGGTCTCCAGCAGATGATACATCACCGTAGCCAGCCGCACCCGGTTGGCGGGATCCTTGGCCAGCGCCCACGGGGCGTTCTCGTCGATATACTTGTTGGCCCGCTGGATGGTCTTGAACACCTGCTCCAGCGCATTCTGGAACTGGAAGCGCTCCATCTCCGCCTCATAGCGATCCCGGAGGGTGGAGGCCATGGTCCTCAGCTCCGTATCCGGCTCGCCCTCCTGCCGCTCCGTGGGCAGGGTACCGCCGAAGTACTTCTCCACCATGGCGGTGGTGCGGCTCACCAGATTGCCCAGATCGTTAGCCAGATCGATGTTGATGGTCTGGATCAGCAGCTCATTGGAGAAATTGCCGTCGCTGCCGAAGGGGAAGGTCCGCAGCAGGAAGAACCGCAGGGCATCCACACCGAACTTCTCCGCCAGCAGATAGGGATCCACCACATTGCCCTTGGACTTGGACATCTTGCCGCCGTCCAGCAGCAGCCAGCCGTGGCCGTAGACCTTCTTGGGCAGGGGCATCTCCATGCTCATGAGCATGGCCGGCCAGATGATGGAGTGGAAGCGCACGATCTCCTTGCCCACGAAGTGGACATCGGCGGGCCAGTACTTCTCGTAATCGTCATACTTGTCATTCAGGAAGCCCAGCGCCGTGGTGTAGTTGAACAGAGCGTCCACCCACACATAGACCACATGGCCGGGGTCGAAGTCCACCGGGATGCCCCAGGAGAAGCTGGTGCGGCTGACGCACAGATCCTCCAGACCGGGCTTGATGAAGTTGTTGACCATCTCATTGACACGGCTCCGGGGCTCCAGAAAATCCGTGTCCTCCAGCAGATGGCGCACCCGGTCGGCGTACTTGCTCAGCCGGAAGAAGTAGGCCTCCTCCTCGGCATCCGTCACCTCACGGCCGCAGTCGGGGCATTTGCCGTCCACCAGCTGGCTCTCGGTCCAGAAGCTCTCGCAGGGCTTGCAGTACTTACCCCGGTAGGTTCCCTTATAGATATCCCCCTTGTCATACATCCTCCGGAAGATCTTCTGGATGGAGGCCACATGATAGTCGTCGGTGGTGCGGATGAACCGGTCGTTGGAGATGTTCATCAGCTTCCATAGGTCAAGGATCCCTCTGGGGCCCTCCACGATCTCATCCAGAAACTCCTTGGGCGTCTTGCCTGCGGCCTTGGCCTTGTCCTCGATCTTCTGGCCGTGCTCGTCGGTGCCGGTGAGGAACATGACATCGCAGCCGGTGAGCCGCTTATAGCGGGCCATGGCGTCGGTGGCCACGGTGCAGTAGGTGTGTCCGATGTGGAGCTTGTCGGAGGGGTAGTAAATGGGGGTAGTGATATAGAACTTCTTCTTTTCCATGGGTGGATATCTCCTTTTCCACCGTCCCGAATGGAAGGACGGCTTAAAATTACAGGCACAGAACCGCCATCGTCCGGGCAAAGAAAAAGCGCCGCAGCGGCGCACGGAGCCACGGGCCGGGACGATAGACACGTTCAGTTTATCCCATGCCGCCCGGTCTGTCAACCGCTTTGTTGCTTTTCCCGCGGAAACACGGTATAATATCAGAAAATCCCGCCGAAAACAGGAGGAATCCCCTATGAAGCTGGTAAGCTGGAACGTCAATGGCCTGCGGTCGTGCCTGACCAAGGGCTTTCTGGAATATGTGAAAAACGAGGACCCGGACATCCTCTGCCTGCAGGAGACCAAGCTCCAGCCGGAGCAGGCGGTGTTCGATCTGGAGGGCTATCACCGCTACTTTCACTCCGCCGATAAAAAAGGCTACTCCGGCACGGCGGTGCTGACCAAGGAGGAGCCCCTGTCCGTCACCTACGGCTTCGGAGAGGATATCCACCGCCACGAGGGCCGGGTCATCACGGCGGAGTACCCGGACTTCTATCTGGTGTGCTGCTATACCCCCAACAGTCAGGACGGGCTGAAGCGGCTCCCCTACCGGATGCAGTGGGAGGACGATCTGCGGGCGTATCTTCTGGAGCTGGACGGGAAAAAGCCCGTGGTGTACTGCGGCGACCTGAACGTGGCCCATCAGGAGATGGACCTGAAAAATCCCAAGACCAACCGCCAAAACCCCGGCTTCTCCGACGAGGAGCGAGCGAAAATGACCCGGCTGCTGGAAAGCGGCTTTGCCGACACCTTCCGCACCCTTCACCCGGAGGAGATCACCTACTCCTGGTGGAGCTACCGCTTCCACGCGCGGGAGAAGAACGCCGGTTGGCGCATCGACTACTTCATCGTGTCCCGGCGGCTGCTGCCCTGCGTGACGGACGCCGCCATCCGCACGGAGGTCTACGGCAGCGACCACTGCCCCGTGGTCCTGCAGCTGGACATCTCCTCCGGGCAGGCGTAAGTGCCGCTCGGCCTCCCGCCTGTCGATGCAGGCAAAAAATAAACAGGATTTCCTGCAAAAAAGTGCTGCAAAATGGTGAAAAATGCCATTTACGGAGGTTTTGACCGGTGTTATAATCGATTCGTTAAAAAAAGAGCAAACGATACACGCATACAGGAGGTATGTCTTATGTCTTACAGAATTCTGACCATCGATCCCGGCTCCACGTCCACCAAGATCGGCGTGTTTGACGACGAGAAGATGCTGTTTGAGGAGAACCTGCACCACTCTGCCGAGGAGCTGGCCCAGTTCGAAACCATTCCCCAGCAGGAGGCCTTCCGCCGCCGGCTGGTCCTGAAGGCACTGGAGGAGCACCATATCCCGCTGGAGAGCCTCAGCGCCGTGTGCGGCCGGGGCGGCGTTCTCAAGCCTGTCCACGGCGGTACTTACCTCACCACCGATGCCATGATCGACACCCTGAAAAAGGGTCCCTACGGCCACCATGCCAGCAATCTGGGCGGCCTGCTGGCCCGTGAGATCGGTTCGGCGCTGCACATCCCCTCCTACATCGTGGATCCCCCCGTGGTGGATGAGCTGGCGCCTCTGGCCCGCTACTCCGGCCACCCCCTCATCACCCGCCGCAGCATTTTCCACGCCCTGAACCAGAAGGCCGTTGCCAAGCGCTATGCCAAGGAGCACGGCAGAAAGTATGAGGACCTGAACCTTATCGTCTGCCACATGGGCGGCGGCTGCTCCATCGGCGCCCACGTCCACGGCAGCGTGGTGGATACCCAGAATGCCCTGGACGGCGACGGCCCCTTCTCCCCCGAGCGGTCCGGCAGCCTGCCCACCGGTCAGCTGGTGAGCCTGTGCTTCAGCGGCAAGTATACCGCCGGCGAGGTCCGCAAGATGCTGGCCGGCCACGGCGGCCTGGTGGCCTACACCGGCTCCAACGACATGCGCGACCTGCTGAAGGCCGCCGCCGAGGGCGACAAGGAGATTGCCGCCACCGTGGATGCATTCCACTATCAGATCGGCAAGGAAGTGGGCGCAATGGCCGCCGTCATGAAGGGCAAGGTGGACCAGATCATTCTCACCGGCGGCATTGCCTACGGTCAGGAGACCGTGGACGCCATCACCGATATGGTGGGCTGGATCGCCCCCATCATGCCCTTGCGGACCGTGGCTCCAAAGTGCGCGTCATTATGAATGGAAAGCTGAAA
>OHAJ01001109.1_pt1 | contig 20163 bp, 39 predicted proteins | sample 1577101 | NCBI WGS metagenome assembly OHAJ01 (sample SAMEA3541531, study PRJEB24748) | human gut metagenome | biome: human gut; feature: human-associated habitat; material: faeces | place: China | collected 2012
TATAGCGGTGGTGGCTCTGTAAAGTTTGGCACACCCTGCCCCGGCTTTCCCGCCTTGTCGTATAACGGTAAGTACAACGGCTTTTGGTCCCGTTAGTGACGGTTCGATTCCGTCCGAGGCGACAACTTCGGCCAATCCGACCATGACACTTAAAACCACTAAATAACAAAGATATGAATATTTTTAAACATCGGTCAAATAAAAAGAAAGCAGGACTCAGGCTAAACGACCTGGGTCCTGAAGAGAAGAAATCCCTGTTAAACGGAGATTATACCGTGTATGTGGATTTTGGCATCAAACGCACGCTGTTCGGTTTCCTTAGAAAATCTGAAAGAGGGCCGTGTGTTTACATCCTTGACAGACGGCAGCAGCGAGAGCATCCCCAGCAATTCCGCCTGTTTGCGGACTGTTAGGATTAGGCATTCCCATGAGAAAGTATGCATTGGGTTTAACAACATACGAAGAGCCGCAGAACGGACACTTCTTGCCCTCTAAAAAGGCTTCAAGCGACTTGCGCTTTTCAACGGATAATTCCATAAGCAATAATTTTAATTAGACAGCGCAAATATAATACAATCAGCCGGAATCCACAAATTGCTATTGGTTTTCATAAGCGAATTTTAAGATTAGACACCTTACGGGTTCCGGCTGCCCTACAGATGACCGGAAACGCGAATACTCATGATTCCATAATCGTAGTTCTTACAGCTTCCGGTCATTTTTACCTATCAAAATTCATACAAACAGGCCAATCCGAGAGGACGCCGGCGCAAGAGAGCGCGAAACCGAGATGTCATCAATATTAAATTGGTGTTAGCTTTCCCTCCCGCCCCGTCACCGTGACCGCGCGGGAGGCCCCACACGGAAGAAGACTGTCAGCAGTCCTTCCGGATCAATCAAGGCGCAAGGCCGTCATAGAGTGGTGACGGTATGTGAGTATTAAAGTTGTTAGGTTCGCCCGGCCTTGATTTTCTTTTGAAACAATAGATACAAAATATATGAAAACAATATTCAGACGCATCGGACGAACACTCTATCTGGCTGTATGCTATTCGGCATGGTTGCTCACAGGTGATGTTCCGGATTAACACTCGTCAATTATGAAACAGACAATATATGGGCTCAGCAATGAGCGATACCATTTCGGAGAAGAAGAAAGACAATATCTTTCCTCTTCACTCTTAAAAAGGTATCTGATTAGCCCGAAGGCGTATAAATTCGCCATCGACAATCCGGTCGATGAGAAATCCGATGCCCTGTGTTTCGGCTCGCTGTTTCACGACTTGATGGAGAGTTATACAGCCCACCACGACGATGAGTTTGCAGCCATAAGGCAATGGGAGCAGGGTATGGCGATTTTTGACCCTCCTGTCAATAAATCTACGAATAAGCCTTATGGAGTGACATCCAATCCATACAAAGAGGCTTATGCCACGTTTTTGCAAGCCAATGAGGGCAAGCTGATAGTGAGCCGTGATGAAGCTGACCTTGCCTATAATATGGCAAACAGTCTGCTGCGTGACAGCGGCGCGACCTCCGCACAAGTGCGCAAGCTGTTGAAATGGGGCAAGCCGGAGGTGTCGCACTTCATAGAGTATCAAGGCTGTAAGTTCAAGTGGCGACCTGACCTTGAGTCCAAGCGCAAAATCATCGACTGGAAAACAGTAAGCACGGATGACCTGAGTGAGGAAAGCATCAACCGCATAATACTCAAATACGACTATCACATCTCAGCTGCATTCTATCAGTTCTTCACGCACGAACAGACAGGTGTTTGGAAGCAATTTATTTTATGCCTTGTCAGCAAAGTTGCTCCCCATGACTGCGTGATGGTGGATATGTGTAACTACGGCTACCGATACTATCCCGAAGCGGACATGGTCAGCATGGGTCCCGGCGCAATGGAGTTCAAGAAACTTCTCGACCTCCATCTCAAATGCACCAAAGAGAACCATTGGCCCGGAGCAGAGCAAGCCATTCCCGACAATAACGGTGTGAGGCTTCTTGAAATCCAGCCGCCGAGATATTACAGTAACAAATTCATTGAAGAAATATGAAACTTATAGCATTTCTAAACAAAGCGCGGAATGAGTCTTTCCGTGCAGCCGTAGGTGATGATTTCGTTGCCAATGGCGGCTATGCCAACGGCTATGTCGCCGTACCTCCCGAACATCCTTATCACGGTATTGACTACGACAAACTGCTTGTAGATATTCACGGAGGGTTGACCTTCGATGCGAGTGCAAAAGAAATTAACAATGCCACTTCTGGAAATTGGAGCCATCTTGAATTTCTCGGCAAAGAAACATGTCTGCCCGATGATTATTGGGTGTTCGGATTCGATACATTGCATTGCGATGACAATATCAAGAATTGGCCTCGTGAGCGATGCGTGGAAGAAACACTCCGTCTTAAAGAGCAGCTTGAAAAAATGTCAAACAATATAGTATTTAAATAACAATGTCAACAGAACAGACAACCCAGCCGGAGCAGGCCGCTCCGCAGCCCCAGCCCGAACAGCCGAAAGCCGAGACGCAGACCACAGCGGTTGCGAAAGTCAAGGAGTCTTTCACTCCGCAGCTTTGCTCGGCTACAATCAGTAAAATCAAGAGCGACCCCGCGCTTGCGCCGCTCCACGGAATCGCCAACGCTTTCGCCAAGCCTTTTGAATCGTTTCGCAAGGCGTTCAAAGACCCCAACGAGGCAGACCGAATCATGGCGAAAGAGATAGACTTCGCGGCACAGGCGATGATGGCGAACACCTACCTTATCACGGTAGCGACACAGAACCCTCTTTCGCTCGTCAACGCGATTAAGAATATCGCGCTCGCAGAGACCACTCTAAACCCGGTGCTCAAACAAGCATACCTTGTTCCATTTACAATCAAGAGCAAACCGACCATAATTCTCTTCCCATCCTATATGGGAGAAATAAGCATGATGGTGAACACCGGACTTGTGAGGAAGATTGAGACTCATTGCGTCTACAAAGGCGATGAGTTCAAGATTTCACATGGTTCAAAAGAGGAACTAACCCATACGCCCGACTGCTGGGCGGAGCGTTCCGAAAACACATTGCTTGGAGCATATTACTTCGCCATACTCACGGATGGTACGGAAATGTTCGATTTCATGAATAAGGCAGAGATTGACAAGATAAAAGACCGATCTCCGTCCACAGGAATCGGTAAGGACGGCAAACCCAAGCAATCTCCGTGGACTTCCGACTACACGGAGATGGCACGAAAGACGCTCGTGCACCGTGCTTTCAAGGCTATACCGAAAGACGGCATCAGCGAGAATAAGCTGAAAGTTCTCGAAGCTGTCTTTGACTACGACGAAAAGGTTGAGCAGAACTGGATTGCCGAGCAGAAACAAACCTCGGCAAGCAGCAGCCGCTTTGACGAGGAAGAGGTGGGATATGAAGATGTAAATGAGTAAGATATGGCAATATGGTTTGAATCCTCCGTCTGCTACAACAAGATACAGGAGAACGGAGCGGTCAAAAGAGTGACCGAGAAGAACCTCTTTGATGCCCTCAGCTTTACCGAGGCAGAGGCGCACACTATCGAAGAATTGGCACCTTATATCAGCGGTGAATATACAGTCAAGGCCGTGAAGAAAACAAAGATTTCTGAGATTTTCTTCGATGAAACAGCCGACAGGTTCTATCTCGTCAATGTCGCCTTCATCACCATTGATGAAAAGACTGCCGCAGAGAAAGAGACCATCGCTCAGATACTCGTACAGGCCAATGATTTTGATTCGGCTGTGGCTGCATTCAAAGACGGAATGAAAGGAACAATGGCCGACTGGGTTATCAAGAGCGTAGCCGAGACACCTTACATGGGCGTATATCCCGCGAAACTTTCAGCAGATGAAGAATAAAGAGGTCTCAGATACGCAAGAATGTGAAATATAGTCATCATTAAAAATAGCGATTCCAATAAACCGGGTTGAGACTCCCGCGCAAGAGAGCGCGAAACAAGGGTGTGCGGGGTTTGACACCCCGCACGCTCACCGAGATTTTACTGTTGATATATTGTAAATCCCATGCCGCCCGACTCCGAGAGGACAAGGGCGGTTTCTTTCATCATCCCCGAACATGCAGATAAACATACCCGAATACCGGATGCGGCAATGGATCTCGCATTTCAGCCGCGTCCTGGAAAAGACCTCCTGCGATCCATCCGACACGCGTACAGCCAATGCGATCCGTCTTGCGGGAAAGGATCTGCGTGTGATGGAAAAGTATTTACCACAAAAAGAGAAACAGCCATGACGCAAAAGGATACGGAATCGACACAGGCTTATTTGGCCAACATCATAGCCCGCATAATCGAGCGCAAGGAGAAAGAGAATATTGTCCCGCTCCATGCCGGAATGCAGGAAATACTCGCACTCGCCAACACCGAGTTTCGCGAAGCTCTCAACGACATGGTTAGCGCGAAAATACTCACTTTCCACAGGACGCTCAATGATGTGAGTTTCGAATTTACACGACCTAAATAAACTGATTAAAATTACATGAACATGATACTTATGAAAATCGGCTTCGGCCTGATGACATTAGCAGCGACAACGCTGTGGTTCTTAAACAAGAGGTTGTTGCGGCAGAAAGACAGGCTTGTCAAAGACAACCGGACGCTTTCGGATATGACATCAAACCTTATGTCCTACAAGACAGGTGCAGATCTGAACCACATGCTTAAGACCGAGGTGGAAGAACATGTGGCTCCGATACCCTGTTTCAAGGTCTACCGCCGCATCGACAGCAAACATAAGCTGTGTCTGTTGAAGATAAAGTATAATCCGACGGATCCTGACGATCGCGAATACAAACGGATCTTTGCCGAGGAGCGTGCCGAAATGCTGAACGAGAAGCCATGACATACCACGGATTTGAATACAACAAGTATGGGGTCTGTGCCAATCCGGAGATTCCCTACCGGTTCGGCAAGTGGAATCAATATCACTTCGAGATCAAGGTTTCGGAAACTCCGAACGGATGGGTCTATGGCTACGACTGGGCGCATACGACCGGAGGAGGCAGTGGTCCCTGCTGTCTCTGTTGCAACACCACATTTCTGTCACGGTCCAAAGCTATTGTGGCTGCTGCGGAGTTCATCAAGAAGTGTTACAAGGATGACCCGAAAGCCTCTCGGGCGATCATAGAACTTGACAGGATCATCAAGGTTGAATCGGAACACAGACATACGGTAAGACAAATGACAATCTTTGATTACTTATGAGCGATTATATCCAGCTTCCCCGATCGGCACTTGATATGGCCAAAAATAAAGATCTTTGGCAACTCTACGGCTATCTTCTTTCCAAAGCGGACGAGAACGGACAATGGGTGGTATCGTTAAAGGATCTGCATACGGATTTAGGATTGACAAGACAGCGATTCCGCACATTGTTTGAGAGTTTAAAATCAACCGCTCAGATAACCACTCGGGCAACCGCTAAATCAACCACTATAACGCTCAGTATTTCAACATCAAACAATAAAACATCAACCACTAAACCAACCACTCGGGCAACCTCTAAATCAACCACTACGACAACTGCTGTGGAGGATTGGTTTGCATGGTTTGTGGAATACTTCAACAAGGGGTTTGCAGGAACAGCCATACCTAAAATCACAAAGCTGACCGACTGCAGGAAAACTGCCATTAAAAACATATTCAAAGAGTATGGCAAAGAAACAGTGGATGCGGTGTTGCGAAAGGTTTACGCCTCTGACTTTCTAAGCGGACGCAAGACCGAGTGGCACGCGTCGTTCGACTGGATATTCAACAAGACAAACTTTCAGAAAATATTAGAAAACAATTATGCCAACGGAGTTGATTCGACACAACGGCAGCAATCTTCCGGCAGAGGTCAGCACAGAAATCCGACAGTTGCTGACCTTGCGCGAGAGATATATGGAGACGCTTCCTATTGAAAAAGCCGAGGATGCAAGACCTAAGAACGCACTGATGCTGTCGCATATCAAGCGAAGTCTCGACCGCAAAGATCAGATTATGATTCTATCAATGATGATCAGTGAGGTAAACGACTTTTTTAATGTGCGGGGGAACATGAGCACCAAGCAGATAAAGCTGACGGCGCAATTGATTCTTGACAATCCGAATTTCTATGATCTGACTCTTGGCAATATCAAGGCATGTTTCCACCAGCGCATGATGTCTGAAAAAATCTACGACCGTCTCGACGGCAACATCATCATCGGCTGGCTCCGTGAATTCAAAAGCGAGATGGCAGATCACTGCGAAACGGTTAAGGAAGGTTATGACCGAATCAGACAGCGAGAGGAATCCACACGTGATGCGGGAGCAATAACACATGCGGCCTACATTGCAATGCTGGAGACAAGAGCAAATGCCGGAGGCAAGGATGCGAAAAAGATGATTGCTGAATATCACAGGCGGACACGTATTTCATCCGCAGGAGAACAGAGAGAGAAAGATCTCGCTTTCTTCAAATACAAACAGGAATATCTTAAACAACGAGGCTATTATGACAAAAAGACCACTGAACCGGAAAATAAAACTGACTGCGGTCCGCAACACAATCGGAGGCGTTGATCACCTCGGATGCAGGGCCACAGGAATACACAAGGGACACTATATAGAATGCACCGCATGGGTGCCCGTGGACAGTATACCGCTCCTCGCCGGAAACGAGCTTGAACTAATGGCTTCCGGAAAATACAGAAACGAAATCAAAACAATTGACAATCTTGAAAAATAACAACGCCATGACAATCTACATCTCATTACCTATAACCGACCATGAGTCCGACGCCCGCGAACGTGCGGACCTCATGAAAGCCGCCCTGTCACGTGCAGGACACAAACCCGTATCTCCGTTTGACATCTACGCCGGAAATAATCCGGATTATGCCGACCATCTGTGCGCCGATCTCCGCGCACTTGCCGACTGTGACGCCATCATGCTTTGCGAGGGCTGGCAGTTCAGCAAAGGGTGCCGCATAGAAGCGAACTTCGCCAAGGAGTTCGGTAAACAGTTCATGTACGAGAAACAACCTGAGACGGATTCAGAGTATTATTTCAACAGATAGGATATGAACGATTTGAGAAAAAACATAAGCCTCGACTATGACGGCTCGTTTAAAATCCTTGAGTTGATCGGGAAAGCTCTGTCAGACGTAAAGGAGGTACAAACGCGCTGTCCCCGAAGCCTTTCCGGACAGAATAGACTTATGATGGAATATCTTAAGGCTAAATCACGTCTTGATGGCATAAAAGATACTCTGTCCGTATTTTACGGAGAGGAAAAAGTCAGGGAGCTTTTTAATCTGTGCGAATAGTTGACAAAACTATCAAAATATGACATTCAGAGAACTTATCGAGGAAGTGCCGGAATCGGACTATGATCTCCCTCTCTACATTTCAGACAGATGCGACAACTGCTACAGCGCGGAGTATGTTATGAGGGATTGCATAGAGAGCGAAGAGGACTGGGAGAAAGGAAAACCCGGACGAGATCCAGGTTACGAATTCATACGAATAGGCTGCTGAACGACTATGGGACCGAATGAAGAAACAACTTGCGCGACATGCGCCTACCTCATTACCGATGAGGGCGAGCCGTTCTATTGCGCCATGCAGGACCTCTATGTATTTGTGGAGCCGACAGACAAGGCTTGTCATGAACACACGGAGGCGAGAAGAAAAGAGAAATCACAACCAATATCGAAATGAGCGACAGTGTACACATCGCCGCCATGAAAGCTGGCGGCAACAGTCAACGGTGTCTGAAACGTCCATATCGGCCATGTTCTGACACGCAATTTCGAGTATGTACCGTAGCTTTCCGCGAGGGCTTCCGAAAAGGCGCAGCGTGGAAAGTCAAACAATTAAAATAGAAGAACAATGAAGAATCTACCCGAAAGAATATATCTGAATCTCGGTGACGGATGCTTTGATGATGCAGATTTCCGTGACCTCTCGGAAGTAACGTGGAGTGAAGAAAAAGTAAATGATACCGATGTTGAATACGTACGCAAATCCCAATGGATCAGCGTTGACGAGCGGTTGCCGGAACCCGACACCATGTGCCTTGTATTCGGCTATCATGATTTCGGAGACGGCAATGTCACGCGCTACACAATGATGGCATGGTACGATGGCGAAGATTTCACCGATGCCTACGATGATAGAAAGTATCGTCCGGAAAGGTGGATGCCGATACCGCTTGTCCCGATTCAGTTGAACCCCGAAAAAGAAGAAAGATGAACGAACATGTAGCTAACGCACTTTCAAGGCTCAAAGAGACAATTCAAGATATTGAGGATATGGATAACTCATATTGGAATGCGAGCCTTGGCACAAGCCATCTACGCGCTTATGCCGAACAGATAGTAAACGATGCAAAGACATTAGCCGCGCATCTTAAATCATATGGAAACAAATGAAAATCCTTGATTTAGTCCTCGAAAGCAAATGATATGAAAAAGATAATGTTCAATGATCGTTTCGGACTTACCGAAGCCGTATTGAGCGGTCGAAAGACGCAGACAAGACGGATTGTGCCTAAAAGCATATTCCAATCCGAACACGATGTTGACGAGGATAAGCGCAAAATATGGATAGAGGATAGGTATGGCGATTGGCACGATGTCCGAAAGTCCAAATATTGCTTCAAGGTTGGCGAAGTGGTAGCCATTGCGCAAAGCTATAAGGATTGCGGTTATGGCGAATGTGCGCCTATAGTCTCTCTTGACGAAAACGGCATAGCGACATTCGGAAGCGATGCTGGTTCCTATAACAAAATGTTTGTAAAAGCCGACCTTATGCCTCATCACATCCGCATTACCAATGTGCGAGTAGAACAGTTGCAGGATATATCAGATGAGGACTGCATAAAGGAGGGTGTAATTGAATCTGTTGTTATGGGTACGAATGGTTCGCTTTCGGAATATTTTGTCGAAGGTCCCAAGCATATCTGTTATGGTAAAACTTCCCGCGAAGCCTACGCCGTTCTGACTGACCGCATATCCGGCAAAGGCACATGGAGTACCAATCCTTATGTATTCGTCTACGACTTTGAATTAGTCGATTAAGTATTCATCATCAAATTAGGAGAAAGAATATGAAAAAGAAGAAAGTAACGGTAATCATATCATACGATTATGAAGACGGTTGCACCACCAGCAACAAGCGTATTGCAGAAAGAATAAAGCACGACCTTATAAAAGGCGGTGACCCTCGGCATGAAAAGATTGAATCAGTAATTGTAGAAGATTTGTTATGACCGACTCTGAAATCACCGCCCTCGCCCGCGAGTATGCGGAGGAGGAAAACCCTATAGAATCCTACAGCGATACGATGTTTGAGCGCGCATTAGATCTTTCCATTTCAAGGGGCGAAGCCTTGCGCGTCCTTACATGGCTCACACGCCGATTCTGCCTTGTGGAGAAAGAAAAACTGAAAGCCATCCGATTCCGAAAGGTTTACAGCGCAGAAGATATGAGGAGTAAGTTCACAGAAGAATGTCTGATTGATGCGCTCTTCCCCGAAATCGCAAAGGAGGTGGAGGGATGAAAAAAGCGGAAGCCTCCTACCATCTTCCGCCTTCGACTCATCTACGAGCAAGGATCAGTCCTTCGCAGGGAAGCAGAAGACCTTTCCGTGCTTGGGATAAATCCGTTTACCGTTCTTGGTGATATAAGGGGTAAATACCAGCTCGCGAACTTCGTCATTTGCATTTTTATCAGACATAAGGACAACTCCTTTCTGCGGATAAACTACCGCATGGCTCTTGCATTTGGCGCAAGAAAAAAGCCCGGCAGTAAGGAGTTGCCGAGCTTAAATCCTTAATTGGCGGACGGCTGATTAAGGGAGGACGATAGAGGGATTTTTTTGAGCTGCCCCTATGTCTGATAAAAAATGCTTTGCAAATATAACGACTTTACATCATCTTCAATCAAACATTAAACATTAATTAACGAAATTAACACTGTAAAGTTAAATTTGGCAGTATGAATACCAAAGAATACGATCAGAAGAAACAGGAGTGCTGGGAAGAATATTTCAAGCACGTCGTTTGTGGTACCGATAGCCACGAATATTGGTTCAACAAAATCTTTGATTGCGCCTTCGCCCTCGGCAAAGAGAAAGAGCCAATTACGCAGGAGGAGATTAAAAAAGCCTCGGTAGAGTTTGCCGACAGAGAATATGAAATAGGGCAAGTCGATTGGGATGCTCTATATAAAGGTTATTCCCACGGCATGAAAGACTCCCTCGGCAAGCAGGAGAAGGACGCAGAGGGAGAGGAGATGCTGACCGTGCCGAGAAGTAAAGTGCAGGAAATGTTTGGTGAAGCACGCAAGTATGTCCCTACATGCGAGCATGACAGAGGATTCAGAAACGCCGAACTGACTATTTTGCGTAACCTTTTCGGGTCCAAGTGCCTGCCGGATGATGGGGATAAATTGTCCCCAGAGCCGACCCAGGATTTAAACCCACCGAAATCGACGCCTTTAGAATCTAACTGTACGAAAGAATCGTGCAGTTCAGACCATTCCGTGGTAAAGGACGAAATGATTGACAGTATCATCAAAGAGGGATTCCGCAAACACAACAGACTGTATATCGCAGCGATGGCAATGCAGGGGATTTTGAGCAATCAACAACTCCTAAAAAATGCAATAGAAATATATCAAGAAGAAACAGGTAGCCCCGATATGTATGTGGCGGTTGCAAAGTCCGCTAAAGCACAAGCCGATGCCCTCATAGCAGAAGTGGAGAAAGGAGGTGAAGAATGAACATCTACAAACTGATTGCGGCTTTGATTCTGGCTTTAATCCTGATGGTCGTATTCTTCATTGGAGCAGTCGTTTCGCGAATGCTGAATCTCCTGCCGTTCCCATGGGACATAATTTCCAATGGCGCATTGGCGTTGACAGGACTGACCGTAATAATCTATATATGGATAGGCAAACTTGAAAAGAGGAAAGGAGGTGACGATGGAAACTGAAATCAACGGAATTGTTTTGGGAGGCAAATTCTACGAGCAGATACCCGATGGCGAACCCACAAACATCACATGCGGAGGTTGCGACCTCGCAAAATTCTACTGCTGTTTAGCCGACTATTGCACAGAATACGGTTGTCACTTCCGCTTCTCGCCCGAACTCACCGATAAACTGAATAAATAAACAGAGCCGCAAGTCTCCCTGCGGCTCCCACACAGATATGCGCCTGCCCTCACAAGGGGTGGCGTTTGTTGGTTATGTGCGTTCCTTCTCCAGCGCTTCATACAGGTTTGCAGGATTCAGCCCGAAGCACCGCGCAAATCGGTCAAGTGCCTTGCGCTTGTCTTGCGGGACAAGAGCGTAGAGCGAATTAAGTGGAGTGTTGCTCTCCAGCGCCTTACGTATAGCCGAGCCTTTCATGCCGTTGGCGCGGCGTGATCTTCTGTTTTGCGACATAGTGTTCGTTAGTGTTTACGGCAATGTTCGCAGAGGAACTTATTTGCCACTTTATACATTCTTTCTGCTGTTTCTCCAGCTATATAGCATGCCTCCTCGCCCTTTTGGTCGTAACCGAGAGCGGAGGCTATATGACTCGCCAAGTGGTGAAGCTCATGCACAAGGGAATTGAGGAACTGAGCTGGAGAGGATGCACAGCTTATCACCAAAACGCTCTCGCCTTTACCGGAATAGCATAGCCCTGTATTGAGGCTTCCCGACGAAAGATTATCGTAGGCGGTTTGCAGGTTCTCGCCCTCGCAACCAACGTCAATGAGCCTCTGCATGATTTCCTCAACCTCGTAATGCGTCACGGCATAGTAGCAAGTCACTCTCCAGCCGTGCGCACGTTCAAGGTCGATTGTTTGGCGTATCATAACAAATCATACCACTCAATCACAAGTCCGGTAGCATCAGCGTCTGCCAACCACCTACGGAAGCAATTGGAGCCGAGCATATCCGGATCTTCGATTGTGTCGCGCACAAACAAGGCAAGCGACTTTTCATCCGGGAGGCTCGACTTGTAGTAATCAGCCTTAGCCATGTGCCACAGATACACGAAGTCGTAGCCCTCGTTATGTTCTATCTTGATGCCGTTTTTGCTTAGGATTTCCTCAATAGCTTCTTTTGACTGAATATCAATAGGTTCTTGTTTGCCTGTAGCTTGGTTCAGTCTTTTCATCTTGCTTATCGCAAATTGACATGCCCGACGCGAAAAATGGTGCCCATAATTGCGAATGTAAACCCTCATATCGGGCGGTGTGCTATATATGTCTAATGGTGTTGCCATATCGTTTTCAGTTTAGGGATAAAGGGGCAACCTATCGAGAATTTCGACAAGTTACCCCACGGTTATTTATCTGCTCACGTAACGTCCGGTGGTTGCCGAACGGCCACGTCTTTCACCCATATAGGGAGGCCATTCCTCCCAACGGTCACGGGGATAACGTTCGCCCATGCGGTCGTAGTCCTCGGGACGCCTATCATCATCGCGCATACCGTAGCGTCCGTAACCACGTCTGTCATGCCCGTCCTCGTGACGATAACCCATGTGTCCGGCGCTCTCACGCATCTCTTCGATACACTCCATCGCCTTGCCTCCGTAGTGAAGCATCTTGCCGATGGTGTCCGCAAGGTGCGTTACCTTGTCCTCGGTGATTTCAATTACATACATGACTTACTTGTTTTTAGGAGATTTGTTTGAGTCACCGTCGAGTTTATCCATCAGACGAGCCATCATGCTTTCAAGGTTGGTGTTGGTCTGCGCCAACTGCGCTACTTGGTTTTTCAGAGTGGCAATCTCCTGCTCCTGCCGCTGCTTTTCGGCAAATTCCGGGTTGAGCTGCATGAGAATTTCGTCGTACTTGACTATTTTCTGACGCTCCTCGTCTACACGGTTTATGATGCCTATGGACTCATTTTTGAGATTGCCTATCTCGGCGTTCATCGCGTCGCGGTTTACGGTCACGAACACATTCCCCGTACCGAAGTCTGCACTCTCCTTGTTTGCCGGAAGTTGCTGGAACTGACGTTGTGCCCCGCCCACGTTGGCAAAAATATCCACCACCTGCTCCTGTGGTTGACCATATTGAGGCACACTCGGGAACTTCACCATCGGCTGTGTCACCTGTGTGATCGAGCCGATTTCAAGGCGCGGAACAGCTTCCTTGTAAAGAATATAGATTGTCTGATTTACTCTTGCTGACTGAAACATATCTGTGTTGTTAATGATTAAAATGTGAGGGGAATTTCACCCCTCACGGTTTTTCACTCGGTTGCTGCCGCTGCTGCCGTAGCCGGGAAGAAGTTGACAACTTGAAACGTGCCCTCACACTTGTCAAACCGCACAAGCAGCCAATTCCCGTTAACAACGTTGTTGGAGGTCATCGGATTGCCGACGCCATCCACAAGCGGAGTCCCGGTCGAGCCTTCGGGCGGATTTGCCGAAGTCTGAATAGACACGGTGAAAGCCGCCGATCCTGCTCCCGCTGAAGGAATCTGTGAGATACGGAGCAACATCAACCCATCATTACATAGCTGTCTGAAACGCCAAGGGCAAACGGTATAGGTGACGATTGACCCAGTGGTCGTAACCGCAATGGTGCGGAGTTCGGGAATGCCGTTGCGATTTACCCGTTTAATGGGATACTGTCGCGAAAGCATCTGATTCGTCCATTGTGATTTTGGTAAATACCAGGGATTCATAGCTTGTTGTATTTATGGATTAATAATTAGCAACCACAGCCGTTGTTACAGCCTCCACCGTAGGGATAACCATACGGATAACCGTCATTCAGACCGCCCTGGCATCCGAACGGGTTGCACGTAATGTATGCCGGAACGGGGCAGGGACGAATCTGATTGATGATGTTGGCGGTCTGCTGCTGCTGAGAGGCGGAGAGCTGGAACGCCTGTACCTGATCGCGCAGATTCTGAATAGTGGTCTGCATCTCCCTCTTCTCCAGCTCGCAGAACTTGTCGTTGATTACCTGAGTCTGCTCCGCGATAGCTTGTTTGAGCTGGCAGGTCTGGTCTGCGAAAGCGTAGTTGGTAGCGGCAAAGCCGCGCTCAACCGAACTGTTGACGAAGTTGATTGCTCCCTGCAAGGTATTGGTCTGATTGACCGTCGCAAGCTGGTTCTCGAAACCCTGTGTGGTAATTGCGTTGCGGATGTCGCAGCAACAAGAGGCAAGCTGTGAAGCAAGGGTGCTGTCGCCTGCCTGTATCGCATTGATTATCTGCTGTCCGCTCATACCCACCTGATTGCCGATACTGCACAGCTGAGTCGAGAGATTCTGAATAGCACCCATGAGCGCATTCTGATCGCAATGTACAGTCGATGCAAGCTGAGAGATTGCGGTGCCGTTGCCCTGGATTGCAGACATGAGAAGTTCACGTCCTGCGTCATTGTTCACGAGATTGCCGAGGTCTGCGAGTCCCTGAGCCGAGCCACGACCGCCGAAACCGCCCCCGAAACCGTTCCCGAAACCACCCCATCCGAAGATAAGGAGAATGATAATCCACCACGCGGAATTTCCGAAACCGTCACCGTAGCCGTTGCCACGGTTGTTGTTCATCATCGCGGCCACCATATTTGGATCGAGTCCACGGTTCTGACAGAGCGAGGCTATAAGCGGAGCCATGCCACCGCTACCCATGCCGGAATCACCGAGCGAAAAAATCTTGGTATCTGACATATTGAGATAAAGTATTAATGATTGCGGAGCAACATCGCTCCGTACTGCAAAAATACTTTATAATACCCTTTCGTTCAGTGAGTTATTTCTCAGTTGTTTCGAAGTTATTTCCGAGTTGTTTCGCGATTTTTGCGTAGATGTTTCGCAGTTTTCTATTTGTCTGAGTACGAGCGTCAAACGAGGTTATGACATAGTGGATGTTTCTTGGCGAGAGGTGGAAGATTTCGGCGATCCGCGAGGGATATACGCCGTGTGCGTGAAGAAGTCTGACGGCCATATGGCGTGCGTCTACGGTCTCGGCATTGCGTGACCGGGAAAGGATGTTGTCTCTTGTTATCTCAAGCTCGCCCGATACAAGTTCAATCACGCTGTCGGCGAATTCTGCAATTTTAGGCATGGTATGGATCTTATAGATAGTTAGACATCGGACGTGAACAAAACGGCACGCCCCGTGTTTAAGAGTTACATAAGCGCGTAAACTCATATAGCTCTTGTAACACGAGGTGTTCTTACTCTCCGGACCGTCAAAGGTTTGGAAGACGTAAGGCGGTCCGGAGGTTGCAGGGGCTATTCTTTTACAGCCCGCTTGGGAGGCTCGTATTTAAGTCCCTTTAGTTTTTTGTTCGGAGGAAGTCTTTCCTCGCAGTCTGCCTTACGGCAATGCCAGCCCTTGTAATGTTCGACAAGCACTTTAAGCTCCGCGTTCTCTGCCATCAGACGTGCAATCTCATCTTTGTCGGCGTTGCGTCCATGTTCGGATTCGATAATCTGATCGGTCAGTTTGCGTATCTGTTCGGTCTTGCTGTCAAGCGACCTGTTCTGTTCGGCTATGCGTTCGGCATTGTCCTTCTCAATCTTAAGATATGTGTCGAGCGACTTCTGCTGGTGGTCGATCATCATGTGCAGACGCTCCACCTCGGCTTTGTCGGCATCGTGCTCGGCAAGCTCGGTCTCGGCATAGTCCTTGCGCTTTCGGCTCGGGAGCACGAAGTGAAGAACGATGTCACCGAGAAAGGTCAGGCCGAGAACGGCGGTCACAATCCATTGTACTGTTTCCATAGCTTATTTCCTCCTCTTGATTTTTATCAACCATACCAACAATGCGATCACGGCCACAAGCAGCGTGGTTCCGGCACCGATTGCGAATCCTCCGGCATCCATCTTCACCTTCTCCCAGCGCGTCAGTTCGCGCTCGACGGGGTAAGGGACGGAGACCTTTACGGAATCGATCACGGACTGATAGACTGTATCCGTATGTTCCCTGACGCGGTAACGGTCCCTGTATCTGGTCAGAAATACCGTGTCGCCTTTCTGTTTCACGGCCACTGAATCGCGGAATATCACTGAATCCACGCGAAGCTTTGCGGAGTAAACGGTATCGGTCCGCATGACGGTATTCTCCACCGGTACGTAGATCTTGCGCGCACAGGAACACAGCGAGGTCAGCAGGACAGAGACGGCCATCGCGACCGCGAAGATCACGATGGTCTCGATTATCGACTTTATGTAGATGTTGGGCCTTTTCATGATCCGTCAAATATCCTTATACTCCCTCTTGGCGTCGAAACTCGGACATGCTTTCGGCGCGTAATCCCTGTGGCCCACGATCTGTGCATTAGGGTATTTCGCCCGCATTGTCCTCAGCAGTGTGAGCAACGTGCGTTTCTGTGCCTCGGTGCGCGTATCGCACGGCTTGTTGTTGTTGTCGACTCCGCCCACGTAACATATGCTCACGGCGCGGTTGTTCATGTTGCACTGAGGGCAATGCTGTCCACGGTGTTCATCGGGTCTGATCCGCTCGTATGAGCCGTCGATATGCACAAGAAGATGATATCCGGCATATGTCTTCTTTCCGGTTTTCGGATCGGTGTAAGGCTCGAAGTTCCGCGCCTTATGCCAGCCGTCAATTTCTTTGACGCTGACTTCCCTGCGCGGCGGTGTGGCCGTGCAGTGGATCATGATGGTGTCTATAGGTGTCTTTCGTAACATGTCTTTATAAATTTCAGTTATTGTTTTCGTTGTCAGTTCCGGCATTCATTACCTTCTTCGCCTCCGCCTTGCATTCCTCGGCAAAAGTATTGTATTCCTCAAACTCTGTCATAATCTGTCGCGTACGCTGTTCGATCGCTTCAAGTTCCGCGCCCTCGGCCGCAGGCATAGGCATACTTGTCACAGCAAGCATCTTGCGCAGGATGGCATTCTCATCGTCGGACGAATAGCGCACGCGGATACGAGTGACGACATCGGCCTTATACGCCTCTTCCCGTTCGCGTCTTTCCTTTTCAGCCAGCACGTCGGCCAGCACCACTTCCTCCCATTCCTCTTCCGTGCCGGAGGGAACGGTGGTCATGCGGTTCTCTGTCGTGTCATCCGAGCCCTTGCGCCGGATGATGTGGGCCTTGTCGCAGCTGATCTCCACGAAGCCCTCGATTCTTGATGGTCTGATTTCCATGTCTATAAGTTTTTATTGTCAATATTTAGTTTCAAGCTACAAACGTTATATTCTTCTCTGCGGCCGCTGTCAGAATGCTGTTCCATTCCGCATTGTCGGGATCTGTAATTCTATCGTATGCCCATTGTTCTACCTGTATTGTGATCGGCGTTGTATTTGTCGCATATCCTACCATTTTAGTAAGAAATTCCGCATCATATTCTCTTGTGTTACCTCCCCAAGAGGCTCTGATTTTCGCATCAGTATGAAGCTCCTTTATCACAAGTCCGTCGAATGCTTTGTTATACGTGCCGCATTGTGTCGTGAGATTTAAACTTTTATTGTAGAGTTTTAAATTCAAGGCGCCTATATATTTTCTTGAAACAAAGGTGTAATCCGCTATATTATGATCATTTGAAACACATAGATCTTCCTCTTGAGTTGCAGGATTAAGGTTTACAACCTCAAAGTTTGCCGAAAAAATATGAGTGTACAATGTTATTAGACGATGTACATAGCCAAAGCCAGAGGCTCTTACTGAGGGAAGATTTGTTCTTATCTTTGAAAACAGGCCTCCGGCAAATGGACTTAGGGAATCAATAAGTGGTCCCGCTGCCATGATGGACAATGCCTCCTCATACGTTATATCCGTCAGTCCGTTCAGCTCGAAGTAGCCTGTCTCCTCGTTGTACCTGCCCCATATGCCGCAAGCTGTGTTCCACTGATCGATGAACACCTGCGGAGGTCTGACCCATGCGTCTCTGATACCTTGCAGTCTGTCGCGTTCCGCTTCCGTAACCTCCATGAAGTCCGCCACGGTCTCCCCCTCGCCAAGAAGCTTGCGGGTGAAGAAGTCGTGAAACACGGTGGTCTTGCTTTGGGTGATATATGTTTCACTTTTACCCCCCCCCATTTTTGTCGCTGTAAATTTCTGTGTGACTGCCGATTGTTCTTGTCTGTATCATGATGTCTGATTTTTTACGCACATGCGAATGTTATCTGTTTTGCCGCCGCGAGATCGATAAGGCCGTACCATTCGTCATCGGGATCATCCACCGCCGAGGTGAGTCTGGCGTATGTGTCGGCATGAAGGGTGACTGTGATAGCGTTTGTTCCTGAACGTTCCCCTATAAGATAGCGGATGGATGCGGCCGATATAAGAGGACACTTCCTGAAGCTAAAGTTGACTTTCAGATGCGAGATCCTTATCTCCTCCAATTTCGGGGTCCACAGCATACCATCCCATGTGAAGGTCAGTTTCCCGAGATTGACAATACCCAATACCTTGCGCAGTTTGCTTCCTGACAGCCCGTAATCCCATCCCCCTCCTTGTGGCGCCACGACAAATCCGTGATTCCCTACCTGTGGCTCACAAGCAAGATTCAATATTTCGATGTCTGAACCATAATCAAAATATTTAAGATCGAATGCGGTCGTTGTGTTTGCATCGGATGTGGCACCTACACGAGGCGGAAGATTTGTTCTAATTTTCGCGTTTTTATACCGTGCAAGTGTGGAGTAAGTGGTTATCGCGCCCCAGTCCATCACAGCCACAGCTTCCTCATAAGTCAGCCACAGCTCATTCAGGTAGTAGGGTTTGCTCACACCGTTTTCAAAATGCGAGTAGTCGATCTTTCCCCAAGTACCTGCCGCCGCAAGAAACAGATCGTCGAACACAGCACGCTTCGCCCTCTCCGTAATCGTGAGCGCTGTCCCGCTGACTTTCACATCGAGGGAGTCTGTCAGTGTGTCCTGCTTCTTCGACAGATCGGTCTTCTTCGCATAGTCTTTCAGCGCGTCTTCCGTCTCCTGCTTCTGTGCGGCCAGCAGCGTGTCGAGATCCACGCCTTTTTCGTCAAACACGGCCTTGGTGCTTGTCACGGGATAGACGGCCTCGCCTGTCTTCCTGTCGGTCAATGTGATTATCTGAGCCATGATCATGCTGTTATAAAGGTTATTTTCTTTGCCGCCGCATCCGTAACGATCTGCATCCACTGAGCAAGTTCCTCCTCGGTCAGTGCCGCTGCTGCCGCGTTGGTCGTGTCGCCCGTCAGCTTGGCGTAGACGTTTGGGTGGACGGTGATTGTCGCGGATGGATATGTGGTGCTGTTCGTCTGACTTAGCGTCAGCAGGAAACATGAGATGTCAAGCAACGGACTGTCAGCGAGATTCACTGTAATCGCGGCATTGCCTTGAAATGAGAATGCGACATATCTCAGCTCCGGGCATTCTGACATGATGAAATTCTTGTTGCTCGCATAAACGACTATTGTCCCGAGTATTCCTTTGAGTGCCAGATTGCGCTGCATGGATTTGCAGCCTCCTACATAGGATGTGTCTGACAGACCCAATATCAGATATTCCATATAGAAGGAATTGTGCAAAGGATCGTCTATACTGAAAGGATTCCAATAGTTGAATGGCGGAAGATTGATTCTGAGGGCACCGCTGATATAGGGAGTCTCCATATAAGCCGATACTCCGAGCCTGCAATATATCTTCAATGCCTCTTCATAGGTTATGTCATCAAAGCCTATCTTGTGACCTCCGAATGTCGGGGTAATGAAGAATTTGTCCGTATCTTCGTTGTAGCCGATCCATTTCTGTTCCTGTGTCCGTGGATATACCGCACGCCACATATCGATGAACAGCTCTTTCTTCGATATGCCGAGATTTTCTTTCACCTGTGCCTGTTCCTCAGTAGTGAGCGACTGCGGCACCTTGCGCAGAGCCTCCGTCACAAGTGTAGGCTCGATCGCCTCGATCAGATTTTCTGTCGGAACGCCCGTCACGTTGCTCTGCGACTCCAGCGCGTCATTGAGGTCGGTTCCGTCGGGGAAGATCACCTGCGAGGGTATGGTCTGCGGATAAAGCACCGCACCGGTACCGCGTTCCTTTAATATCGTCGTCTTTGCCATGGTCATGCGGTTATGAATGTTATGTTTTTGGCGGCTGCCTCTGCGATCAGACCGCTCCACTCAGCGAGTGCCGGATCCGTCAGTTTCGCATATACCTCCGCATGTACCGTGATC
>OHAJ01001110.1_pt1 | contig 20156 bp, 12 predicted proteins | sample 1577101 | NCBI WGS metagenome assembly OHAJ01 (sample SAMEA3541531, study PRJEB24748) | human gut metagenome | biome: human gut; feature: human-associated habitat; material: faeces | place: China | collected 2012
GGCTATCTGTACACCGACCTTGCGACGATGTACGAGCGCGCCGGCCGCCGTGTGGGCCGCGCCGGCTCGATCACGATGATCCCCATCCTGACCATGCCGGAAGACGACAAGACCCACCCGATCCCCGACCTTACCGGCTATATCACCGAGGGCCAGATCATCCTCAGCCGTGATCTGTACCGCAAGGGCGTCGTTCCCCCGGTGGACGTGCTGCCGAGCCTCTCCCGACTCAAGGATAAGGGCATCGGCGAGGGCAAGACCCGCGCCGACCACGCCGGTACGATGAACCAGCTGTTCGCGGCCTACGCCCGCGGCAAGGAAGCCAAGGAGCTTATGACGATCCTGGGCGAGGCGGCGCTGAGCGACGACGACAAGCTCTACGCGAAGTTCGCCGAAGAGTTTGAAAAGCGCTATGTCTCCCAGGGCAATGAGACCAACCGCTCCATTGAAGAGACGCTCACCATCGGCTGGGAGCTGCTCTCCATCCTGCCCGAGCGCGAGCTCAAGCGCATCAAGCCGGAGTTCATTGCGAAGTATCTTCCCAAGAAGCAGCAGTAATGCGCTTCGCGGAAAGGAAGAGGTGATCCCATGGCAACCATAACACCGACCCGAATGGTGCTCAACCAGATGAAGGGCCGACTGAAAACCGCCTCCCGTGGCCATAAGCTGCTCAAGGACAAGCGCGATGAGCTGATGCGTCAGTTTATGGACGTTGTCCGCCGCAATAAGGAGCTGCGCACGAAGGTCGAGCAGGGACTGACCGAAGCGTTCGGCGCGCTGAGCGTGGCGAGCGCGGTCATGTCGCCGGAAATGCTCGAGCAGGCGCTGCTCTATCCGCGGCAGAGCGTGGCGCTCGATGTGAGCTTCAAGAACATTATGAGCGTCAATGTCCCGGTCTACGATTTCCAGACCAAAACCGCCGAGGAAGGGGACATCTTCCCCTACGGTCTCGCGCAGACCTCCGGCGAGTTGGACGACGCCATGACCGCTCTCTCGGGCGTGTTTGAGGACATGCTGGAGCTGGCGCAGGTCGAAAAGACGATGCAGCTTCTCGCGCAGGAGATCGAAAAGACGCGCCGCCGCGTGAATGCGCTCGAGTACGTCATGATCCCCGATCTGCAGAAGAACATCAAATACATCTCCATGAAGCTCGAGGAGAACGAAAACTCCACGAAGGTACGCCTCATGAAGGTGAAGGAAATGGTCCTGCAGGATGCGCACCATTACCAGTATTGATTATGCGAAAAGGCACTCTCTTGCGAGAGTGCCTTTTGCGCGCGTCAAAAAGGTTTTTTTGACACGCTCTCAAACGAGACCCACTGCGTTGGGCTCTCGTTTGAAAAGGCCGCGGCTCGCCGCAGCACGCGCTGCGTGCATCATCCGCGACTGCGATTTCTTCCGGACGCTCGTGCCGAAATGGTATTCCGGGATCACTTGCCGGTGAGAGAGCCCCACCATTCGAGCAGACGGAAGCGAAGGACGTAGCCCTCGCCGTCCTCGGTGATGAGCTTTACGTCGTCATCGGAGAGCACGGCGGCTTCCTGCGCGGTCTCCACGCCCGTTGTACAGAGCGGAGGATACACCACGCACCACCAGTTTCGCCCGCTGCCCGCGCCGAGCGTTATGCGAAGCGACGTATACACGCCCGCCGGGAGCGAGAAGGTTTCGTATTCCCGCGTGGGGTATGTTTCACGCCCGAGTTCCACGCGGGCGCTGCCGCCGCTTGCGGTCTCCGCGATACGCTGAAGCTCCCCCGACGCCGCGGCGATCACCGCCGCGGCATCCTGCGCGCCGGACGCGGCTTCCAGCCGCGGCGTGAGATACGCGAGCAGTGCATCCCGCACCTCAAGCTTCACGCGCTGATCCTCCGCGCTGTCGGACGCGGCGATCACGTGCAGCCGCACGACCTTGTCCGCAAGCGCGCTCTGCCGCCCCTGCGCCCACACGCCGGTGAGCAGCGTTACGCACACCGCCGCAAGCAGCGCTGTTTCCCATGGCCGCAGCCTGTCGTTTTTATGCATAAAAAGAACCGCCCTTCTATGTAGGTTATACACATAGTATGGGCGGTTTTTGTGTTTTTTAAACCGATGCGGTCAGGGCTGCGGTGTTTCCGCGGGAGGTTCGGGCGTCGGCTCCGGCATGGAGAGGTCGATGTCCGTGATGATCTGGCAGGCGGGGAGAGCCTCCTGCAGCGAGCGCACCATATCAGCGGTGAGAGCCGGATTTCCGGCGATGTTCAGCGTGCGAAGCTGCGTGAGCGAGCGGAGCGCCGCAAGGGAGTTCAGGTCGTTATAGCTGAGATCGAGCTCCTCAAGCGCGGTGCAGCCGGAGAGCGCGGTGATGTCGCGCAGGGCGTTGTGGTCGAGAATGACTCGCCGCAGCGCCGTGTGGCCGGTGAGCGCGGAGAGATCGCAGAGGTTGTTATAGCCCAATTGCAGCTCTTCCACGGAGAACAGCTCCGCGAGCGGCGCGAGGTCGGTGAGCGTGTTGCCGTAGGCGCTCAGCCGCCGCAGCCGGTGAAATTTCTCGATGCCGGAGAGCGTTGTGAGTCCCAGCGCGTCCACCGTCACATCGGAGGCGTCCGACGAGAAGGACTGGTCGCCGAAAACGACGGTATAGTACTTCGGCTCATGGACGATCTGGCAGCTCGGCAGCGCCGATTGCAGCGCGTCAATGCCCTCGGCGGTGACGCCGTCGTTGTTTTCAAGCTTCAGGTACGAGAGCGAGCGCAGCGACGAGAGAAGCTCGTTATCGAGATCGCTCCGTCCCGTGGCGCTCAGATCGAGCGAGGTGAGCTTCGGCAGCAGGGCGAGCGTGGAGATATCGGCGATCGGGTTGTTCGAGAGATTGAGCTCGCGCAGCTCCGAGCAGCCGGAGAGCGCGGAAATGTCCGTGATGCCGCGGCCCGAAAGGTCGAGCGATTCGACCGATTCGGTGAAGTCCAGCCCGCCGAGAGACACCGGACGCGAGCCCTTCACGACGCTGTCGCTGAATATGCGGCAGCCGGGCAGCGCTTTTTGCAGGTCTTCGAGCACATAGTCCGCGATCTCCACGCCCTGAATGGAGAGCGTCGTGAGCGCAGAGAGCGGCGAGAGGACGGAAAGGTCGGCGACCGGATTCCGGTCGAGATACAGCGTGCGAAGCTGCGAGAGCGAGGCGAGCGGCGAAGCGTCCGCCATAGCGTTATCGGAGAGAATGAGCGTGCGCAGCTGCGTAAGTCCTGCAAGAAAATGCACGTCCGAAATATTGCAGTTCGTCAGCGAGAGCGTCGTGAGATTCCCGAGCGAGGCGATGGAGGCGCAGTCCCCGGCGGAGAGCGTCTTTCCGGCAAGCTCAAAGCTGTCCGCCGCGGGATCGACATCCACTCCGGCGATGGTGAGACCGGCGGAGGCACTGGGGGCGGCGGTCACTTCGGGCGTCGGTGTCGCGTCCGCGTCGGATTTCCCGCCGGACGGACCCTGCAAAAGCAGAAACAGCAGCGCCAGCGCCAGCAGGACAAAGCCCGCTGCGGCGAGTATGTACTGTATTTTCTGTTTCTTTGTGATCGGATGCATGGCGTCCTCCCGGTACAGCAATATATCAAATCATAAGTATAGCCGTTTTGCCGCCGCTCGTCAATCGGCGGAAAAAAAGTAAACGGCTGCGTCTTATACTAAGACGCAGCCGCCCGAAAAAAGTTCCGCCTCAGGTCTCCGGCACATATTCGGCGGGATCAACGGTGCTGCCGCTGCGCCGCATGGCGAAGTGGAGATGCGCCTCCTCGCCGGATTCGGCGAGCGCCGTTGTGCCGACGGCGCCGACCGTGTCGCCGCGGGCGACCGTCTGCCCGACGCCGACGGCGGGGGAGACGTCGAGATTGGCGTACACGCTCACGACATCGTTCCCGTGGTCGATCTCCACAACGGTGCCGAGAAGATCGTCCTCATACACCGCCGTCACCGTGCCGCCGGATACGGCAAGCACCGGCTCACCCGCGGCGCATGCGATGTCCCAGCCGCGGTGGACGCGCCAGTCGGCCATCGTGCGGTCATAGGAGAGCGCCTCCGCGCTGAAGCCGCGAAGCAGCACGCCGTTTACCGGACGGATGAACTGCGGAGCGCTCTCGTTCACCGATACCGGAACGTCCGGCAGCTCCTCCTGCACGGCGGGGGCCTGCGCCTCCGGCAGCTCCTCGCCCTCCGCGGCGGGCAGGACGCCCGTGCCGAGCGGGAGACGCTCGTCCTCCTCCGTGTTCATAACGGGGATGCTGCCCTGCGGCGGCGCGGTCTCCTGCGCCGAAGCCGTGATGTTCGTTTCCTTGACCGGATCGCGCTCTACATCAGCCCCGCTTCCGCGTCCAACCAGCCAGAACGAAGCCCCGACCAGTACGGCGCACAGAAGAAGGACTATGTAGAAGCCCTTCCCGGCAAAGAACGCATTCAGCTTTTTGCTGAAGCCTTTCTTTTCCTCCATGGTTAACCTCCTCAATTTGGGATTCGAGGGTATTTTTACCGGTATGAAAAGAATTTATACACGCCCTCCGTGTCGTTCACATTTTGTTTTCAGAAATAACACAGTCTGTTTAGGAAACTTCGGGGGATTTCCGGTAATATACAGACAGTCGGACGAAGCAAGACAGATGAATCCCTCCAATTATTTCTTTCCCTCTCATTTCTCCCCTTTCTTGGGCGATCGTCCAGCCCGCAGCCGGTCCTCTCTCCCGGCGGCAAATCGGATGACAAAAGCGGAACGGCGTTATACGTCGTTCCGCTTTTGGCGTTTAGATAAGATCGTACGAGTGTATTCCTCTTTTTGACCGGAGACCCCGATGATAAACATTTTACTTGCAAAAGCAAATCTGAACATATATAATTTTCCCAGACACGAAGTCCGTAAACCTGATGAAATTATGCAATTTTATCGATCTGCGACATTGTGTCATTTTTGTATCAAGGGGGACAAACCATGTCTCGTCTGAAAAAAGCCCTATGCCTGTTTCTTTCGGTGGTTTTCCTGTTCCAGCTTTTGCCGGTAACGGCGCTGGCAGCGGATGGGGATGCCTCCTATACGAACGAAAGCTTCCAGCCGGTGGATATGTCGGACGCCGTGGCGGCGGACGAGATCGCCGTGCTCGGGGAAGATACCTCCCTGCGCGAGGAGTTCACGAAACAGTACACGTTGGAAAACGGGGCCAAAATGGCGGTCGTGTACCCCAGCGCCGTGCACTACGAGGAGAACGGCGCGTGGCAGGACATCGACAACCGCCTGAACGAGACCACGGCCTCGTATACCGTGGCCGCGCATGCGGGCGTGCCGACCGGCGCGGTCGTGAGCGAGGAGCAGGGCGGCGGCATTACGGACGCTGCCGGAACGGCTTCCGTGGACGCAGCGCTGGACTACAGCGAAACGCTGGATATCACCGAACCGGCGCTGCGCAACGCCGCGGGAGCGCTCTCCGTGACGTTCCCCACGTCGCTCACGGATACGAACCGCATCGCCGTGACGCACCGCGGATATACCCTGTACTTCCGTCCGGACGGCGCGTCGTCGTCGTCCGCGGTATCGTCCGCGCCGGAAACGGGCGCGGGCGCGAATGCTCGCATGACCGCCGTGCATACCGAAAGCAGCGTCACCTATGCGGGCGTATACGGCGGCGCGGACATCCGTTACGACCTCCAGAGCAACTCTCTCAAAGAAAGCTATATCCTCCAAAGCCTCGCTTCCACGTCGGAGGTCTACTCCTCCACCATCGCGGCGCCGGGACTCACGCCCAAGCTCCACGAGGACGGCAGCATCGATTTCACGGACGAGAACGGCGAGATCATCTTCTATATCCCGCCCTCGTACCTCTACGACGCGGACGGGCTCATCGGCAATGTCGCGGTCGAGCTGTATACGCTCAACACCGGCGAATATGCCATGGTCTGCCGCCCGGACCATGACTGGCTTTCCGACTCTGCGCGCAGCTGGCCCGTGACGCTCGACCCCACGATCTATACCATGCTCAGCACCTCCAGCTTCGAGGACTGCTATGTCACTACTGCCGGAGCGCGCTACTCCTATCCCTATACGAATAACCTCATCGTCGGCAACGCCGGAACGAGCGGCACCTGCCGCACGTTCATCCGCATCAATGACCTGCCCTCCATCGGCAGCTCGGACGTCATCATAAGCGCCAAGCTGCACTATTACTGCGAGTTCAGCTCCAAGGTCCCCGGCACGCTCGAGAGCAGCATCTATCCGGTCTCCGCCGCCGAACGGCTCGACTATACGGAAATCTCCTGGAACAATCAGCCGGCATACGATGAGACCGCGCTCGACTTCACAACAAATTTGGGTTTTTCAAAAAATAATAATAATTAGTCGCTAAACAATTAAACAGGGAAGAGAACAAGAAAAGCCACCCATAAAGGGTGGCTTAAATCATAAAAATCAGTTATGAAATTTAATTATATAATTATAAATTAAACTACCTCTATTTCTATTACTTAAAAATCACATCATAAGTAGGAAAAATTAAAATTACTTAGATAGTAATTCCTTAATTCTTCTAACTGCTTCGATAGTGTTTTCTCTATCACCAAATGAAGTTAGACGGAAGTAACCTTCACCGTTCTTACCAAAGCCTTCACCAGGTGTACCAACAACATTAGCATTTTCAAGTAGGTAATCAAAGAATTCCCAGCTACCCATACCGTTAGGGCATTTTAGCCAAATGTAAGGTGAGTTCTTACCACCTGTGTAGTAAATTCCTAGTTCGTCCATTGCTGAAGCGATAATCTTTGCATTTTCCTGATAGTAGCTAATGTTTTCCTTAAATTCTTTCTGACCTTCTTCAGAAAGAACTGCAGCAGCTGCACACTGTACAGGCCATGAAACACCATTAAACTTAGTAGCTTCTCTTCTGTACCATAGCTTGTAAATGTTCTTGCCATCTCTTTCAAGTTCTTTAGGAATGATTGTGTAACCACAACGAGTACCTGTGAAACCGGCAGTCTTTGATAGAGAACAAAGTTCAATAGCACAAGTTCTTGCACCTTCAATTGCAAAGATACTTCTTGGAGAGTCATCTGTGATAAATGCTTCATATGCTGCATCAAAAATGATAATTGCATCATTCTTGTTAGCATAGTCAATCCAAGTCTTTAGCTGGTCATATGAATAAGCTGAACCTGTTGGGTTGTTAGGAGAGCAAAGGTAGATAATGTCAGCCTTTACATCTTCGTTAGGCATAGCACAGAAACCATTAGATTCGTTAGAATCTGCATAGATAATCTTTCTACCTGCCATAATGTTACTGTCAACATATACAGGATATACAGGGTCAGTTACAAGAACTGTGTTGTCCTTATCGAAAATATCACCAATGTTACCTGAGTCAGACTTTGCACCATCTGTAATAAGAATTTCTGATGGGTCAATCTTTACACCAAATGTGTTGTAGTAGTCAGAAACTGCTTTCCTTACAAATTCATAACCTTCATAGTCAGGATAACCCTTGAAAGTTTCCTTGTTGCCTAGGTCGTTAGCACCTTTCTTAAGTGCTTCAACTGCAATCTTAGGTAGTGGTAGTGTAACATCACCGATACCTAGCTTAATAACCTTTTTGTCAGGGTTTGCACTACAATATTCATTAACTCTCTTTGCGATTTCAGCAAAAAGATAGTTAGGAACTAGATTGTCAAAATTTCTATTTACCTTCATTTTCTTCTGCTCCTTGATTAAAATTCATTTCTATGTTTAAGTGTAGTTAGCATATACTAACTACACTTATTTTATCATTTATATATAATTTGTCAAGTTAATTATTCACCAAGAGAAGCCTTGATAAATTCTCTAAATACAGGGTGAGCATTAGTTGGTCTTGACTTAAATTCAGGATGATACTGAACTGCAACAAAGAACTTGTTAGCAGGAATTTCTACAGCTTCTACAAGTAGTCCGTTAGGAGATGTACCTGAGATAACCATACCGGCCTTTTCAAAAGCATCTCTAAATTCATTGTTGAATTCATAACGATGACGATGTCTTTCGGCAACTTCAGGCTTACCGTAACACTTATCAAGCATTGAACCAGGCTTAACCTTACATGGATAAGCACCAAGACGCATTGTACCACCCTTAGTAACAACACCCATCTGTTCTTCCATAATGTCAATAACCTTGTGTTTGCTTTCAGGAGCAAATTCACCTGAGTTTGCATCTTCAAAACCAAGTACATTTCTTGCAAATTCCATAACTGCAACTTGCATACCTAGGCAGATACCAAGGTAAGGAATGTTGTTCTTACGAGCATATTCTGCTGCTTTAATCTTACCTTCAACACCACGCTGACCAAAGCCACCCGGTACTAGGATACCGTCAACATCACCTAGTAGGTCGTTTACTGTGTATTCTGTAATAAGTTCTGTATCAACCCACTTGATTTCTACAAAAGCCTTGTTTTCATAACCGGCATGACGAAGTGCTTCTGCTACTGATAGATAAGCGTCATGTAGCTGAACATACTTACCACATAGTGCAATTTTAACTGTCTTTTCTCTGGCATCAATGCGTTTAAGCATATCGTGCCATTCTTTCATATCGCCTTTTTCAGCCTTAATGTTAAGTTCTCTACAAACAACATCACAGAAGTTAGCTTTTTCTAGCATTAGTGGAGCTTTGTATAGAACAGGGATTGTGATATTTTCAATAACGCAATCAGGCTGAACATTACAGAACATAGCAATCTTCTTGAAGATTGACTGTTCTAGAGGCTTGTCACATCTTAGAACAATAATATCAGGGTTAATACCTAATGCTCTTAGTTCTTTAACAGAGTGCTGAGTTGGCTTACTCTTGTGTTCTTCACTACCTGCAATGTAAGGTACAAGACAAACATGAATGAAGATACTGTTTTCTCTGCCAACTTCAAGGCTAACCTGACGGATAGCTTCTAGGAATGGCTGAGATTCAATATCACCAACTGTACCACCGATTTCAGTGATAACAACATCAGCATCAGTATTCTTACCAACCTGATAAATAAAGTGCTTAATTTCGTTTGTAATGTGAGGGATAACCTGTACTGTTTCGCCTAGGTAGTCGCCTCTTCTTTCTTTTTCAAGAACATTTGAATATACCTTACCTGTTGTAAGGTTAGAAAACTTGTTAAGGTTTTCATCAATAAATCTTTCGTAGTGACCAAGGTCTAGGTCAGTTTCTGCACCATCTTCTGTAACATAAACTTCACCATGCTGATATGGACTCATTGTACCAGGGTCAACATTAATGTATGGGTCAAGCTTTTGTGCTGCAACCTTAAGACCTCTTGATTTTAACAGACGACCCAGTGACGCTGCTGTAATACCCTTACCTAAACCTGATACAACACCACCAGTAACAAATATATACTTTGTTGGCATCTTGCTCATTTTTTTCCTCCTGAATAATCCTTATTAATTGGGAATTTTCATTTTTTATGTAATAGTTTTTTTAAAATTAGTCAAAAAATAAATTTCTGTAAAAAAACGAAAATGCCATTGCCGGTAAAATACCGACAATGACTATTTTCTTAAATTTTAATTAGACTTCAACAGTACCTTCAAATACCCTTTCAGCTTCACCTGTCATATATACTGTTTCATCAGTATAGTTAATTACAAGGTCGCCACCTTTTAGTTTAACAGTAATGTCGTCACCCTTGTTACAGAAGCCGTTTTCACAAGCTGCAACTGCAGCAGCACAAGCACCTGTACCACAAGCCCAAGTTTCACCTGAACCTCTTTCCCAAACTCTCATTTTGATTGTATGGTCATCAAGAACTTTTACAAATTCTGTATTTACTCTTTCAGGGAAGAGCTTATCATTTTCAAACTTAGGACCGATTTTATCCAATTCAAGGTTATCGATGTCACCCTTAATAAATACTACACAGTGAGGGTTACCCATTGATACACAAGTAATGTTGTATTCCTCACCATCAATAGTATATGGTTTGTTAACAATTTTATCCTTATCCATTTTTGCAGGGATTTCCTTAGGGTCAAGAATAGCTTTACCCATATCAACTCTTAGTGACTTAACTTCGCCATCAAGTGTATAAGCCTTTAGATGCTTAATACCTGAAAGAGTTTCAATGTCTAGCCTATCTTTCTTCTTAATATCAACCATACCATGGTCATATAGGAACTTACCCACACAACGGATACCGTTACCACACATTTTACCTTCTGAACCGTCAAGGTTGAAAATTCTCATTTTAGCATCAGCTTTGTCACTAGGACAAACCAGGATAATACCATCACCACCAATACCAAAGTGTCTGTCAGAAAGTCTTACTGATAGAGCTTCAGGATTGTCAATTCTCTGGTCAAATGTACTAAAGTAAATGTAGTCATTACCTGTACCATGCATCTTAGTGAAGTTTAATTTCATCTTTTCATCCCTCATATCGTTAATGTCAACCAATTCTGTGCTTATCTGGCTGTACTTACTCTTTAGGCAATCTGCAAGTGCATTAGCAGTATCGATGGATGTTAGGCAAGGAATGTTTCTTTCAACAGTTTTTCTTCTGATTTTAACAGAATCTCTTTCAGGCTGTCTGCCCTTAGCTGATGTTGAAATTACATACTGAATCTTGCCACTTTCAATAAGTGTTAGTGTGTTGTCTCTCTTATCTTCGTGAATCTTCTTAACTGTAATTGCGTTTACACCGTATTCGTGAAGATAGTTAGCAGTACCTTCTGTAGCATAAATCTTAAAGCCTAGGTCTGCATACTTCTTAGCAACATCACCGATTTCACACTTATCGCTATTTCTAACGGTGATAAATACACCACCACCACGCTTCATCTTGTAACCTGCACCGATAAGACCTTTGTATAGAGCTTCTTCAAGTGTACTTGCAATACCAAGAACTTCACCGGTTGACTTCATTTCAGGACCAAGGTGGTTATCAACATTAATTAGTTTTTCAAATGAGAATACAGGAACTTTAACTGCAACATAAGGACTCTTCTTGTACAGACCTGTACCGTAACCCATATCCTTTAGCTTTTCGCCAAACATAGCTCTTGTAGCAAGGTCAACCATTGGAACACCGGTAACTTTACTAATGTAAGGAATTGTTCTTGATGAACGTGGGTTAACTTCAATAACATTTAGTTCGCCCTTATAAATTAGGTACTGAATGTTTACAAGACCCTTAGTCTGTAGTGAAAGTGCTAGGTTTCTTGATGCGTTAACAATAGTTTCTGTCATTTCATCAGAAATGTTCCAAGCTGGGTAAACTGCAATAGAGTCACCTGAGTGAACACCGGCTCTTTCAACATGTTCCATAATACCGGGAATAAGAATGTCATCACCATCACAGATTGCATCTACTTCAAGTTCTGTACCCATCATATATTTATCAATAAGCACAGGGTTCTCTATATTTTGTGCAAGGATGATAGCCATATATTCCTTAACATCTGCCTCATTAAAGGCAATAATCATATTTTGACCACCTAAAACATAAGATGGACGAAGAAGAACAGGGTAGCCAATCTTTTCAGCAGTTTCAAGTGCCTCTTCACAGTTCATAACTGTAAAGCCCTTTGGACGGCTAATGTGGTGTTCTTCAAGTAATTCATCAAATCTTTCTCTGTCTTCAGCCATATCAATTGCATCAGCTGATGTACCAAGAATTCTGATTCCATGATCAGAAAGATATTTTGTAAGTTTAATAGCTGTTTGACCACCAAAGGCAACAACTGCACCGATAGGCTTTTCTGTTTTAATGATACCCATTACATCTTCATTTGTAAGTGGTTCAAAGTAAAGTCTGTCAGCAGTATCAAAGTCAGTAGAAACTGTTTCAGGGTTGTTGTTAACAATAACAACATCATAACCGGCTTTCTTTAGTGACCATACACAGTGAACTGAAGAATAGTCAAATTCGATACCTTGACCGATTCTGATAGGACCTGAACCGAATACCATAACAGTTTCTTTGTCAGAGCCTTTTTCTTTAATAAATTCTTCAGCTTCATTTTCTTCATCAAATGTACTGTAGAAGTAAGGTGTTTCAGCATCAAATTCAGCAGCACATGTATCAACCATTTTGTAAACAGGTGTAGCAGAATACTTACATTCTTCACCTGTAAATGCTTCAATAGTTCTATCTAGGAAACCAAGTTTCTTAGCCTTAAAGTAAGTAGCTTCATCAATGTTACCTTCTTTAAGTTTATTTTCCATATCAACAAGGATAAGTAGCTTGTTTAAGAACCATTCATCAATTAAAGTGATTTCGTGAATCTTGTCAACAGAAACACCTCTCTTAAGTGCTTCAAATACACAGAAAATTCTCTGGTCATCACAAACAGAAAGTCTGTCAACAACATTTTCGTCACTCATCTTAGCAAACTTCTTATCGTCAAGTGTATCGTGAGAAATTTCAGCACCACGAACTGCTTTCATAATAGCATGTTCAAATGTTGGTGCAATAGCCATAACTTCACCGGTAGCCTTCATCTGTGTACCAAGAGTTCTCTTAGCATAAACAAACTTATCAAATGGCCACTTAGGGAACTTAACAACTACATAGTCAAGTGCAGGTTCAAAACAAGCATATGTAGAACCTGTAACTGCATTCTTGATTTCACCAAGTGTGTAACCAATAGCAATTTTAGCAGCAACCTTGGCAATAGGATAACCTGTAGCCTTAGATGCTAGTGCTGATGAACGAGAAACTCTAGGGTTTACTTCGATAACAGCATATTCAAAGCTTTCAGGGTTTAGAGCAAACTGACAGTTACAACCACCCTCAACACCAAGAGCCTGAATAATATTTAGAGATGCTGAACGAAGCATCTGATATTCTTTATCTGCAAGTGTTACTGCAGGAGCAATAACAATAGAGTCACCTGTATGTACACCAACAGGGTCAAAGTTTTCCATTGAACAAACTGTAATTACATTACCGTCTGAGTCACGGATAACTTCAAATTCAATTTCTTTCCAACCGGCAATACACTTTTCAACAAGAACCTGTGTAATAGGGGAAAGCTCTAGACCGTTTGAAGTGATTTCTCTTAGTTCTTCTTCATTATCAACGATACCACCACCGGTACCACCAAGAGTAAATGCAGGACGGATGATTACAGGGTAGCCGATTTCATTGGCAAAATCAACTGCTGACTCAACATCATTAACAACACGGGAAGGGATAACCGGTTGACCGATAGCCTCCATTGTATCCTTAAACATCTGTCTGTCTTCAGCCTTATCAATAGTTTCAGGGTTAGCACCAAGTAGCTGAACACCGTTCTTTTCTAGGAAACCTTCCTTTGCAAGTTGCATAGAAAGTGTAAGACCTGTCTGACCACCTAGAGTAGAAATAAGACCGTCCGGCTTTTCTTTTTCAATAATTCTCTTAACAACCGGAAGAGTAAGTGGTTCAATATAAACCTTATCTGCCATAGCGTTGTCAGTCATAATAGTAGCAGGGTTTGAGTTTACAAGAATAACCTCAAGACCTTCTTCTTTCAAAGCACGACAAGCCTGAGTACCGGCATAGTCGAATTCAGCAGCCTGACCAATAACGATAGGACCTGAACCAATTACCATAACTCTCTTTAAATTTGGTTTAATAGGCATTTATATGCATCCTTTCATATATATTAAAGGGAAAAATAAACTTAATCCATCATACTAACAAACTTATCAAATAGAAATGCTGTATCCTGTGGACCACCACAAGCTTCTGGGTGGAACTGAACAGTAAATACCGGCATATCATTATAAGTGATACCTTCACAAGTACCATCATTACCGTTTACAAAGCTAACCTTTGCATTTTCAGGAATGCTATCGTTAACTACTGCATAACCATGGTTCTGGCTGGTGATATAAATTCTACCTGTTTCAGTATCTTTAGCAGGTTGGTTAGCACCTCTGTGACCATAGTGTAGCTTTTCTGTTGTTGCACCCTGAGAAAGTGCAAGTAGCTGATGACCAAGACAGATACCGAATGTAGGAATCTTGTGTTCACATAACTTCTTTAGTTCAGCAATGATTTCAGTATTTTCTGTTGGGTCTCCCGGACCGTTACTTAGCATAATACCGTCAGGATTCATAGCAACAATCTGTTCACAAGTTGTACTTGCAGGAACAACTGTAACATCACAACCACGCTTTACTAATTCTCTTCTGATGTTATCCTTTGCACCAAAGTCCATAAGAACAACATTCTTCTTGTGTGTTTCACTTTCAAAAAGATCTTCTTTGTCAGTTGTAACACTCTTAACTGCATCAGTAACTTTATAAGACTTTAGTTCTTCAATATCCTTGTCTAGATTATCAAGGCTATAAGTTAATTTACAGTTCATAACACCGTATTCACGAACAATTCGTGTTAGGCATCTTGTGTCTATATCGTAAAGACCCGGAACATCTGAGTCTTTTAAAAAGGTGTCAAGTACGCCCTCACAACGAAAATTGGAAGGTTCCTGACACCAGTTTCTAACAATATAAGCCTTTAAGGCCGGTTTTTTACTTTCAAAATCGGAAGGAATAACCCCATAGTTACCAATAAGAGGGAATGTCTGAATAACCACCTGACCAAAATAACTAGGGTCGGTGAGTGTTTCAAGATAACCTGTCATAGCTGTTGTAAAAACAAGTTCCCCTGTAGTTTCCTTTTTTGCTCCAAAGGATTTACCTTCAAAAACTTTTCCGTTTTCAAGGATTAGATATGCCTTTGACTCCATTAAAATTACATTCCTTTCATAAAGTTAGTTTTCATATGTCTTTAGAACTCTAAGAGCAACATCATACTTACTTTTACGCAAGTTCATTGCTTGTTTCTCAAGATAATGGTGTGCCTGACTTTCTGTCATACGCAAGTTTTGCATAAGAAGAATTTTAGCACGATTCACAAGTTTCATGGTTTCAACCTGTGTCTTTAACTTTGTATTTTCTTTGACTACTCTGTTCATTCTCTCCTTAAAACATTCAGAGAATAACAGATAATGGTGAAAAAGATGTTTGCTAATAGGTTTGGATATTACCATAATACCCTTTGATGTCATCATCTGAGCAACATTATTAGAGCTCTTAGAAGGTACAATAACAAGAATACTTGCTATTGTGGTTTTGCTGCAACTAATTGCAAATTCCAGTCCTGTTTCATTCTCCAAAGGAGTGTTAATAAGGATTAGGTCAAAATCATCATTTTCGATAAAGTCTTTTGCAATTTCGGAAGATTCGGCACTTACTACATAGCCGAAGCCTTCTTCCTTTAATAGAGCTGTCAAAGCTTGGGTGTTGTTTAGTTTGGACACTACTATTGCCTTTTTCACATAAATCACTCACTATATTTTATACTATATTCTTAGTAAAGATATTGCGTATAAGAATTATAACAAATTTTTTCTTCTAAAGAAAGACAAAAACCGAAAATTTTCGAAAAAAATAAACATTTTTTTCGCCTATATATAATGTATAGGGAAAATAGGTTAATTTTTGCGAATTGATTTGCCTTGAATTATCTAAAAAAATCACAAGAAAGGTATGTAAAGTCAGTTTCACACCGTTTTTCTATAAAAATATCTTTGTTTACAGAAAAATCTACGCAATAATTTACTGATATTATTATATAGTGAATTTTCTATATTCGTCAAGGTAAAATTGCAATTTTTCTTTTATTATCCGTCTTTTAAGTGCGTTTTTATATATTTTTTTACGTTTTGTACAAGTGTTTTGCAAGAAAATATAAAAATCTTGCAAATTCTTATAAATTAAAATAAATTCTCAAAATTCTATTGACAATGTCTGTGTATAGGGCTATAATGTGAACAACGAAACAGCAAAGGCGCTGCAGATTAAGAAACTCTTTATCTGCTGCGCCATTTTTGTTTTTAGTAAAAATTTTTATTAGGATAGGAGATTACTCACAATGGTAAATGTTCCAGAAATTTTCGGTAGTATGGTATTTAATGATGCTACAATGAAAGAAAGACTTCCAAAGGCTACATACAAAGCTTTAAAGAAGACAATTGATCTTGGTGAACCACTTGATATTTCAGTTGCCAATGTTGTTGCTAATGCAATGAAGGATTGGGCAGTTGAAAAAGGTTGTACTCACTACACTCACTGGTTCCAGCCAATGACAGGTGTTACAGCAGAAAAGCATGATAGCTTTATTGATCCTGTAGGTGACGGTACAGCTATTATGGAATTTGGTGGTAAGGAATTAGTAAAGGGCGAACCTGATGCTTCTTCATTCCCAAGTGGTGGTATCAGAGCTACTTTTGAAGCAAGAGGTTACACAGCATGGGACCCTACTTCACCAGCATTTATCAGAGATACTACATTATATATTCCTACAGCTTTCTGTTCTTACACAGGTGAAGCACTTGATAAGAAAACTCCACTGCTTCGTTCAATGGAAGTTCTTTCAAATGCAGCTTGCAGAACACTAAAGCTATTCGGTAAAGATGTTAAGAAGGTTACATCAACAGTTGGTCCTGAACAGGAATACTTCCTAGTTGATAAAGAATACTTTGATCAGAGAAAAGACCTTATCTTTACAGGTAGAACACTATTTGGTGCAGCTGCTCCAAAGGGTCAGGAACTTGACGACCATTACTTTGGTGCTTTAAAGACTAGAGTTAAAGACTTTATGGCAGACCTTGATGTTGAACTTTGGAAACTTGGTATTACATCAAAGACAAGACATAACGAAGTTGCTCCTGCTCAGCACGAAGTTGCTCCAATCTTTGGTACAACAAATATTGCTACTGACCACAACCAGTTAGTAATGGAAACACTTAAGAAAACTGCTGAAAAGCATGGTATGGTTTGCTTACTTCACGAAAAGCCATTTGCAGGTGTTAACGGTTCAGGTAAGCACAACAACTGGTCAATGTGTACAAATGATGGTGAAAACCTAATTAGCCCTGGTAAGAACCCAATTAACAATACACAGTTCCTATTTATTCTAGCAGCTATTATGAAGGGCGTTGATGAATATGCAGACCTTCTAAGAATTTCAGTTGCTTCTGCCGGTAATGACCACAGATTAGGTGCTAACGAAGCTCCTCCGGCTATCGTTTCAATGTTCCTAGGTGATGAACTTGAAGCAGTTGTTAAGTCTATTGTTGAAGACAAGGATTATGCAACTCCTGGTAAAGTTCCAATGCACCTTGGTGTTGATGTTCTTCCTGAATTTAAGAAGGATACAACAGATAGAAACAGAACATCACCTTTCGCATTTACAGGTAACCGTTTTGAATTTAGAATGTTAGGTTCAGCAGTCAACATTGCTTGTCCAAACATTATGATTAATACAATTATGGCTGAAGAACTAAATCAGTTCTGTGACGAAATCGAAAAGGCTGATAACAAGGATAAGGCTATTAAAGAACTTATCAAAAAGACATTTACAGACCATCAGAGAATTATCTTTAATGGTGACGGTTATTCTGATGAATGGCCTGTTGAAGCTGAAAAGAGAGGTCTACCAAACTACCGTTCACTTCCTGAAGCACTTGCTCACTTTGATGATCAGAAGAACATTGACCTATTTGTTAAGAACAATGTTCATGATGAAGTTGAAATCAAGGCTAGAAAGGTAATCACTCTTGAAGAATATGCAAAGACAATCAACATTGAAGCATTAACAATGCTAGAAATGGCAAAACAGGATATTCTTCCTGCAGTATCATCTTATGTTAAGGAACTAACAGATACAGCTCTTGCAAAGAAGGCTCTATCAGATGCAATTCCTACTTCTGTTGAAGAAGACCTAGTAACTACTCTATCTAATGACCTAGTATCATTCGTAGAAAAGATTGATACTCTATCAGAAGATGTAGTTAAGGGTAACGACATTGAAGATGCTCAGGAAAAGGCAAACTACTATCATGATGTTGTATTTGCAGCAATGAATGAACTAAGAGCAGTTAGTGATGAAATGGAAACAATTACATCATCTGACTACTGGCCATATCCAACATATGATGAACTTCTATTTGGTGTTTGATAACACAACATATAACATTTATTAACATTCAATTTAACATTTAAAGATTTTTATTTAAAATTAAATATTAACCTTTAATCTTCAAAAACAGTATGCTCCTTGTGTCAGGAGCAGGGAGCATACTTTTTTATATCTATTCTTTTTTAACATTTAACATTTTTACTTGAGGAGATGAAGGAGATATGGATGCAAATTCTGTATTAGACATGGTGACAAGTACCTCTTTTGGTATTTGGTTTTTGATTGGTGCTGCACTTGTATTCTTTATGCAAGCCGGCTTCGCAATGGTTGAGACTGGTTTTACCAGAGCTAAGAGTGCCGGTAATATCATTATGAAGAACCTTATGGACTTCTGTATCGGTTCTGTTGTATTTATGTTCTTAGGCTTCGGTCTTATGATGTCTGAAGACTACATTGCAGGTGTAATTGGTGCTCCTAACTTAGGAATTTTCACTAATTACAGTGGTTTTGATTATTCAAGCTTTGTATTCCAGTTAGTATTCTGTGCTACTGCTGCTACAATCGTTTCAGGTTCAATGGCAGAAAGAACAAAGTTTAGTGCTTATTGTATTTACTCAGCAGTTATCAGTGCTGTTGTTTATCCTATTGAAGCAGGTTGGGTTTGGAACTCAGCCGGTTGGCTACATCAGTTACAGTTTGTTGACTTTGCCGGTTCTGCTGTTATTCATACAGTTGGTGGTACAACTGCTCTTATCGGTGCTATCTTAGTTGGTCCTCGTATCGGTAAATATAGCAAGACAAAGAGTGGTAAGATTAAGTCAAACGCTATCCCAGGTCACTCACTAACACTTGGTGCACTTGGTGTATTCATTCTTTGGTTCGGTTGGTACGGCTTTAACGGTGCTGCTTGTACTTCAATCGAAAGCTTAGGTTCTGTATTCCTAACAACAACTGTTGCTACAGGTGCTGCTACAGTTTCTTGTATGATCTTTACTTGGATTAAAGACGGTAAGCCTGATGTTGGTATGTGTCTAAATGCATCCCTAGCAGGTCTGGTAGCTATCACAGCTCCTTGTGCTTCTGTTGATGCTCTTGGTGCATTTATCATCGGTATTGTTGCCGGTATCTTAGTTGATGTAGTTGTTGAACTACTTGATAAGAAACTACACATTGATGACCCTGTAGGTGCTGTTGGTGTTCATATGGCAAACGGTATTTGGGGTACTCTTGCAGTTGGTCTATTTGCAACAGGTAAGGGCGAAGGTGCTTTCGTAGATGGTTCTGCTTTAGCCGGTCTATTCTATGGTGGTGGCTTTAAACTTCTAGGTATCCAGGCTTTAGGTATTTGTTGTATCGTTGCTTATGTTGTAGTAGCAATGACAATCGTATTCCAGATTATTAAACACACAATCGGTCTAAGAGTTTCTGCTGAAGATGAAATCATCGGTATGGATGTTGCTGAACATGGTCTATCATCAGCATATGCAGACTTTATGTCAACAACACCTGCTTACAACGGTGAAGTTGCAGAAGAAGTTGACCTTAAGGGTGTTAAGCCTGTTGACCTAACACTAGGTACAAAGGCTACAGGCAAATATACTCAGGTTTCAGTTATCTGTCCTGAAAATAAGTTTGGTGCTTTAAGAGATACAATGAACGCTATCGGTGTAACCGGTATGACAGTTACACAGGTTATGGGTTGTGGTGTTGAAAAAGGTCACCTAGGTAGATATAAGGGTGTTCCAACATCTATGAACCTATATCCAAAGGTAAAGGTAGATATTGTTGTTTCAACTGTTGACCCAGGTCTTGTAGTTGCAGCAGCTCAAAAGGCTATCGGTACTGAACATAGAGGTAGTGGTAAGATCTTTGTATCTGATGTTGAAGATGTTATGAGAGTTCGTACAGGTGAAACCGGTTACGATGCCCTTAATGACTAATTAATTTAGCTTACTAGTATAGTTCCTTCCTGAAGAACTTATACTTAGTTTTATACCTATCCTTTTTAGGAAAGCAGGTGTCATATGGCATCTGCTTTTCTCTTTTGTCTTTTTAAATTCGTTTGTTGGTTAAGATAATTCAGTTCTACAAATTAGGTTTTTTCAATTTTGTTTGTGCGTTAAGATTAATTAGATAAACTAGGGTTTGTGGGGCTAAATGTAAAGTGTTAAATTTCAGCAAATAAGGCTCCCTTGTGTAAAGGGAGCTG
>OHAJ01001112.1_pt1 | contig 20143 bp, 22 predicted proteins | sample 1577101 | NCBI WGS metagenome assembly OHAJ01 (sample SAMEA3541531, study PRJEB24748) | human gut metagenome | biome: human gut; feature: human-associated habitat; material: faeces | place: China | collected 2012
GCTGGCCGACGGCGGGGTGGAGCTCATACGCGGCCCCATGGGCGTGATGAACACCCAGCGCATCTCCACCTTTATTGCCGGCTTTGTACTGGTGCTGGTGGCCCTGGTGGTCATCTTCAACCTGGTCAACAGCCGCACCGGCCGGGCCGTCATGGCCGCCCGGGATAACCGCATCGCCGCCGAGAGCGTGGGCATCAGCGCCACCAAATACAAGCTGATGGCCTTTGTCACCTCCGCCGTGCTGGCTGGAGCCGCCGGCGCCCTCTATGCCATGAACTACTCCTCCATCGCCGCCAAGAAGTTTGACTTCAATACCTCTATCCTGATCCTGGTCTACGTGGTGCTGGGTGGACTGGGCAACATCCGGGGCTCGGTCATTGCTGCCGCCCTGCTCTATGTCCTGCCCGAGCTGCTGCGTGATTTCTATGACTACCGGATGCTGATCTACGCCATCGTGCTGATCGTGGTCATGATTTTCAACCAGAGCCCCGAAATGATTGCCCTGCGCAAGCGCCTGACCGCGCGCTTCCGCAAGGAGGATGCCGAGGGCAAGGGTACCAAAGTCAAAGAGAAAAAGGGGGTGGCGTAAATGGCACTGCTGGAGGTCAGTAACCTGGGTATTGCGTTCGGCGGCCTGCAGGCCGTTGCGCAGCTCGATCTTTCCATTGAAAAGGGTCATCTGTACGGCCTGATCGGCCCCAACGGCGCGGGCAAGACGACGGTCTTTAACATGCTGACCGGCGTCTATAAGCCCACCGAGGGCAACATCATTCTGGACGGCAAGGACATTACCGGCCAGAACCCCGAGCTTATCAGCAAGTCCGGTATTGCACGTACCTTCCAGAATATCCGCCTGTTCAATGATATGACGGTGCTGGATAACGTCAAGGTCGGTCTGCACAACCAGATCAGGTACAATATGTGGACCGGCATCCTGCGTCTGCCTGCTTACAAAGAAAGAGAGCACGAGATGAACCGCGAGGCCATGAAGCTGCTCAAAATCTTTGACCTGGACAAGGAGGCCGACTACAAGGCCAGCCAGCTGCCCTACGGCAAGCAGCGCAAGCTGGAAATTGCCCGCGCACTGGCCACGAACCCGAAGCTGCTGCTGCTGGACGAGCCCGCCGCCGGTATGAACCCCAACGAGACCGAGGAGTTGATGCACACCATCCACAGCGTGCGCGACCAGTTCGGCGTCGCCATCCTGCTCATCGAGCACGATATGAACTTTGTCATGGGCATCTGCGAGGAGATCACCGTGCTGGACTATGGCCGTGTGATTGCCCGCGGCGACGGCAAAGCCATCCGCAACAACCCGAAGGTCATTGCGGCATATCTGGGAGGTGACTGACGATGGGCGAGATGCTTTCTGTCAAAAATATCAATGTTTACTATGGCTCGATCCACGCCATCAAGGATGTGTCCTTCCATGTCAATGAGGGCGAGATTGTCACCCTGATCGGTGCCAACGGCGCCGGCAAGACGACCACGATGCACGCAATCAGCGGCCTGCTGAAGCTGCAGAGCGGCGAGATCGACTACTGCGGCCAGACCATCAGCAAGATGGAGGCGCACAAGATCATCCGCTTGGGCCTGGCGCAGGTGCCGGAGGGCCGCCGCGTGTTCAGCGGCCTGACCGTGCAGCAGAACCTGCAGATGGGCGCGTACACACGCCGCGACGGCAAGGAGGCCATCCAGAATGACTTCGACATGGTCTTTGACCTGCTGCCGCGTCTGAAGGAGCGCCGCAACCAGCCTGCCGGTACGCTCTCCGGCGGCGAGCAGCAGATGCTGGCCATGGGCCGTGCGCTGATGTGCAAGCCCAAAATGCTGCTGCTAGACGAGCCGTCCATGGGCCTGTCCCCGCTGCTGGTCAAGGAAATCTTCAAGATCATCCGCCAGGTCAACCGCAACGGCGTGACCGTGCTGCTGGTGGAGCAGAACGCAAAGATGGCCTTGGAGATCGCCAACCGCGCTTATGTTCTGGAGACCGGCACGATCAAGATGGAGGGCGAGGCCACCGAGCTCGCCAACAACATCGAGGTCCGCAAAGCCTATCTGGGCTGCGAATAAGTGCATACTAAAAAATCCTGTGTCCGCAAAAGGGCACAGGATTTTTTGCTATAAAGCCTCCCTTGTGGGGGCGAACATTGCTCGCCGCAGGGAAGCCGCACACACACGTAGGGGCGGATTCCATATCCGCCCGGGCACATTGCGGCAGGAACTCAGTATTCCTTCCGCTTATAAATCCCCACGCATACCTTATAGCTCACAAAATACACCGCCAGCAGCCCCACAAACGCTGCAACCAGCCCCGTCAGCAGCACTTCGTCGGAGGCATTGAACAGCTGCATCAAATCGGGCGAGGCGGAAGCGACCAGCCCAATACAACCGCCGAGCACACCGAGGATCAGAAACAACCAGCTGCGGGCCTTGACACTGTTGAACCGATAGGACAGCGGCAGCAAAAGCGCGACCAACAGCAGCGCCATGCTGCCGCAGGCCAGCAGGGCTGCCAGACACTCGAGGGGCGGTACTTTATACGAGGTGTGCCAGAACAGCAGAGGCGGCAGCACATTGTTCAGCGCCACGATCAGCACCGTACACACTGTGCCCAGCGCCAGCCCGCACAGCCCAAACAGGTATTTGCTGCCCACAAGCTGCGCGGGTGTTACGGGCAGCGTGCGGGCGTAGATGTCCCAATGGGAGTTCTCGTCAAACGAAATCGTGGAGGTAATCAGAATGGAAAATACAACGAGCAATGCATAGGCCATCCCGGTCTGCCCGGTCAGAATGCTGATGCCGCCGTAGAGGAACGCGATAAAAAATACAGTCTGTTTGTAGGAACTTGTCAGGGTGGCCCATTCTTTATACAAAAGCCCTTTCATTGTGCATCCCTCCCGCTGTAAAACCGCATAATATCATCGAGCCTTGCCGCGTCGCAGACGGCCTCCGGCAAAAGCTCCTGCACGGTGCGCCGTTCCCTGACCAGACTTTCACACCCATAGGCCCCGCGCCTGGTGAACACCACCAGCCCGGCGGGCAGGGAAGTCAGTACATCCTCGCCGCAGTGCAGCACGCCGTATTCCTGCAAAAGATCATCCTTGTTCTCCTGAAACAGCAGCTGCCCGTTGTGCAGGTACGCGATGGAATCCGCAATCTGCTCAAGGTCCGCCGTGATGTGGCTGCTCATGACAATGCTGTGCCGCTCGTCCTGGATGAACTCCAAAAACAGGTCCAGCAGCGCACCGCGCACCACCGGGTCAAGACCGGCGGTGGCTTCGTCCAGCACCAGCAGCTCGGGGTCATGGGCCAGCGCCGCAGCCAGGCTCAGTTTTAACCGCATGCCGCGGCTGTACTCTTTGAGCTTCTTGCCTGCGTCCAGACCAAAGCGGCGCAGATAGGCGGAAAAGCTGTCCGCGTTCCACCGCGCTCCATACACGCCCGCCATGCTGCGGCCAACCTGCGCGGCGGTGAAGCTCCCGTAGAAAAAGGCATCCTCAAACACAACGCCAATCTTAGCGCGAGTGGCGGCATCGGCAGGGGAGCCGCCCAGCAGGTCAACCGTGCCGTCATCCGCCCGGTTGACGCCGCAGAGGATTTTCAAAAGTGTCGTCTTGCCTGCGCCGTTCTCGCCGATCAGCCCGACGATGCTGCCCGCGGGCACGGTCATATCAACCGGTCCAAGGGTAAAGTCTTTGTACTGCTTCGTGATGCCGCTTAAAGCGGCGGTGCTTGCTGCCATAGGTCAGCCCTCCCACAAAAGGCGCAGCGTCTCTGCAACCTCGTCATAGCCGATGCCGCCCAGCCGCGCGGCGTCCACCGCGCCCTGCAGGCAGTCCTCGACCTTTTTTAAATGCTCCTCGCGCAGCAGGGCGGGGTTCTGCTCGGCGACAAAGCTGCCCCGGCCCTGCTGGGTCAGGATAAAGCCGTCGCGCTCCAGATCCTCATAGGCGCGCTTGGTGGTGATGACGCTGATGCGCAGCTCCCTGGCCAAAAGCCGGATGCTGGGCAGTGCGTCGCCGGGGCGCAGCGCGCCGGACAGGATCTGCTGCTTGATCTGCCGCGTGATCTGCGCGTAGATCGGCTCCTGCCCGGAATTGGATAGGTAAATCTGCATGATAAGAAGCTCCTTGTGGTCGAACTGTACATATTCGATATTTACAGTATATACACACTATACACAGTTGTCAATAGGGAAATGTAAATATTAGAGCCTCCGGCTGGACTTGCCAGAAGGGGTTTGCTATACTGTAGATAGACAAATCGAAATTATTCGGGAAATGTGATTAACAGCGATGCAAATCCTGATGTCGCAATAGACATTTATCGATCGTCTACTAATTCTATGCCCGAAGTCAACTTAAAAAATCTCATAGGTAATAAATTTGCTGATGTTGTGATAACAAGAAACGGAACATCTTATAGTGTCGGGCCTCGCGCCGGAATCGGCACACGTTACTTGCAAAGAACATCATCTATTTCAAATTCTGGTGGAGGCCAATATATGCGGTGGGGGACAACGCCGTCTCCGTTTTACGCATATGATGTTCCTTATAATGTTTTCGCCTGACTTTATGGTTGAGAAATATGAAAAAAGCCGCAAGATTCTCAATTGAAATTCTGTCCCTGCTTCTTCTCATGAGCCACTTTTTGGCTGGTTGCTCGGAAGAATACGGTTATAATTCCGAGGTTGCCGCCACAGAGTCTGCAACGCCAGCGCCAACAATTATTGATGAGGACGCGGCGGAAACTGTTCCGTCTTCCGGCGAAGAACTGCATATGCTTACCGCACAACAGGGAATTGCCATGACTGTGGGCGGTGAAACAGCAAACGGGTGTTATAGTTTAGATCCTTACCCGGACGCATCCGCAGATATTATTTATTATGATTACTTAACGCAGGAATGCATCAGGTTATCTGCTGACGCAAATTTGGGGCATGATCCTGCAAGTACCGCCTACATCCCATCCTTTAAGGGTGGCGCAAGGTGCTTTGTTGTAGGGGACTATCTGTATGTTATAAAAAACGGACAGCCTTATACAGATGCCTCGGTCTCGGGTAATGACCCCACGGCCAGAATCTACAGCATGGCATTGGATGGTTCCGACAGAAAAATTCAGGAATACGGGTCGAATGTGGTTTTCAATTGGTTTGGAGGCGTTGCAGGCAATGGAACGGATGCCCTTTTCACAATTGTGTCCATTGTCGACCCGCAAAAAGCGGAGGTGAAGTCCGCTTTAGTAAAATTCGGAAGAAATCTTTCGGGATATGAAATTTTATATGAGTGGAACGATGACGTTGTTGCTAATCTGGTCGGAACTTGTGATGATTCTTTTATTGCTACCATAACGTCAAAATCTGACCCCACAAAAACAGAATGGATAAGTATATCGCAAGAAAGAGTGTTGAAAGACAACTTACTCGGCGATGAAAAAGAATCCAATATCACGAGCTACACGATTTATGATGGCATTATGTATTACACAAAAGAAAAATCTGCCGCCGTTTACCGCTATGATATTCTCCATGATGTTCATCTTGAAAGCCTCGAAACTGATGAGTATGAAGATTTTCTTCCCTCTCGTACAATGATAAGTTGTGAGGTTAGGGATTCACATTTAATTCTTTATTTAGCGAACGAAGCCCTGTACAAAGGTACTTATGCTTCTGTTGATTTAGATACAATGCAGATTGCCCCATTGAATCTTTATGCAAAAGAAAACGGAAAGGATGTCTTTGTGGGAATATTTGCAGAGGGCGAAAAAGATTTCCTTGTTCGTGTTGGAAAATTCACACGAAAAAGAAACGATTACGGGACGGATGGGACCCCTTTCACCTATGAGCAAAGTTTCGAGGATTATGTACTCATCAGAAAAGAAGATTATTGGAATAGCCGGCCTAACTATCTAAGATTCAAATATTATGAGTAATCATGTGGATACAAATTTGATTTTGAACGCATGGCCAAAAGCAAGGCGCTGAGCTTTAGCTGATTATGAATCTTACAAGGAGGAACGAATATGAAACTTTCTTGTGCCAAAGGCTTAAAGAAAAGGCGGCTTCTATATGCTGCAGCTTTCGGCGTCTTGCTGTTGATACTCGTACTTGCGCACCATATCCTTTATCAAAACAAGGGGGTTGACCGTGGGGAAATGTCTGCGCCGACAGATATGTTTACATCGGAAAACTCGTCTGAGCCAACAGAAGCATCGCACGAAATGATACAAGCAAGGGACGGCAATGTTTCCCGCCTGCAAAAAATTAACGGTCCATATTCGACAGGAGTTGTTTCTGTATTGGCACTCGTCGATGACGAGGTATATTGCTATAATGTAGAAAATACAGCAACGATCTTTGCCTATAATCTTCAAAGCGGCGAGCGCACCATACTGGGACAAATTGACGGTTTATCGGTGGGGCTGGCACAGCCGGTCCTTTTGGACGGAAAAATATATTTTACTGTAAACAAAAGGACAGAAAACCCCGATATGGGCAACACCCTGATAGCCATTGACTGCCAGGAAAAACGTGCTTCGGAGTGTGTTTCCATAAAAGCCTCTGACCCGTTTATGCATATTGCCTTGTGGGGAGATCAGTTGCTGCTCTTGACGAGGGACGAGCTCGAGGACGGATATGTCAGTGAATTTTTTTCCTATAATCCGAGCACTGGCATGGTTTCCGAGGAACTAACGGAAAAAATATCCAAAGATGGTATGACAGGCAGAATAATTTGGTGCTTTTGTGCGGCAGGGAATTTTTTATACACGCTTGAGCAGAGCGGCTCCGCCGATGCGCCGAGATTTTTTTTGGTAAAACGCGATACCGATTATATACAGTTAGCCGAATATGAGATAGAAAGTAAAGATTTACCTGCGCGTCCGGGAGAAATGTTCTGCGTAGACGAAAACCATTATGGTCTCCGAACTTTCGATGCCGACCTCCGTATTTTGGAGATTAACGCCAACAAAGGTGCGGAAGCAATCCAATTACTGGAGGAAACCGGCACGACAAGCGATTTGCAGGCAACAATTCCAACGCTTTACAGCAAAAAAAGCATATATTACAGAAATGCGGATAGCGCCCCTTTGTACAGTGAACTGCCCCTCCAAGTGCCGGAGGACGAGGAAATCTACCGCATTCGTTCGTGGAAAGATACGTTTTTGATTGAAAGCGTTTCGTCAAACACAACGTTATACAATACGATACACAGCTGGTATTTGCTTGCGCCGTCAACAAGCGATTGAACACAGGCTGCCGCTCATCAATGGGTAGCGGCAGTCTGCTGCGGCGCTCTATTTGTGGCCGCATTCTACACGGCGTTTGCCCGTGCGCAGTTGCCGCCTACCGCTAAACGTGGTAGTGTTGCGTGATTCCGGCGCTTTGCTTGCTTTTTATGATTTTTTACCGCCTCGTTGCTATAGGAATTACCTATGCAGGTCTGCGCGCCAAGGCAAAATAAATGGCAGCAAATTAAAAGACTGGTGATGCTCTGGCATCCATCCAGATACAATTGCGATAGGGGGAGAATCATGCATAATTCATCGTTTTGTCGAATGGCTTTTACCCTTTGTATTTGTCTGCTGTTTTCCGGATGTGCAGCTTCTCTTTCCGATGCAAACGCCAAAGGAAAAGAAACTGTCACAGAAAGTACATCGCAGACGGATTCTGTGGATTTGACGCAGCCATCTGACGGAAGTTCTGATGCCGCGCAGATGAAAATCATTTCATCCGCCAATGGAAACCGCCGGGAAGATCAAGAACGACAATATGTCCAATCAGGATTTCTACAAATTCCAGTTTGCCGCAATCTCCCGGCGGGGTGGGGTCACCCCGCCCTACGAACAAATTGGGAGTATCGTTGTAGGAGCGGTCAGTTTATCCGGCATGGCCAGCTCCATGCGGAACACATCGCTGCTCATATCGCCGATTGTGCAGACAACGCTGTACTTGCCGTCCTTCTCCTGCACGGTGGTGCGGTGGACGCGGCGCGGTGGTTCCAGCTGCGTATCTGCATCACGGCGTGCCCGGCCCCTACAGGCGTTTTGTCCGTTCAATGGTGCTTGCAGGAAATCTGCTGTAGGTAAAATTTCAAAATTCAGAAAGAAGGAGAAATCATGAAAAACAGAAAAGCATATGCTATCATCTGTTGGATAGTAGCAGCTATGGCTTTTTTGGCGGCACTTTTGATAAGTGAAGGAAAAATAGAAAATGTAACGAAGCAAGCAGTCCTTTTACTGGTAATGGGGCTGGTCTGGCTAATTTTAGGAATCGTACATTGGGTCAAAGGCCACAAAAAGTAAATACAGCACTTTGACGGTCCCTCGTTTACCCAACATACAAAATGCCCCTTCGTATGGCATAACCATGCGAAGGGGTGTTCTGCTGTTACTGTAATGCGGCCGGCGGGCGGTCATCCTCGCTGCCGGGCTGGGTAAGGGCGTTCAGCAGCTTCGGGAAAATATCACTGCCGTGCGCAATAAAGTTGTTCTTGATCATCTCAGCGGTCAGCTTATCCGGCATGGCCAGCTCCATGCGGAACACATCACTGCCCATGTCGGCAATCGAGCAGACCACGCTGAACTGGCCGTCCTTCTCCTGCACAACGGCGCGGTTCGACGCGGCGCGGTGCCGCCAGCTGCGGATCTGCATGACGGCGCGGATCGCACTCTCCCGCACGGTGCGGGGCAGGTCGTAGGCCAGCGTGTCCGCCACGGTGGTACCGCGCCGTGTAATGGTATACCGCCCGTCCTCGTCCACGGTGACAAGCTGCTGCTTTTCGACCTCGGCCAGGGCGTCGGCAAACTCAAAATAATTGACAAGCTGTTCCTGCAAAAGCGCACCCTGCATCGTTTCGCGCTTTACGGGGCCTGCCACTTTGACAAGGTAGCAGAGCAACATACGGATCTGCGTGTCGTCTGTAAGGCCGCCCGGGCGCACCCCGGCGGTGAATGCCTCTGCCATCGTAACCACTTCCTCGACAAAATTTCATCTATCTCATATTATACACGCCGCGGCGGGCCGTGGCAAGATGGTAAAATCCAAAAGTGACAAAAATCGGACGCCAAAATCAAAATACTGTTTCGATCTGCTTGCGGCTCTGCGGTGTGGAGTAGGTCCACCGCTTGAGCCGCCCGCGGGTCACGAAATAGTGCGGCTCAAACCGCAGGGGCTGGCCCAAATTCTTGTTGACCACGACCAGCTTGATCTTCATTTTATCGGGCAGGATGTTCTTGATGTACACGCTCACGGCCTGCCCGGGGCGCAGTGTGGAGTCCGCCTCCGCCAGCCCCGCCAGGTTCGGTGCGATCTCAATAAAGACGCCGTATTCCTCGACGCTGCGCACAATTCCGACGACGGTCTCCCCGGCGGCAAAGCAGGCTGCGTTCTCGCTCCAGGTGCCCAGCAGCTCGCGCAGCGTCAGCACAATGCGCCCCTGCACGTCGCGGTTCTTGATGGCACACAAAAGCTGCTGGCCGACCTGCACCCGGTCCGCGGGCGAGGCAATGCGGCTGACCGACAGGCAGTCGATGGGCAGCAGCGCCGCAATGCCGCAGCCGATGTCGCAGAACGCGCCGAAATTCTCAATGTGGGTCACGGTGCAGGGGATGACGCTGCCGGCCTCCAGCGTGTCAAGGTACTGTGCCCGGCAGCGGCGCTGTGCCTCGGCGCGGGAGAGCAGGTAGTATTCCTCGCCGTTCTCGTCAAACTCGGTGCCCATGATGACAAAGCAGGTCGGGCGGCCCACCCGGGTCAGCACGGCAATGTCCTTGACGGTCTCGCCGGGTGCGGCGTCCACACAGTCCGCAAACGGCATGATGCCGCGCAGCCCGCCCAGCTCAAACCGCAGACGGTGCCCGGTGTCGTAGGCCAGGGCTGTGCTTTGCAGCACCTCGCCGCTGGCCATGCAGCGGCTCAACTCCTCGCGGCTCAGGTGGTTCGCATTGCGGCAAAGGCCTTCGGCTCGATATTCCAACATTTTCGGTTCCTCATTTCTTATAAGATTTGTGGTGGGTTTGTGATTACTTACTAAACTTTTATGCGGGAGATTTGCAAAACAACACAGGCTGTACTATAATAAGAATGATATTTTTGAAAGAAAGGCGGTGTGCCGTATGGACGTACAGGTCGGGGACGTCATCCAGACCAAGAAGCCGCACCCCTGCGGTGCGAACCGTTTCGATGTACTGCGCGTAGGCATGGATTTCAAGATCAAATGCCAGGGCTGCGGGCATGAGATCATGCTGCCGCGTGCCAAGATCGAGCGCAACATCAAAAAAGTTCTGCGCGCGGGGGAGCAGTAGCGGGGCTGCATAGGCGCGGCAGCATCCCCGGGCGGATGCTTGCATCGACCCGGGAAATGAACGGCGTCGTTATGTTGACGGGCGAACAAGGCTCGCCCCTACATCCCTTATGTAAAGGAGACCCCCATGCAGTCTTTTACCGAACTCTACGAGGTCGAGCGCCGCTATGAGGAGCTGGCCCACAGAATGTCCACGCCCGATGCGGCGGCCAACGCCGACGAGTACGCGCGGATGATGCGTGATTACAAAGAGCTTACCCCCCTGATCGAAGAATACCGCCGTTACACCGACCTGCAGCAGCAGGAAGCGGACGCAAAGGAAATGCTGGCCGCAGAGTCGGACCCGGCGTTTGCTGCTATGGTACAGCAGGAGCTGTGCGAAATTGGCCGGAATCTGGCACAGAGCGAAGAGAATCTGCGTCTGCTGCTCATCCCGAAGGACGCCGATGACGAAAAAAGCGTCATTCTGGAGATTCGCGCCGGTGCCGGCGGCGAGGAGGCCGCGCTGTTTGCCCACAGCCTGTGGCGCATGTACACAATGTACGCCGCCAGGCGCGGATGGCAGTGCGAGACGATCAGCGAAAACCCGACGGAGCTCGGCGGCGTGAAGGAAATCGTCTTTTCCGTCGAGGGGCCGGACGTCTACAGCCGCCTGAAATTCGAGAGCGGCGTCCACCGCGTCCAGCGCGTGCCCGAGACAGAGACGCAGGGCCGCATCCACACCTCCACCGTCACCGTGGCCGTCATGCCCGAGGCCGAGGAGGTCGAGCTGGAGATCAACCCAAAAGACCTGCGCATTGACACATTCCGCTCGTCGGGCGCGGGCGGCCAGCACATCAACAAGACGTCGTCCGCCATCCGCGTGACCCATCTGCCCACCGGTATGGTCGTGGAATGCCAAGACCAGCGCAGCCAGCGGGAGAACAAGGACCGCGCCTTAAAGGTCCTGCGCAGCCGTCTTTTGCAGCAGAAGCAGGACGCCTACAACGAGGAATACAACGCCCGCCGCCAGAGCCAGGTCGGCAGCGGTGACCGCAGCGAAAAGATACGCACCTACAACTTCCCGCAGGATCGCGTGACCGATCACCGCATCGGCCTGACGCTGCGTAATTTGCAGGGTGTGCTGGACGGCGACCTGGACCGCGTGGTCGAGCCGCTGATTTTGGCAGACCGGGAAGAAAAACTGAAGCAAAGCAGTACAGAAGAAGGAAAATAAAGCTATGAAAACACAGGTTTTGCCCATCACGCCGGAGAGCGTGGCGCTGGCCGCCCGGCTTTTGCAGCAGGGTGAGCTCGTCGCCCTGCCGACGGAGACGGTCTACGGCATTGCCGCCGACGCCCGCAACGGAGAGGCCGTCAAGAAAATTTTTGAAGCGAAGGGCCGCCCGCAGGATAACCCGCTCATTGTGCATATCTGCGGCATGGAGATGCTGAACGGCATCGTCTCCGAGGTGCCCGAGCGCGCCAAAAAGCTGGCTGCCGCCTTCTGGCCCGGCCCGCTGACGATGGTCATGCCCCGCGGCCCCGAGGTCAGCGACGTGACCTGCGCAGGCCTTGACACCGTCGGCGTGCGGATGCCGTCCCACCCGGTAGTGCAGCAGGTCATCAAGGCCAGCGGCGTCGCGTTTGCCGCGCCGTCGGCAAACCTTTCCGGCAAGCCCAGCCCGACGAATGCGCCTGACACGCTGGCCGATATGGATGGCCGTCTGCCGCTGATTCTCGACGGCGGCGAGTCCAATGTCGGTGTCGAGTCCACCGTCGTCGCCGTGACGGGGGAGCACCCGATGCTCCTGCGCCCCGGCTACATCACGAAGGAGCAGATGGAGGCCGTTTTGGGCGAGGAGGTCCTCGTCAGCCCGGCCATCCTTGAAAAGCTCAGGGACGGCGAGGTCGCGCGCTCGCCCGGCATGAAGTACAAGCACTACGCCCCCAAGGCGCAGGTCACGATCCTGCGCGGCGATTTTGCTAAATACAAAGAATTTATCAAGCAGCATACCGAACCCGGCGTCTGGGCGCTCTGCTTTGACGGGGAGGGCGCACAGCTGGGCGTGCCGTTCATCGAGTACGGCAAAAACCATGACGGCGTGACCCAGGCACACCACCTGTTCACAGCGCTGCGCGATTTGGACAAGCACGGTGCGCAGGTCGTCTACGCCCGCTGCCCCGAGCAGGACGGCGTCTCGATGGCGGTCTACAACCGACTCATCCGCGCCGCGGCGTTCCGGGTGGTCGAGCTATGAAGGTAGTCGGCATCACAGGCCGCAGCGGCTGCGGCAAGTCCAGTGCGACAAATTTCTTGCGGGAAAAGGGCTATCCTTGTATTGATGCAGATTTAGTTGCGCGGGAAGTGCTGCTGCCCGGTTCGCCCTGCATTGCACAGCTGCAACAGGTGTTCGGCGCGGATATTGCCGACGAAAACGGCACGGTGCGCCGCCGCCTGCTGGCAGACCGCGCGTTTGCCACGCCGGAGGGCACGGCGGCCCTGACAGACATCACCCAGCCGGAGATCCTGCGCCGCATCGACGCCGCATTGGACGAGGCCCGGCGGGGCGGGGCGGACCTTGCCTTTGTGGACGGTGCGGTCATTGTCGGCACGCCGTTTGAGGCGCGCTGCGACGCCCTGATCCTGGTCACGGCCCCCTATGAGACGAGTGTGGCCCGCATCTGTGCCCGCGACGGCATCGCGCCCGAGATGGCCCGCCGCCGTCTGGATGCGCAGACCCCGCTGGAAACGCTGCGCGCCGCCGCCACGGCAGAGCTGGTCAACGACAGCACGCCTGATGCCCTGCGCGAAAAGCTGCGATCCGTTTTGAATGGATTGGAGAAGGAGGGAACATGCCAAAAGCCAAAAAGCGAAAAAGAAGCATTTTAGCACCGATCCTGGCGCTGCTGCTGGTGCTGGCCCTGGCGGGAACGCTGCTGTTCAGCACCTTCCGCGATAAGATCGAACGCTGGGAATACCCGCAGCGCTTCACAGAGTACGTCGAGTATTACGCCGGAAAATACGGCATAGACCCGATGATTTTATACGCCTTTATCCGCACCGAGAGCAATTTTGATCCGAACGCAGATTCCGACGCCGGGGCCAGGGGACTCATGCAGATCACCGAGGTCACGTTCGACTGGATCAAGATGAAAATCGCCCCGACGGAGAGCCTGACGTTCGACGACCTCTACGACCCCGAGACGAATATCCGGTTCGGCAGCTACTTTGTCAGCTACTGCCTGGACCGCTACAGCGGCCATCTGGCCACCGCCGCTGCGGCCTACCACAGCGGCGTGGGCACCGTGGACGGTCTGCTCGGGCAGGAGGCGTACTCAACGGACGGCGTTACGCTGGACCATTACCCTTACCCGCAGATGCGGCTCTACGTAAAAAAAATCACCGAGAGCTATCAGCACTACTCGGAGATTTATAAATAATTTTTAGAAAGGATTCTCGAAATGAAAACCACCGAGGAACTGAAAAATCTGCTCTATAAAAATGAAACGGTAGCCGACGCGGCCCCCGATGCCATTGCCGCCGCGCAGGACTTCTGCGAGGGCTACAAGACCTTCCTGGACAACGCCAAGACCGAGCGCGAGGCCACGGCCTACAGCGAAAAGCTGCTGACCGCCGCCGGCTATCAGAAGTTTGTGCCCGGCACGAGCTACGCCCCCGGCACCAAGGTCTACACCATCAACCGCGAAAAGTGCGTGCTGGCCGCGACCATCGGCACGAAGAACCTCGAGGAGGGCTTCCACCTGAACATTGCCCACATCGACTCCCCGCGCCTCGACCTGCGCCCCGTGCCCGTGTTTGAAAAGACCGACATCGGCTACCTGCGCACCCACTACTACGGCGGCGTGCGCAAGTACCAGTGGCCTACCATCCCGCTGGCCCTGCACGGTGTCATCTACCGCGCCGACGGCACCAGGGTCAACGTCTGCATCGGTGAGAAGGACGACGACCCCGTGTTCTGCATCACCGATCTGCTGCCGCATCTGGGTGCCAAGCAGAGCGCCAAGACGCTGGCCGAGGGCATTACCGCCGAGGACCTCAACGTCATCATTGCGTCCCTGCCTATCGAGGATAAGGACGCCGAGCAGCGCGTAAAGCTCAACGTCCTGGGTATGCTGAACGAGGCCTACGGCATCACCGAGCGCGACTTCACCCGCGCCGAGATCGAGGTCGTGCCTGCCTACAAGGCCCGCGACATCGGTCTGGACCGCGCTATGATCGGTGCCTACGGCCACGATGACCGCGTGGACGCTTACCCTGCGCTGATGGCCGAGATCGGGACCAAGAGCCCCGCCTATACCTCCGTCTGCGTCCTGACCGACAAGGAGGAGACCGGCTCCGACGGCGTCACCGGCCTGAACAGCATGTACACCTTCCACTTCCTGCAGCAGCTCTGCGCAGGGCAGGGGGCGGACTACATCACGGCCTGCAAGGCCGCCAAGTGCCTGTCTGCTGACGTTACGGCGGCCTACGACCCGACGTTTGCAGACGCCTTTGAGCCCGACAACGGCACCTACGCAGGCCGCGGCGTGGCCATTTACAAGTACACCGGCTCCCGCGGCAAGTCCGGCACGAGCGATGCCTCCGCCGAGCTCGTCAGCTACCTGACCGGTCTGATGGACGCCAACAGCGTTGTGTGGCAGATCGGCGAGATGGGCAAGCTCGACCTGGGCGGCGGCGGCACGGTTGCCAAGTATGTCGCCAATCAGGACATCGACACCATCGACATCGGCGTACCCGTGCTCTCGATGCACTCTCCGTTTGAGATCGTCTCCAAGGCCGATGTTTACATGGCCTACCTGACCTTCAAGGCCTTCTGCGAGGACGCAGAGTAAACTGCAATCCCGCAGGACAGCAATAAAATTTTCGTCAGGGTATTGACTTATCCGGAAAAATCTGTATAATATTTATTGTTGTCTTGCGTGCTGGTGTGGCTCAGTTGGTAGAGCAGCTGATTCGTAATCAGCAGGTCGCCGGTTCAAGTCCGGCCACCAGCTCCATAAAATAAGCGCTGAAACGTGATGTTTCAGCGCTTATTTTTTATGCTGTTTAAAATTGTGGGTTTTGACTACTTTTTGACTACCGGCTATGATTTCATGGAAGGTCAAGTAGCCTCGGCGGCGTGAGAGGTCGGCTCCTGTTTAAGAGAGCCTCTTACTCAATTTCGCCTTTTTTCGGGCGTTTCGAACGGTGCATCCTTCGGGCGGGTGCTGTTGTTGGCTACCGGGATGAACCGTTTGGCAAACTTGTTTTCGCCGCGGCTGCACACGTAGAAGTAGCCGATGATCGAGAACGTCAGCGCACCGATGAAGTTGACGAACAGATCCTCCATCGTATCCAGCAGACCAATGTCCAGATACCCGCCCAGCCCCAGTGCGGTCTGGGTGCCGTCCGCCTGCACGACGATGACGTCGGTGATGTTTTTCAGCACAGTGGACGTATTGCCGCCCGTGGGGTCCAGCATAATGGAGCCAATCGTGTTGACGACGGTGTCCTTCTGCATATCGAGGAAGAACAGCTGGTCCATCGTACACTCAAAAAATTCCCAGATGACGCCGACGGTCATCGAGAAGCAGAACGCCACGATGGCCAGATACAGCGGCGACAGGTGGAACCGCGCCTCGCTGTGGCGGTTCAGAATGTCCAGCAGCGAGAACCCGATGGCCGCGCACAAAAAGCCGTTCAGCGTGTGCAGCACCGTGTCCCAGTAGGGGAAGGTGACGTAGTACGCGCCGATCTCGCCCATGATTTCCGCTGCATAAATGAACAGCAGGATGATGATTTCCAGCGTGTTCGGCAGGGTGATGTCCAGCTTTTTTTCCAGGACGCTGGGCATCATGAACAGGATAAGCGTCAGCACGCAGAGAAAAACGTTTTCAAAGTTGCCGTTGAAAATCTGTGCCAGCATGACCAACACAACCGAGATGCGCAGCAGGATATACACCATCGTGACGGAGCGTCTTTCGCGCCAGACGGTTTTCCATTCTTCGAGTTTCGGGTGATCCATGACTTCTCCTTTTCAGTCGTCCAGTGTAAAATCCCGCGGGTCCAGCTCGGGCAGGACCTGGCGGCGGGGGATGCGCATCAGCGGGTCATAGCTGAATTTGCGGCAGCAGTAGTAGGGCGACACAACGCCCTTGCGCTTGCATAAAATCATTTTGGGGTCGGCGGCGGTGGAGCCGTGCAGGCAATAAGCACACGCCGGGGCAATATGTGCGCCGTAATAGGTCTTTTTAAACATTAGACTCACCCTCAAACCACAAAATATACTATCGGCAACACCGCATAATTCCCGCCTAACGGCTTAAGCACCGCTCCAGCGGCTGCGGCACTTAGAATTATGCGGTATTGCCTATCATTTATTATAAAGACTTTGCCGGGCCTTGTAAAGAGCTGCGCAGAGAAAGACAAACCCCGCCGCCGCGGCGTCCGGCGGCAGACGGAAAACCGGCAGAACGCGGGCGGCCAGCGTACTACATGCCGTAACGCTGCCGGGCAGCAGCTGCGCACACACCCTGACGAGCAGCTGCAAAAGTACAAGGTGCACCGCGCGGCTGAAAACTAGCAGCCGCGGGCGGTACGCCGCCCCGGCAAACAGCCGCAGCTGCGCCCAGACCGAGACACCGAGCACGCTCAGGCAGGCGCAGCAGCCGTACAGCGCCGCCGCCCCGCCCAGCGCCGCAAAGTCCGCGCATCCGGCGCTGACCTCCAGCGCCGCGCTGACAGCCGTCGGCGGCAGCGGCAGCACTGCCAGCAGCACCGCGCCCACTATGCGGAAGAATACAACGCACCCGCAGACCGACAGCGACGACGTGACCGCGGAGGATATGGCCTGCGGCAACCCCGTGGCCCCCTCTGCGAGGAGGCTCTTGCCGCAGCGGGTGGGAGAGAGAACCTTGCTGCGCCCCGAAACCTCCCGGGTGCAGTCTGTAGGGGCAAAGGTTGTTCGCCCGTCAAGTTGGCGTGGCTGTGCTTTTCCGGAAAGGCCGCCCCCATCGGAAACGGCCAGCGGGCGAACAGTGTTCGCCCCTACAATGTGGGATAGCAGCTGACAAACCGCTCCCGCCCCCAAATTCGCCCCGATCTGCGCCGCGTACAGCACCGCGCCAAGCCGTACATTCCCCAGCAGGGCCCCGCCGACGCAGCCGATCACAAACCCGGGCCCGGAGCAGCAGCCCAACACCTGCAAAAATGCAGCGTCCCGCCGCGTAATGCGCCCCGCACCGTACAGCTGCCCGGCCAGCCGCGCACAAACTGCATATCCGCCAACCCAGGACAGCAGCAGCGCCCGCGCGGTCTCGGCGGATTCCAGCCCCAAGACCCGCTGTATGGGCCGCAGCAGGGCGGCGGGCGGCGGGGCAGCGGTCAGCAGCTCGCACACGACAAAAAACGGGAACAGCGCGGGTAAAACGCTTTGCAGGCAGAGCGCCGTGCCCCCGGCAAAGCCCCGGGCCGCGGCCTCCGGCACGGCCAGCACAAGCACCCCAAACGCCAGCGTTGCCGCTGCTGCAAGCCCCTGCCGATTTTTGCCGTTGTTCATATTGCGCACCTCACTGCGTATACTGGACTGACAAGTCTTGTGCGGGGAGGGAACAGCCATGAAACCGAAAAAGCCGCGTCCCCGCAAGCCGCGGGAGCGCCCTGACCTGCGCCGTCTGGCGGCTCCGCCGCCCGCTGACTTCTACCGTCTGCCGGAGCTGGAGCTGCGCGGCGGCAATCTGCTGACCGACGGCTGCCGCAGGGTGCTGGACTTCACGCCGCAGCGCATCTGTCTGGACATGGGGAACACCCTGGTAACATTGTATGGCGCGGACCTGCGGATAGAATCCTTCGCGGGCAAAAGATTGATCGCGGCGGGGCTATCGTCATCGATACCCGTTTCAATGGCGGAGGACGTTTGCACGAGGATATTGAGATCCTGTTCAGCGGAAAGAAATACTTTACACAGGTAGTTCGCGGACGTGAAGCTTGCGATATGCCCAGCCGCCGTTGGAACAAGCCGAGTATCATGGTGCAGTGTGAAGCCAACTACAGTAACGCACACGGCACTCCGTGGGTATACAGCCATCAAAAAATAGGCAAGCTGGTAGGTATGCCTGTACCGGGAACCATGACCAGCGTATCTTGGGAAACATTGCAGGATCCGACACTGGTATTCGGCATTCCTGTTATCGGCTATCGCTTGCCGGATGGAAGTTATCTGGAAAATTCACAATTAGAGCCGGATATCAAAGTGGCCAATTCACCGGAAACAGTAGTGAAAGGTGAAGACACACAATTGAAAGCTGCGGTAGACGAGCTGTTGAAAGAGATAGACGGAAAATAAGACGAAAGAAAAGATACAAACAAAACCGGAAGGAGAAACAACAGGTTTTCTTCTTCCGGTTTTTGTTTGTAGGGACATTTACTGAATATCCCCTTTTTTATTTATAAAAGAAGTTCTCTTTTTTCTTATTTGGCAATCACCAGATAATAGTTCTTCTTTCCGCGCTGAACCAGCAGGTATTTTTCATCCAGCAGGTCAGCAGTCGTAATCACCTGGTCAAAGGCACTTAATTTCTCCTTGTTCAATGAAACGCCACCGCCCTGTACAAGCTTACGCATCTCACCTTTAGAAGCGAAAACAGCGGCATTATCAACGAACAAGTCTACTGCCTTCACACCTTCGGCCAATGCATCTCGTGACACCTCAAACTGAGGAACACCTTCGAACACTGCCAGCAACGTGTCTTCATCCAGCTTTTTCAACGCTTCGGAAGTGGCGTTACCAAACAGGATGCCCGATGCCTCAACAGCAGCATTGTAATCTTCTTCCGAATGAACCATCACAGTTACTTCCTTAGCCAGACGCTTCTGCAATACACGCAAGTGCGGAGCTTCAGCATGTTCTGCTGTCAATGCTTCCACTTCTTCCTGACTCAGCGAAGTGAAAATCTTTATATAACGTGCGGCATCCTCGTCACTTACATTCAACCAGAACTGATAGAACTTGTAAGGAGAAGTATAACGGGGGTCCAACCAAATATTACCAGACTCAGTCTTACCGAACTTACCACCATCGGCCTTTGTAATCAACGGACACACCCTGCTCAACTGCATCTCCACCATCGACACCGTCAGCGCCGGGGACATCCTGCTGGACGGGGAGAGCATCGCCGCCCTCCCGCCCCGGGAGCTGGCCCGGTTCCGCCGGGAGCGGCTGGGCTTTGTGTTCCAGGACTTTAATCTGCTGGATACCCTGACACTGGAGGAAAACATCGGCCTGGCCCTCAGCCTGAACAACACCGACCCGGAGACGGTGCAGCGCCGGGTGCGGGAGATGGCGGCCAGGCTGGAGATTATGGACGTGCTGGAGAAATTCCCCTATCAGGTATCCGGCGGCCAGAAGCAGCGGGCGGCCTGCGCCCGGGCCATGGTGGCCGGACAGTCCCTGCTGCTGGCCGACGAGCCCACCGGAGCGCTGGACTCCAAGGCATCCAAAAACCTGCTGGAGATCATGACCAGGATGAACCGGGACATGGGGGCCACCATCCTCATGGTGACCCATGACGCATACAGCGCCAGCTATGCCGCCCGGGTCCTCTTTCTGAAGGACGGCCGGCTGTTCCACGAACTGCTCCGAGGGGAGCGGGGGCGTCCGGTTTTTTACCATGAGGTCCTGGACGTGCTGGCTCTGCTGGGGGGTGATGTCAGTGACGTTATATAAGCTTTCCTGGCGCAACGCCCGGCGGCAGGCACGGGACTATCTGGTGTATTTCGTCACCATTGTGATGGCCGCCGCTCTGATCTATGCCTTCATGCGCGGCAAACTGAAACTGCTGCAGGAGGAATCGGAATC